>Ga0196962_10000089_pt1 | contig 59414 bp, 63 predicted proteins | sample S3v_20metaG_FD_183186 | JGI IMG/M metagenome (GOLD analysis project Ga0196962, IMG submission 183186) | Soil microbial communities from Anza Borrego desert, Southern California, United States - S3+v_20 | ecosystem: Environmental > Terrestrial > Soil > Desert | place: USA: California | collected...
AGCGCCACCGCCCCCGGGTCGGCACTGGTGTCGGCGACGCCGGAATCGGCGCGCGCCCGGCCGTCGCTCGGGAAATGCCCGAAATGGACCGCCATCGCCTTTTGCGCCGGGCTGAGCACGACGAGCCGGGCGAGGAAGGGGGCCATCGCGGCGGCGGCGCCGGGCGGCATCGTTCCCTGGGCGGTGCGGGTGGCGCCGGCGGCGTCGCCGGTCAAGGCGAGGACGAAGGCCTGGGTGCGCCAGGCGGCGCGGTCGTTGCGCCGGAGCTGCGGGTCGATCATCCGAAGCGCCGCGTCGCGCTGGCCGCTGATCGCCAGCGACAGCGCCAGCCGCCGCCGGAGCTCGGCATCGTCGCGGCGGCGAAGCGCCAGCGTGTAATCGCGCTGGGCCCGGCGCGGGTCGCCGATCATGTCGTAGGCAAGGCCCCGGTCGCCGGCGATCTCGGCCTCCGGAGCGCCGAGAGCGATCGCCTGGGCGAACAGGTTCAGAGCCGCTTGGGCGCGGCCCATCTGGACCAGGGCCGAGGCCATGCCGGCCTTGATTCGCGGATTGCGCGGCGACAGCTCGTCGGCGCGGCCGAAGAAGGACAGGGCGGCCTCGGCGTCGCCGCTCTCGTTGGCGGCACGGCCGGCGCCGATCAGGGCATCGAGGCTGCGCGGATTGTCGGCGAGCGTGGTCAGGTGACGGCGCAGCTCGGCGCCGTTGTCCGGCCCGAGCGGCTGGACCACGGCGCCCCGGGGCAGGGGCGCCGGCTGCTGCTGCGCCGCGGAAGGCGTCGCGGCGGCCCCCGTCGCCAGCAGCATCAGGCTTAGGCGAACGCCCCGCATCGTCGATGAATCCATGGCCCGGATAGACCGCGCCAAGGCTGTACCGGCAATGACTTGCCGCCGCCTCCTGCGGCCAAGCGGTGCCGAGCGGCGGTGAAACGGGCGACTCCCCTCCGCTCGCGGAGGGGAGGAACCGGGCCTATTGGTTGTTCTGGCGGTTGAGGAAGCGCGGGATGTCGAGCGGGTCGCGGGCGGTGCGCGGCGCCGGTCCCTCCTCGTCGACCTGAGCCTTGGCGGCGCCCCTGGCGATGTTCGACATGCGCTCGAACAGGGTTCCGCCCTGCGCGGCCTTCGCCGGCGGCGCTTCGGGCTCCTCGTCGCTGGTCAGCCAGGCGCGAGGGCCGCCGGCCGCCGCTTCCGGCTCGTCCTCGGCCGGGGCTTCCTGGTCGGCGTCGGTGAGATCGACGGTGTCGAGCAGAAGCTCGTCCGCTTCCTCCTCGCCCTCCTCCGCCCCGGGAGAGTCGAGGGCGAGCTCGGACGGGCCTTCGGTCGGCTCGTCGATGAAGCTGACCGGCTCCTCGGCCGCGGCGTCCGCACTTTCGGCGGCGGCTTCCTCGGGTTGTCCGGCTTCCGCCTCGGGCGGGGTCAGGGTGATGGTCGGCGCCGCCGGAGCCGCCGGCCTGGCCGGCTCGGGCGCGGCGCGGGCGGCCGGGAAGGCGAACACCTTGGCCTGGAGCGGAGTCGCCTGGGTCGCCTCCTCGACGTCGATTCCGGTGGCGACGACGGACACCCGGATCTTGCCGTCCAGCTCGTTGTTGAAGGCCGAGCCCCAGATGATGTTGGCGTCGACGTCGACCAGATCCTTGATGTGGTTGGCGGCCTCGTCGACCTCCATCAGCCGCATGTCGTCGCCGCCGGTGATCGAGATGATCACGCCCTTGGCGCCCTTCATGCTCACCCCGTCGAGGAGCGGGTTGGCGATCGCCTGCTCGGCGGCCTCGATGGCGCGGTTGTCGCCGGCGGCCTCGCCGGTGCCCATCATCGCCTTGCCCATCTCGCTCATCACCGACCGGACGTCGGCGAAGTCGAGGTTGATGAGGCCGGGCATGACCATCAGGTCGGTGATTCCGCGAACGCCCTGCTGGAGGACCTCGTCGGCCATCATGAACGCTTCCTTGAAGGTCGTGTTCGGGTTGGCGATGCGGAACAGATTCTGGTTGGGAATGACGATCAGGGTGTCGACATGCTGCTGAAGCTCGTCGATCCCGGCCTCGGCCGAGCGGGCCCGGCGAGCGCCCTCGAAGCTGAACGGCTTGGTGACGACCCCGACGGTGAGGATGCCGCGGTCGCGCGCCGCCTTGGCGATGACCGGGGCGGCGCCGGTGCCGGTGCCGCCGCCCATGCCGGCGGCGATGAAGCACATGTGGGCGCCGTTGAGCGCCTGCTCGATCTCGGCCAGAGCCTCCTCGGCGGCGGCCTTGCCGATCTCGGGACGCGAGCCGGCGCCGAGGCCCTGGGTGATCTTGAGGCCGAGCTGGATCTTGCGGTCGGCAAGGCTGTGGTTGAGGGCCTGGGCATCGGTGTTGGCGACGATGAAGTCGACGCCCTGGACATCCGACTGGATCATGTTGGCGATGGCGTTGCCGCCGGCGCCGCCGACGCCGATCACGCTGATCCGGGGGCGAAGCTCTTCCACCTCGGGACGGATGAAATCGATGCTCATGGCTGGTCTCCCCTGTGCCCTAGCGAAGTATGACGCGCTCCCTCTAAGCCCTTTTGCACTATGCGATTCTGCCGTGCGAGCGAAAAGTTAACGCGATCCATGCTTTTTCCTCAATACTGAGTCCGAAATGCCGCAATCAGCCGCTGCAGGGCGTTGCCCGGAGGCCTTTCGGCGCCTCCGCCCGGAGCCGCGAAGCCCGAGCGAAGGTCGAGCTCGTTGGAAGCGGCGAACTGGGCGAGCCCGGCGAGGGTCGAGAAGGCGGGCCCGCCATGGGCCTCGGGAAGGCCGGGAAGCACCGGCCGGCCGACCCTGACGGCGCGCCCGAGCACGCCCTGCGCATAATCGGCGATCGCCTTCAATTCGGCGCCGCCTCCGGTCAGCACCACCTGCCGGCCGAACGGCCCTGAAAAGCCGAGTTGCTTGAGCGCGGCTTCGATCTGGGCGGTGAGGTGCTCGAGCCGCTGGCGGATCACCGACACCAATTGGGCGCGGGTGATCCGCGCCGCTTCGATGCCCTCCTGGCCGCCCGCGATCGGCGCCAGCTCGACCATGTCGTGATTGTCGCGCGGGCTCATCATCGCCGAGCCGTAGAAGCATTTGATCCGCTCGGCGGCGACTCGCCGGGTGCCGAAGGCGGCGGCGATGTCGTCGGTGATGTCGTTGCCGCCATAAGGGAGCGACTTGAGGCCGACCAGCATGCCGCCGGCGAACACCGAAACGTTGGTGACGCCCGCGCCCAACTCGACCAAAGCCACGCCCAACTCGCGCTCCTCGTCACTCAAACAGGCCTTCCCCGCCGCGACCGGCGAGGCGACGATCGCTTCAACGCCCAGGTGGGCCGATCGGACGCACAGGTCCAGATTCTTCACCGGCGCCTGATCGGCGGCGATGACGTGGATGTCGACGGCGAGCTTGTCGGCGTGGAGGCCGCGCGGCTTCTTCACTCCGTCGACGCCGTCGATCGTGTAGAGCGCGGGAAGGGCGTGGAGGACCATCCGCCCCTCGGGATCGATCGAATCCCGCCCGGCGCCGAGCAGGGCGTCGATGTCCTGCTGCTCGATCCTGCGGCCGCCGATCGCGACCTCGACGCTGGCGATGTTGCTGACCAGCCCGCCGGCGGAGAAGCCGACGAAGACCTGGTCGATATTGGTGCCGGCGATGCGCTCGGCCTGCTCGACCGCCTCGCGGATGGCGAGCTCGCTCTTCTCCATGTCGGCGATGAAGCCGCGCTTCACTCCGCGGCTCTCGCGCTGGCCGGTGCCGAGGATCCGCAGCCGCCCGTCCTCCTCCGGCTCGGCGATCATCGCGCAGACCTTGGACGAGCCGACGTCGAGCGCCGCGACGAGGTTGCGGGTGGGGGCGGGCTGCGGGCGGCGCATTCAGATCGTCCTCGCCAGATCCTGGGCCGCCTGGCCCGGATCGGGCGGCGCCAGCGCCGGGATGGTCGAGCCCGGCTCGCGCGAGACCCGGACGATGAAGCGGCCCGGGATGCGCATGTCGAAACGGGCGAAGCCGCGGCCGAGCAGCTGGGTCTGCTGGTCCATCCGGGCGAAGTTGAGGATGGCGCGATTGGCCGCCTCGTCGCCTTCCGGCAGGGCCAGGGTCTCGCCGGTCTGGAAGCGGACGTCCCAGCGCCGGCCGCCGACCCAGCTCGCGCCCGCCACCTGCGGCCGAAGATGCGGCGCCGCGCCGAGCAGGCCGTCGAGCGCGGCGAGGTGGCGATTGGCCTCGCGCCCGATCACCAGCGGCAGCTCGGGCATCGCCTCGACCCGTACCGGCTCGAGCACCACGCCCTCGGCGTCGATCAGGCTCAGGCGACCCTCATTCTGCCAGATCGCCGCCGGCCGCCGCTCGACGACGTCGATCACCAGGGTGTCGGGGAGGCGGCGGTGGACCCGCGCTTCCTTGATCCAGCCGAAGCGGAGCAGGCGCTCGCGGGTCGAATCGAGATCGACCAGCGGCATTGCCATCGAGCCCTGGTCGAAGGCGACGTTGTAGATGTCGAGCCGCGATACCCGCTGGGCGCCCTTGATCTCGACCCGACGGATGGTGAAGCCGGCGCTCCCGATCGTCTCGCCGATGGCGAGGCCGGCGAGCTGGGGCAGCTGGAAGAAGAGGATTGCCGCCACGGCCAGGGCGGCCGCCATGCCGGCCGCGATCCAGCCGCCGATGCGCCGCCCGGTCCCCGGCGCCAGGCCGAACTCCTCGAGCATGTTGGGGGCCTTGGCGCGGCGGGTGTTGACCGCCTTGGCCTTGCGCGGCCGGGTCCGGGCGCGGGGCGGGCCGCCTCGGGCGATCCGGGCCGTCACAGCGCCGCCGCCACGATCCGCTCGACCAGATCGCCATAAGGGATTCCGCACGCCTTGGCCTGCTCGGGGACCAGGCTGAGCGGAGTCATTCCCGGCTGGGTGTTCACCTCGAGCAGGTAGAGGCCTTCCGGCCCGCGCTCGTCGTCCCAGCGGAAATCGGAGCGCGAGGCGCCCCGGCAGCCTAGGATTCGGTGGGCTCGAAGCGCCATGTCGAGGGCGGCATCGGCGATCTCGCCGGGCACGTCGGCGGGGCAGACATGCTCGGTCAGGCCGTCCGTATATTTGGCGTCGTAATCGTAGAAGCCGGACCGCGGCAGAAGCTCGGTCACCGCGAGCGCGCGATCCTCGAGCACGGCGACGGTGAGCTCGCGGCCCCGGATGAACGGCTCGGCGAGAAGCCGCTCGAATTCCTGCCACGGGCCCTTGGCCTCGCGGGTGATCGGATCGCCGTGATTGCCGCCCTCCCGGATGATCGCGACGCCGACCGAGGAGCCTTCGTTGACGGGCTTCAGCACGTAGGGCCGGGGCAGCGGATCGCCGGCGTAGAGGCTCTCGCTGGCCACGATCGTCCCTTCGGGCATTCTGATTCCGTGGGGAACGAGCACCATCTTGGTCAGCTCCTTGTCGATGGCGATGACCGAGGTTTCGAGGCCGCTATGGGTGTATCTGAGCCCCATCAGGTCCATCAGGCCTTGCACCGTCCCGTCCTCGCCCGGGGTGCCGTGGAGCGCGTTGAAGACGACGTCGGGCCGAAGCTCGGCGAGGCGGCCGGCGACGTCTCGGTCCATGTCGATCCGGCTCACCCGGTGGCCCCGGCTCTCGAGCGCGTCGGCGACTCCGGCGCCGGTGACCAGCGACACCTCGCGCTCGGCCGACCATCCGCCCATAAGCACGGCGACATGAAGCGGGGTCGCGAGCGGCGCCGTCACTTCGCCACCCCGACGCGCTGGATTTCCCATTCGAGCTCGATTCCGCAATCCGCCTTGACCCGTCGCCGCACCTCCTCGCCGAGCGCCTCGATGTCCGCGGCGGCGGCGTCGCCGAGATTGAGGAGGAAGTTGCAATGCTTCTCCGAGACCTGGGCGCCGCCGAGGATGAGGCCGCGGCAACCCGCCGCGTCGATCAGCTTCCAGGCCTTGGTTCCCGGCGGATTCTTGAAGGTCGAGCCGCCGGTCCGGCTGCGCAGCGGCTGGCTCGCCTCGCGCTCCTCGGCGATCCGGTCCATCTCGGCGCCGATCGCGGCCCGCTCGCCGGGGGCCCCCTGGAACAAGGCTTCGACGACGACGGCGCCCTCGGGGACCGCGCTGTGCCGGTAGCTGTAGGCGAAGCGCTCGCTCGGCCAGGTCTCGATCTCGCCGCTGCGAAGGACCAGCGTCGCCTCGACGAGGATGTCGGCGACCTCGCGGCCGTAGGCGCCGGCATTCATCCGAACGGCGCCGCCGGCGGTGCCCGGGATGCCGCGGAGGAATTCGAGCCCGGATATGCCGGCGTCGCGTGCCTTGCTTGCGACCGTGATCCCCATGGCTCCGCCGCCGGCGACGACGCGATGGCCGGGCCGGACGGCGACCTGGGCGAGCGACTTCGGCAGGCGGACGACGACGCCGGGGACGCCGCCGTCGCGCACGATCAGGTTGGAGCCGACTCCGACGGGCAGGACGGGCACCGAGGGATCGAGCCGGCGCAGGAAGTTGGACAGATCCTCGACGTCGGCCGGTTTCACCAGCCACTCCGCAGGGCCGCCGGTGCGGAACCAGATGAAGTCGGCCAGCGATCCGGAGCGCTCGACCTGGCCTTGCAGAGCGGGGACAGTCACTCGCCCCGCACGCTTTTCCCGTAGCTCGCCAACCGTGGCGGCGAATGACTGTCCCCTCTCGCCAGCGCCGCTCATTTCTCGCGCCTCGCGCAGGCGATTCCGTCAGCGAGCCCGGCGGCCCATTTGGTGATGTCGCCGGCGCCGAGGCAGATCACCATGTCGCCGGGCGCGGCGATGTCGCGCAGCTTCCGGCAGGCGTCGTTCACGTCGTCGACCGTGCACACGGCGCGGTGACCGCGCTCCTTCAGCCCCTCGACCAGGGCGCCGTTGTCGACGCCCTCGATCGGTTCCTCGCCGGCCGCATAGACCGGCGCGACCATGACGATGTCGGCATCGTTGAAGGCGATCTGGAACTCTTCCATCAGCCCGGCGAGGCGCGTGAAGCGATGCGGCTGGACGACGGCGATCACGCGCCCCTGAGCGCCCTCGCGCGCCGCCGACAGCACGGCCCGGATCTCGACCGGATGGTGGCCGTAATCGTCGATTATGGTGACCCCGTCGACCTCGCCGACCTTGGTGAAGCGGCGCTTGACGCCATGGAATTTCTCGAAGCCGCGCGCGATCGTCTCGTCGGGGATGCCGAGCTCGGCGGCCACGCCGATCGCGGCCAGGGCGTTCTGGACGTTGTGCCGCCCGGGCATCGGCAGCTCGATTCCGGCGATGGTGCGCACGTCGCCGCCGCGGCCGCGCAGCGAGACGTCGAAGCGGTTGCCGCCGGCGACCGGCACGACATTGTCGCCGCGCACGTCGGCCTGGGCGGCGAAGCCGTAAGTGGCGATGCGCCGGTCGCGAAGGCGCGGGATGATCGACTGGACCTCGGGGTGGTCGACGCACAGCAGCGCGGCGCCGTAGAAGGGGACGTTCTCGACGAACTCGACATAGGCGTCCTTGGCGGCCTCGAAGCTGCCGTAGAAGTCGAGATGCTCGGGATCGATGTTGGTGACCACCGCGATGGTGCCGTCGAGCCGGAGGAAGCTGCCGTCGCTCTCGTCCGCCTCGACCACCATCCAGTCCGAGCTGCCGAGGCGGGCGTTGGAGCCGTAGGCGTTGATGATGCCGCCGTTGATCACGGTGGGGTCGATGCCGCCGGCGTCGAGCAAGGCGGCGATCATCGAGGTGGTCGTGGTCTTGCCGTGGGTGCCGGCCACCGCCACGGTCGATTTGAGGCGCATCAGCTCGGCGAGCATTTCGGCCCGCCTCACCACCGGAATGCGCCGGGCATAGGCCGCCTGCACCTCCGGATTGTCCTTCCTGACCGCGGTCGACACCACGACGACGGCGGCCTCGCCCAGATTTTCGGGAGCGTGGCCGAGCGCGACCGGGATTCCGCGCTCGCGGAGACCCTCGACGACATAGCCGTCGGCGACGTCCGACCCCTGCACCCGATAGCCCAATATATGCATCACTTCGGCGATGCCCGACATGCCGATCCCGCCGATGCCGACGAAGTGAATGGTGCCGATGTCGGTGCCGACGCCTTTCATCGCGCGCTCCCGATGAAGGCAGTGGGTTCATCCCGAGCTTGTCGAGCGGTCCCCCTCATGCCGGCATCCCGCTCGGCATGGGCTGGAGGATGTTGTCGCGGACGAACTGGGGGTCGGAGCCGGGGTGGCGGCCGATCCGTTCGACCAGGTCGGCGAGGGCCCGGGCGGCGTCCGGCTTGCCGATGGCGCGGGCGCGGGCGGCGGCGTTGACCAGCGAATCGGGGTCGAGCCCGAGCTTCTGCATCTGCTTGGCGAGCTCGACCGGAGTGAAGCGCGCCTGAGCGATCATCCGGGCGCCGCCGGCGCGGGCCATCTCGCGGGCGTTGGCGCTCTGGTGGTCGTCGGTCGCGCCGGGCAGCGGGACGAGGATGGCGGGCCGGCCGGCGGCGGTCAGCTCGGCGATGGTCGAGGCGCCGGCCCGGGCGATGACGAGATGCGCCCAGGCGAGCCGCTCGGGCAGATCGGGCATGTAGGTGGCGAGATCGGCCGGAATGCCGAGCGCCGCGTAGCGGGCCCTGACCTGCTCGATATCCTCGGCCCGGCATTGCTGGGTGACCTGAAGTCGGCGGCGGAAATGCTCGGGGAGAAGCGCCAGGCCCTCGGGAACGACGTCGGAGAGGATGGCGGCGCCCTGGCTGCCGCCGGTGACGAGCAGGCGGAAGATGCCGTCCTCGGTCAGCGGCGGGAACGGGCGGTCGCGGAGCGCCAGAACCTCGTCGCGGACGGGATTGCCGACGAACTGGACCCGCGCCTGGGCCGCCCTCGGCAGCCGCTCGACCGTCGGATAGGCGGTGGCGATGGCGTCGACCTTGCCGGCGACGAGGCGGTTGACCCGGCCGAGCACCGCATTCTGCTCGTGGATCAGGGTCGGGAGACGGTCGCGCCGGGCGGCGAGCAGGGCCGGAAAGGCCGGATAGCCGCCGAAGCCGATCACCGCCGAGGGCCGGAAGGTCTCGTAGAGCCTGAGCGCCATCGCCCGGCCGGTCAGGATCGCCCGAGCCGCGCGAAGCCACCCGCCGGGGCCGCCCGACAGCCGCCCGGCCGGCAGGATATGGACCTGGACCCGCTCGAACAGGCCGGGGATGCGCGCTCCGCGCTCGTCCGTGACCAGGGCGACGCGGTGGCCGCGCAGCATCAGCTCCTCGGCGAGCGCATGGGCCGGCATCATATGCCCGCCGGTGCCGCCTGCCGCGAGCACGTAATGGCGCGACATGGTCATTTGAGGCCGCTCCACTTCACCACATAGGGGGAGCGGTGGAGGTAGGGGTTGCGGCGGCTGAAGGCGAGGAGGAGGCCGAAGCCGATCGAGAGCGCCACCATCGAGGAGCCGCCATAGGAGATGAACGGCAGGGTCATTCCCTTGGACGGCGCGATGTGGACGTTGACCGCCATGTTGATCAGCGCCTGGAGGCCGAACTGGCAGACCAGGCCGGCGGCGGCGAGGACGAGGAACTTGTCCTCCTCGTGGAGCAGACGGATCAGGACGCGCGCGACGATGGTCATGTAGAGGATGGCGATGGCGAGGCAGGCGATGATCCCGAACTCCTCGCCGATCACCGAGAAGATGTAGTCGGTGTGCGGCTCGGGCAGCGAGAATTTGCGCGTGCCGGCGCCGGGACCCGCCCCGAACAGGCCGCCGGCGGTCAGTGTCGCCAGCGCCGCCTCGACCTGGTAATTGTCGCCCTCGGCGAACAGGAAGCCGTCGATCCGGGCGGTGGCCACGGGATAGAAGAGATAGGCGAGGACGATCGCGACGACGCCGGCGGCGGCGAGCATGTAGAGGTAGCGCATCGGAGCGCCGGACAGAGCGAGCAGAAGCACCCAGGCGGCGACGAAGATGATCGTCTCGCCGAAATTGGGCTGCTGCATGAGCAGCAAGGCGATGATGCCGGTGATCGCGCCGGTGAGAGGAACCATCGGCAGCGACGGATCCCTCTCCTTAAGCGACAGCAGCCAGGCGATGCTGACGATGAACAGCGGCTTGAGGAACTCGGACGGCTGGAACTGGGTGAAGCCGACGCCGATCCAGCGCCGGGCGCCGTTCACTTCCTGGCCGATGGCCGGCACCAGGAAAAGGAGCACGGTGAACAGCACCGCGCCGGCGATCGACAGCCGGCGCGCGGTCGACGTGGGCAGCATCGAGACTCCGATCAGGACCGGAGTCGCGACCAGGATCCAGACCAGCTGCCGGTAGAAATAATAGAGCGAGTCGAAGCTGATGCCGCCGCCCGAATAGCGCGTGGCCGCGGCCGGCGAGGCGGCGGCGACCGCGATCAGACCGATCGAGATCAGCACCACGACGAGGATCAGGAGGAGCTTGTCGATCTCCCAGAACCAGCGCCCCATCGCGGTCATGTCGGAGCGGCCGAGCCGGGCCGCCTTGGCGCTGCCCGGCCGCTTCGGAGCGCTCATGCTGCCCGTCGTCATGCCAGTGCCTCCACAGCGGCTCGAAAGGCGTCGCCGCGCGCCTCGAAATCGCGGAACTGGTCGAAGGAGGCGCAGGCGGGCGACAGCAGCACCACCTCGCCCGGGGCCGCGGCATGGGCCGCGCACTGCACCGCCTCGATCAGCATTTCGCATTGTCTTACAGGGACTTTGCCCTCGAGCAAGCGGGCGAACATCGGCCCCGCCTCGCCGATCGTGTAGGCGGCTCGGACATGGTCGAGCTGCGCCTCGCACGGGCCGAGGCCGTCCGACTTGGGGAGGCCGCCGAGTATCCAGTGGACCGCCGGATAGGCGGCCAGCGCGGGAGCGGCGCTATCGGGGTTGGTCGCCTTGCTGTCGTTGACGAACAGGATCCCGCCGCGGTCGCGGACCCGCTCCATGCGGTGCGGCAGGCCCGGATAGGTGCGAAGCCCGAGCTCGATCGCCTCCGCATCGATCCCGAGCGCCGCGCAGGCGGCGATGGCGGCGCGCGCATTCTGGGCGTTGTGCGGGCCCTGGAGGGTCGGCCAGCGCGACTGGTCGACCGGCTCGTCGTCGCCGCGGATGGCGGCGGCGCCGGGCTTCTGCATCGCGAACAGCCGGAGCTTGGCTGCGCGGTAGGATTCGAAGCTTCCGTAACGGTCGAGATGGTCTGGGGTGAGGTTGAGCAGCACGGCGACGTCGCACGCGAGGCTGGCGGTGAGGTCGAGCTGGTAGGAGGAGAGCTCGAGCACGTAGACGCCGCCTTGGGGAAGCGGGTCCCGGGCGAGGATCGGAAAGCCGATATTGCCGGCGAGGGCGGCGGGGATCCCGGCCGTCTCGAGGATGTCATGGACGAGCGCGGTTGTCGTCGACTTGCCGTTGGTTCCGGTGACTCCGACCACCTTGTGCGGCGGGAGCGTCGGCCGGGCCTGGGCGAACAGCTCGATGTCGCCGATCAGCGGAACGCCCGCCTCGAGCGCCCTGGCGGCGATCGGGTGACGATTGAGAGGCACGCCGGGCGAGACGATGATCCCGTCATAGCCGGCGAGATCGGCGGTGAGCGGATCCTCCAGCGCGAGCCTGCCCGGGCCGCCGCCCGGAACCAGGCGGTTGGTCCGCTCGCGCGCCTCCTCGCTCTTGTCCCAGGCGATGACCTGGGCGCCGCTGGCGACCAGGGCCTCGACGCTGGCGAGGCCGGAGCGGGCGAGGCCGAGGACGGCGTAGCGCTTGCCGGCGAAGAAGGGGCTCGCGATCATCTCAGCTTCAGCGTCGACAGGCCCGCCAGCGCGAGCACGAAGGAGATGATCCAGAAGCGGATGACGACGGTCGATTCGGACCAGCCGATCTGCTCGAAATGATGGTGGATCGGGGCCATCCGGAAGACCCTTTTGCCGGTGCGCTTGTAGACGAACACCTGGATGATGACGCTCATCGCCTCGACGACGAAGATGCCGCCGACGATGCCGAGGACGATCTCGTGCTGGGCCGCGACCGCGATCGCGCCGAGAGCGCCGCCCAGCGCGAGGCTGCCGGTGTCGCCCATGAAGACGGCGGCGGGCGGCGCGTTGAACCAGAGGAAGGCGAGACCGGCGCCGACGATCGCCGAGCAGAGCACGGTGAGATCGCCGACGCCCAGGATGTGCGGAATGCCGAGATAGCCGGCGAAGACCGCGTTGCCGGCGAGGTAGGAGATGAGGAGGAAGGCCAGGCTGGCGATGATCACCGGCATGGTGGCGAGGCCGTCGAGCCCGTCGGTCAGGTTGACGGCGTTGCCGAAGGCGACGACGACGAAGGCGGCGAAGACGATGTAGAAGGGCCCGAGGTCGATCACGGGGCCGTTGTAGAAGGGGATGTAGAGCTCGGTTCCGGCGCCCCAGCTGATGATCCAGCAGCCGATGCCGGCGACGAGGAACTCGGCGAGCAGCCGGACCCGGCCCGACACGCCCTGATGGTGGCGCTTCTTGACCTTGTCGTAATCGTCGAGGAAGCCGATCAGCCCGAAGCCGACGGTGATGAACAGGCACGCCCACAAATAGCGGTTGGAAAAGTCCATCCACAGCAGCATCGACACGGTGAGCGAGGTGAGGATCATCAGCCCGCCCATGGTCGGAGTGCCGCGCTTGGAAAGGTGGGAGGCCGGCCCGTCGTCGCGGATCGGCTGGCCCTTGCCCTGGCGGACGCGCAGCCAGCCGATGAATTTCGGGCCGATGAGCAGGCCGATGAACAAGGCGGTGGCGGTGGCGGCGCCGGCGCGGAAGGTGATGTAGCGGAAGAGGTTCAGGACCCCGGGGAAACCCAGCTGCTCGGCTATCCAGAGAAACATCAGTCTTTCCCGCCTGCGAGCGCCTCGACCAGGGCGGAAAGTCCGATGGAATTGGATCCCTTGACGAGCACGGCGTCGCCCGGCCCGACGGCCTCGCGAGCGAGGTCGATGGCGGCCGCCGCGTCGGGCACATGCGCCAATTTGACCGCGCGGCCAAGGGCTTTTGCGAGCGCCTCCATCTCCTCGCCGACCAGGATCGCATAGTCGACCCTGGCCGCTTCGACCGGCGCCGCCAGAGAGGCGTGGAAGTCGCCGGTCTCGGCGCCGAGCTCGCGCATCGCGCCGAGCACGGCGATTCGCCGGCCGTGCACGTCCTCGGCGCCGAGCACCTTCAAGGTCGCCGCCATCGAGGCCGGGTTGGCGTTGTAGCTCTCGTCGATGAGGAGGGCCTCGCCGCCGTCGACCGCGATCCGTCGGCGCTCGCCGCGGCCCCTGAGCCCGCCCAGGTCGGCGAGCGCGAGGCCGGCCGCGGCGAGGTCGCCGCCGACCGCGTGGACCGCCGCGAGCACGGCGAGCGCGTTGGTCACCCAATGCTCGCCCGGCTGGCCGACGGTGAAGCTCAGCTGGGCACCCGGCAGGCTCGCGGTCGCCATCGTGCCGCCCTTGGCGCCGCGCACGAAATAGGTGGCGCGAACGTCGGCGCCCTCACCGACGCCGAAGGTGAGGATTCGCCCGGCATGCCGGCTCGCGGCGGCGGTCAGCCGGTCGCGGTGCGGGCTGTCGAACGGAACGATCGCGGTGCCGCCTTCCTCGAGGCCCTCGAAGATCTCGGCCTTGGCGTCGGCGATCGCTTCCTCGCTGGCGAAGAATTCGCGATGGGCGGCGGCGATGGTCGTGACCAGGGCGACGTGCGGCCGCGCCAGGCGGGTCAGGGCGGCGAGCTCGCCGGCGTGGTTCATGCCCATTTCGAGGACGCCGAAGCGGGCTCCGCTCGGCATCCGGGCGAGGCTGAGCGGCACACCGGTATGGTTGTTGTAGCTCTTGACCGAGCGATGCGCCTGGCCGGGCGCGTAGCGATCGAGCGCCGCGAACAGCGCTTCCTTGGTGCTGGTCTTGCCGACCGAGCCGGTGACTCCGATCACTCGGGCAGCGCTGCGCGCCCGAGCCGCGCGGGCGAGGTCGTCTAGCGCGCGGCCGGTGTCGGCGACCCGGACATGAGGCTGGGCGACGTCCGTGGACACGATCGCCCCGGCCGCGCCGGCGGCGAAGGCCTGCTCGACGAAGCGGTGGCCGTCGGTCGCCTCGCCCCTCAGCGCGACGAACAGGTCGCCCCGACCGATCTCGCGCGAATCGAAGGCGACTCCGGCGGCGGCGAAGTCGCCGCGAGCGCTTCCGCCCGTCGCCGCCGCGATCTCGGCCGAGGTCCACAGGGGCCGGCCGCTCACGCCGCTTCCTCCCGGGCCACGGTCACGTCGTCGAACGGAAGCACTCTCTCGCCGACGATCTGGCCCTGCTCGTGCCCCTTGCCGGCGAGCAGGATGATGTCGCCCGGGCCGGCCGCCGCGATCGCGGCCCGGATCGCCTCGCGGCGGCCGGGCACCTCCTCGGCGCCCGCGGCGCCGGCAAGGATGTCGCGGCGGATCGCGGCCGGATCCTCGTTGCGCGGATTGTCGTCGGTGACGATGACCCGGTCGCACAGCCGGGCGGCGGCGGCGCCCATCTCGGATCGCTTGCCGACGTCGCGGTCGCCGCCGGCGCCGAAAACGATGATCAGCCGGTCGCGCGTGTGCGGCCGAAGCGCCTCGCAAGCCGCTTCGATCGCGTCCGGCGTGTGCGCATAGTCGACATAGACCGGCGCTCCGGCGCGGGTGATGACCGCCCGCTCCAGGCGGCCGCGCACCGGATGGACCCGGGCGAGATTGGCCATGGTCGCGCCGATGTCGCCGCCGGTCGCGATGACCAGCCCGGCGGCGGTGAGGACGTTGGCGGCCTGGTAGGCGCCGATCAGCGGCAGGTTGAGACTGTGCTTCTTGCCCGCCGCCTCGACAATCAGCTTCTGGCCGAGCGGCGTGGTTGAGCGCGAGACCAGCCGCAGCGTCTCTCCGGTCCGGCCGACGGTCAGCACCTCGAGGCCTCGGGCCCGGCAGCGCCGCGCGACCTCGGTCGATTTGGGGTCGTCGGTCCAAATCACCGCCGTCCCGTCCGCTTCGACCACCTCCTCGAACAGGCGCATCTTGGCCGCGAAATAGGCCTCCATCGTGCCGTGATAGTCGAGATGGTCGCGACTGAAGTTGGTGAAGGCGGCGGCGTGCACGGGCAGCCCTTCGCTGCGATACTGGGCGAGGCCATGGCTCGAGGCTTCGAAGGCGGCATGGGTGATGCCCATCTTCGCGAGGCCGGCCATGTTCGACAGGAAGGTGACGATGTCCGGCGTGGTGAGCCCGGTCGTCACCTGGTCGTCGGAGGTGGTGACGCCCAGCGTGCCGATGCTCGCCGACGGATGCCCGGCCATGCGCCAGAGCTGCCGGGTGAGCTCGACGTTCGAGGTCTTCCCATTGGTTCCGGTGACCGCGATCACGACCTTCGGAAAGGGCCGGAAGAATCTCGCGGCGAGCCGGGCGAATTCCCGGCGCGGCTCCTCGGCGGCGATGTGGACGACGCCGTCGGCCGGCGCCTCGGGCCGCGACACGACAGCCACCGCCCCCGAGGAAACGGCGGCTGGGATGAAGTCCTCGCCGTTGAACCGGGTGCCGGCGAAGGCGCCGAAGACGGTGCCCGGGGCGACCTTGCGGTGATCGATGGCGAAACCGGTGACGGGCGTGTCGTCGTCGCTGCCGGTCAGCGCGCCCAATCGCATCAGTGCCCCGCGGCGGCGACCAGCGGCACCAGTTCCGATGTGTCGATGTCCCTGGCCGAATCGGGGATGATTCCGAGCAGCGGACCGGTGCGGGAGATGACCCGCGAGACGACCGGCGCCGCCGTCCAGGCCGCGGTGGTCAGGAAATGCGTCTCTTCGTTGCCGCGCGGGGCATCCATCATGACGAGCACCACATAACGCGGCTGATCCATCGGGAAAGCCGCCGCGAAGGTGGAAACGTTCACGCGGCGCGAATAGCCGCCGCCGGTGGCGACTTTTTCCGCGGTCCCGGTCTTGCCGCCGACCCGGAAGCCTGGCGCTTCGCCCCGACGGCCGGTGCCGTGCTGGACGATCATCCGAAGCATCTGGCGCATTCGCAAGCTCGTCGCCTCCGAATAGACGCGCCGCCCGCGCGGCGCCCGCCCCGGCTCGACCCGCATCAGGGTCGCGGGACGCCAGATGCCGCCGTTGACGAGAGCCGCGTAAGCGCTGGCGAGATGGAGCGGGGTCACTGCAACGCCGTGGCCGAAGCCGGAGGTGAGGACGGTGGCCCGGCTCCAGTCGCGCGGCCACAAGGTGCGGGCGCGCTCGTTGAGCTCGACATGAGCCGGTTCGTCGAAGCCGACGGCGCGAAAGGCCGCCTGCATCCGAGCCGAGCCCATCGCGTCGGCGATTCGCGCGGTCGCGATGTTGGAGGAGTGAACGAGGATCTCCGGGACGGTGACGGCGCGGCCGAGCGGATGATCGTCGCTGATCCGGAAACGGCCGATCGGCACCGGCGAACCGGCATCCCAGCGCTGCGCCGGCGAGGTGATCACCCCCGCCTCCAGCGCCGCGGCCACGGTGATCGGCTTGAAGGTGGAACCCAGCTCGTACACGCCCATCGTCGCCCGGTTGTAGAGCGCGCTCGGGTCCGAGCGTCCGGCGGCATTGGGGTTGAAGGTCGGGGCCGACGCCATGGCGACGATCTCGCCCGTATGCACGTCGAGGACGATGCCTGTGCCGCCCTCGGCGCTGAGCGAGGTGACGGCGGCGCTCAGTTCCGCCTCCATCGCCGCCTGCACTCGGGTGTCGATCGAGAGCGCCACCGGCTCGCCGCGCAGCCCGGGCTCGGTGAGGCGGCCCTCGAGCACGCGCTCCATGCCGGCGACTCCGCGGCCGTCGAAGTCGGTCCAGCCGAGGATATGGCCGGCCAGCGCGGTCTGCGGATAGAGGCGCTCGGGCTCGCGGTTGAAGACGAAGCCCGGCTCGCCGAGCGCGTTGACCGCCGCCACCAGCTCTGGAAGGGCGCGGCGGGCGAGATAGAGGTAGTTGCTGTCGGAGCTCAGCATGGCGCGGAACTGGGCGACGCTGCGCTCCGGCATGAGCGCGTTCAATCGAGCGGCCAGTTCGGCGCGGTCCCCGATGATTCGGCTCGGGTGGACGCCGACCGACCAGGCGTCGATGGTGCGGGCGAGGGCGACGCCGTTGCGATCGACGATGTCGGCCCGCGGCGGGATCAGGGGATTGGCCAGCTGGGCGGCACCCGAGCGGTCGGTGAAGACCTGCAAATAGCCGAGCCGAAGCACGATCAGAGCGGTGACGCCGGCGAACAGCAGCATCACCAGCATCAGCCGGTGATAGGTGAGCGTGAGCCCGCTGCGATAGTCGCCGCAGGGCGCCGTGCGCTCGATCTGGGCGGCAAGGGTCGCCATCAGTCGCCGGTGGCCCCGCCGCGCTCGGTCTGGGCCGCGGCGCTGAGGTCGTCGAGAGTGCCGGCGTCGAGCAGCCTGGCCGAGCGCGTCTGGACCGCGGTCGGACGATCGCCGGCGGAGCGGCGGGGGGGAGCCGATGGCAGTCGGAGCGCCGCCGGCTGCGCCGGCGCGGACTGGAGGCTGGCGCGGCGTATCAGCGGGGCTTCGACGAGCGCGGGAGCGGGAGCCGGCGACGCAGCCGGCGACACAGCCGGAGCCGGAGCGGCGGCCAGCCGGATCGCGGCCTGGCCGGCCTGGACCGGCTGGGCCGGAGCCGGCTCGGCGGCGGCCATGCGCATTTCGGCCTGGTCGGCGACGGTGCGCTGACGAACGTCGAAGCGAGCCAGGCTGAGGTTGGATTCGAGGAATTGCCCCGCCACCGGCGCCGACAGAGCGAGCACTTCGGCATTCCATTGCTCGAGCTGCTGGAGGCGGCCGCGGGTGCCGAGCTCGGTTTGCAGCGAACGTATGTCCTGCTGGGCGGCGACGATCCGGCGCTCGAGGCCGGCCAGCTCGGCGCGCTCGGCGGCGACCTGGAGCGAGAGCATGTAGCAGCCGAGCGCGGCCGTTCCGATGGCGGCGACCCAGGCGACCGGCTTGAACCCCCTGGCGATCATCTCGAAGCGTCTCCCTGTCGGCTGAACCATGGTGGAGCGGAGGTGCGGCGCGCCGCGCGCAACGTGGCGGAGCGGGCGCGCGGATTGGCGGCGATCTCGGCCGCGCCGGCCCGAACCGGCCTGGCGACGGTCTCGAAGGTAGGGGCCGGCCCGGCTTTCGCACGGGCCGGCAGGTGACGCGAGCCGGCCGGGAGTGCGCCGCTGCGCGCCTTCAAGAAGTGTTTGACGATTCGGTCCTCGAGGCTGTGAAAGGTGACGACGGCGAGCCGGCCGCCAGGCGCGAGCACCTGTTCGGCCGCCGCCAGCCCGCCCTCGAGCTCGGACAGCTCCTGGTTGACGTGGATCCGGATCGCCTGGAAGGTCCGAGTCGCCGGATCCTTCCTGGCGCCCGGCTTGTGGCCGACCGCCCTGCGGACGACCTCGGCGAGCTGCCCGGTCCGTTCGATCGGACGGGCGGCGACGATGAAACGGGCGATTCGGCGCGATTTCGGCTCCTCGCCATAATGGAAGATGACGTTGGCGATCTCGGCCTCGTCGGCATGGTTGAGGAAGTCGGCCGCGCTCTCGCCCTCGCCGCCCATGCGCATGTCGAGCGGTCCGTCGACCTGGAAGGAGAAACCGCGCTCGGGCCGGTCGAGCTGCACCGAGGAAACGCCGACGTCGAGCGCGACGCCGTCGACCGTCTCGACGCCGCGGTCGGCAAGCGCCTGACGCATCCGGGAGAATCGTTCCGGCACAAGCGTCAGGCGCCCCCCGCTGGTAGCGGCCAGCGCTTCGCCATACTGGATCGCCTCGGGATCGCGATCGAAAGCGAAGACGCGGGCCGCCCCTTTTGACAGGATGGCCTTGGTGTAGCCGCCGCCGCCGAACGTGCCGTCGACATGGGTCTCGCCGGGGGCGACGGCGAGCGATGCAACGGCTTCCTCGACGAGGACGGGGATGTGAGGAAAAGAGGCGGCGGCCGGACTCACGGCGCGACTCCCCTCTCCTCGAGCCGGTAGGCGGCCCAGGCGCGAAGCTCCGGATCCTCGCTCTCGAGCGCGAGCCGGGGGTTCCACATCTCGAACGTCTCGCCGGCGCCGATGAACAGTACCAGATCCTCGATCTGGCCGACCTTGCGCATCATCGGGGGCAGGTTGATGCGGCCGCTGCTGTCGTAGGTGGCGGTCTCGGTGAAGCCGAATGTGCGGCGCGAGCGGCTGTGGTGGAGCCTGACGTCGGCGCCCTGCTCTTCCTCGCGCAGGCGGCGGCGGCGGACGTCCTCGAGCAGGTTCGAATTGTAATTGGCGTCGTAGCCGACCAGGCAGGGATCGACCTCGTGCTTGCCGAGGATGATCGCCCGTTCCGGAGACCGGCGCTCGACGATCGAGCGAACGAAGGCGGGGATGGAAAGCCGTCCCTTGCCGTCGACGGCGTTCAGCGCGCTTCCATTGAAGAGATGCTGAAGCTCCACGACGCTGCCGCCCCCCCAAAACACACGAGGCTTCCCGTTCGCGGAGCGCACGCCTCCGTGCGCCCGCGTCGCTCGCGCGGCTGAACAGGAAATGCCCCTAACTACCGACCCGTGGATAACAGGATCGGCATGGGTTTAAAAGGGATATCGTGGATTTTTTGGGGATTTGATGGTCGAAAGAGGCTGTTTCGCGGGTGTTCTCGCTATGTTCTGGTTATTGGTTCCCAACTTGTTCTTGTGTAGTCCTGTGGATAAGTCAGTGTATCACCGCCGCCGGAAGCGCGCCAGCCCGATCGCGCCGACAGAGGCCGCGAGGATTGGAAGCAGCGCCAGCAACAGCGCCTCGGCGCGCGCCGCTCCGGGCGATTGCCAGCGCACCGGCGGCGCCGCCCGCTCGCGGTGTCGCCCGCCAAGGCGATCGAGCCAGCCGGCGACGATCAGCGGATTGTCCGCGAGCCGGGCGTGTCGCTCGGCGCCGCGAGGCCCTGGCGCCGCCCAAAGACGATCGTGGAGCAGGTCGGAATCGGCGACGAGCAGAGCCCTTCCCCGACCGATCCGGCAAAGGGCCAGAAAGTCGCGCGGGCCGGTCCGGCACTGTCCGCCCGATGCGAGGAAGCGCCCAGGCGCGGCCATGGCGAGTCGGCGCAGGTGGCGGCCGTCGCGGAGCATTTCGAGCGCCAGCCGCCGCTCCGGCGCCGGCTCGAGTCGCAGCCCCCAATGGGCCAGGAGCGGCGAAAGCAGGCTGACCGGCGGCGGGCGGCGCAGGTCGCCGGCCGGCAGCGCCGTCGGCCGGACCAGGTCCGGATCGGCGAGGATGAGGATCCGACCGCCTTGCCGGGCCCAGTGGTCGAGGGCGACGAGCTCGGTCGGGGCGAGCGCGCGCGGCTGGGCGAGCAGCATCAGACCGGACGGCGAGAGGCTGTTGCCGTCGAGGAAGTCGAGCGGCCGCACGGCGAATTCGTGCTGAAGCGCGCGATAGGCCGCCGCCGGGCGGCTGGCGGGGTCGAACGGGCCGGTCTCGCCCCACAGGATCGGAAGACCGGTCATCAGCAGGAGACTGGGCCTCGCGGCGACCGGCCGCGACGCCGTCGGGCCGAGCGCCAGCGCCTCGTAGGGCCGAAGCGCGCCCGGGACGAGCAGCATTAGCGCGGCGAGCAGGGCGGCGACCGGAGTCCCGGCGCGATGGCCGCTTCGGCGACCGAGCTGGAACAGCAAGTCGGCGCCGAGCACCAGAGCGCCGCCCGCCGCCCAGCCGCGTAGCATCTCGGGCCAAGGCGCGCCGCCCATCGCCACAAGCAGCAGCGATTCGCTGAGGCCGGCGGTCAGCAGCGCAAGCGCGTAGCAGGCGGCGCGCGAACCGGAGTCGAAGCGCCGGACGAGCAGCGCCGCCGCGACGAGCAGCCAGGGCCGGAAGGCGAAGAACAGGAGCGCCTCGGCCCGGCCCCAGTCGAAGAAGCGGCCGAGCAGCAGGCCCGAGCCGAGCTCCGCCGAGGCATAAGCGGCCGCCCCGGCGAGCAGCCAGCGGCGCGGTATCGCCCTAACGCGCGGGCGTGGCGGCAACCGGCGGGGCGGCGCCGGGCGCCGCCGTGTTCGATTCCGCATTCCCCGGCGCCACGCCAAGCTCGGCGAGCGGCTCTGTGGGAGTGGCGGGACCGTTGCCGGCCGCCGGCAGCACCGGGCGGCCGGCCCGCTCCTGCTCGATCAGGTTGGGCGTGATCGGGGCCTCTCCGGACGGCTCGCCGGTGAACACCGCCGCCAGCAGCACGGCGAGAAAGACAAAGGCGAGCCCGGTCAGCCCGATCCTTACCCTCTGCATTTCAAGCATCTGTCCTCCACGGTCGAACGCGGCAACCTATCATGAAGGGCGGCTTTGTCGAACCCGGACGCCCTCCGGTCGAAAGGCTGGCGGAAGGCCCCGCAATTTGCCACAAGTTCCACTTGACGAGCTTTGTTGCACTCGCGAAGGGGGCGCCATGCACAAGACCCACATATTAGCCGCGGCCACGAGCGCGGCCATCCTGGCCCTGGCGGCTTGCGGCGAACCCGAAGTGATGACGGTCAACAAATACGATCCGCAGGCCGAAGCGATCAAGAATGCCGGACCGGTGGCGCCGCCGCCGGTGATCCAGGCCAGCCGCGCCTATCGCTGCGGCGACAACAGCCTCGTCTATATCGACTTCCTGTCGAACAACACGGCGAACGTCAGGACCCAGCGCGGCGGCGTTCCGGTCGCGATCCTCACCGCCGAGGGCGGCAACCCGCCCTATACCGGCAGCGGCTATTCGGTGAGCGCGAACGCCGAGGAGATCAGCTACTCCGCGCCGGGCAAGGGCACCCAGAACTGCCACACCTGAGGGCGGCGGGGCCGGCGCCTTGCCGTCCCGCCTAAGCGAGCGTCGTCAGGCGGTCTGCTGGAAGGCCGCGGCGGCGCGCCGCCCCATCTCCTCGTCGGAGACGTCCTCGATATGGGTGGCGAGCGTCCAGCGGTGCCCGAACGGGTCGACCAGGGTCCCCATCCGGTCCCCCCAGAACTGATCGGCCGGAGCCCGTTCCTCGCTCGCCCCCGCGGCGAGCGCCTTCGCGAACTCGGAGTCGACATCCTCGACATAGATCATCAGGCTGGCGGTCGCGCCGCCGCGCTTGCGCGGGCCGAGCAGGCCCATGTCGGGGAACTCGTCGGCGAGCATGACGTGGGAATCGCCGATCTTGATCTCGGCATGGGCGATCTTGTCTTCCCCCATCGCCATGCGGAGGACCTCCGTCGCGCCGAAAGCGGCGGCGTAGAAGCGAATCGCCTCCGCGGCGCCGTCGACGATGAGATAGGGAGTGACGCTGTGATAGCCTTCCGGGATGTGGCGGACCGCCATGCGAGCCTCCTTCGCTGCGAACAAAAGGTGATCACAGGTACTACGAACCGAGCCTTTGGACAAACGATATTCGATCGAATGCCGGACAGGCGAATCTTTCCTTTGGCCCTTGCGCCAAGGTATCGCCGACCCTTGTCGAGCCGGCCGGGCTAAGTGATAAGCCACCAACGACGCGAGGTGGGGGGCCATGTTCGAGATCAGCTTTTCCAATGTCGATCCCCTTCCCGTAACCCAGGCGCTCGACACCCATCGAATCCAGTACCGGGCGACTCGCCGGCGCGGCTTCGACGGAATGACGACGGTCAGCCTGGCGATCGAGGCGATCGCCGGCCTCGGCGGGATGCTCACACCCATCGTCCTTCACCTCATGGCGTCGAAGAAGGAGGATGCGGACGTCACCATCAGCGGAATCACGCTCAGGGGTTTGAAAGAAGAGCAGGTGCGCCGGATAATCGAGCAGCTCGCCGAGGATCGCGGCGGCGATGAAGTCAGATAGGACGTCGCCGATCCCGCAGTCGGCGATCGAGGATGTCGAATGGGCTTCCCGACATCTCGGCCTCGAATCCGGCGGCGGCCGACGAGTCGCCATCGCGCTGCGCAATACGATCGGGATGCGCCATGCGAGGCTTACCGACGGCGAAGATAGCAGAGTCATTCTCGACTGGTCGCATCTCGAGCGAGTGCTGGTCTTCGGGCGCTTCTTCTGGAGCCTGCAGGGCGACCGTCTCTGGAGGCAGAAAGTATCCGGGTTCCTCGAGCAGGAAGTCTTCCTGGCGGCCTCGCGATTCGCGCTGCTCGAAGGCCATCACGCGGCCGCCGGCAACCTTCACGAGGCCTATGTCGGCTTCGAGTTCGGCGACCTCATTCCACATGGCTGCGACGTTGCGGCGCAGGCAAGGGAACACAGCTGGTATGTGGCGTTCGCCGCGTTCCGCGAATTCGCCAGGCCGCACGCCATCGCGAACATGTCGCAAGTTCATGAATGGCTCGGCCAGATTTCACCGGACGTTCCCGGCAATCGGCGACCCGACGACGAGTCGCTCGTCGAGGCCTATCTGGATCATACCGCTCTCAACGAGATTCTGGGCCGCGATCCCCGCACCGTAGGGCAGGGCCTTATCGGGGAGCTACTCCTGTACGTCGCGATCGACGAGCTTGTCCGAGTCACCAGGTTCGTAGCGCCGCACGTCGGGACACTGGTGTGGCTGGACGAGGCGGTAGCTCATTCGAGCAGCTTCGCCCATGATTGGCGCTTCGAGGTCATCCGCGCCCACGCCCATTATTGCGCGAGCCGGATCGAAGAGTCGGACGTCGCCGACCGGGTGCGGGCCGAAATGGACATGGCGACGGATTTTCCCACCTTGCTGACGAATGGGATGCATCATGGGCTCGGCTTATTGAAGCGATGCAACCCAGCCTACATGAGCTCCATGGCGGTGAAGACCGGCTTGCGGACCGAGCTTCTGAGCGCGCAGCAGAAAAGGGACATTGAGGACATGATCATGGCCTTCGTCGACGAGGCCGCGACGACTGAGACCAGCGAGGGTGTCGAGAGCGCGTGAAGGTCGCAGTCGACCCGCCTCGCGGACGACTTGCCAGGGGTGACGTTCCCGCGCCCTTCGTCGCGGCGATCGCCTCCCTGGTGGAGGATCTTCCTGAGATCATCGCCGAGGTCCGCGTCGAACTCCGCCTCCGGAACAGCCTGGCGATGGAAAGCGCGGTTTATCTGGATGCGGACCAGGGCGAAGCCGCAATCCTGCTTGACTGGGCGCAGTGCGAGCGGTTGCCGATCGTCATTCGGAGGATCGATCGCGACCGCCCCCTATACGAGCAGAAGGATCGGTTGCGCGACGTCTTCTCACGCGAGCAACGCGTCTACTGGCGTCGAAGACTGGCCCTCCTCTCTCCGAACGAGATCGGCGACTATGATCGGCATTATGATGGGGCACGGGGCAAAGAGAAAAAGGACGGTGCGGAGCCGCCCGCCCCCTATGACGACGGAGAAATCTCCGCCGCGGCGCGCTATGCATTCTACCTGCTGGGGCACGAGATCGGACATCTGATCGCCGATGCGAACCCGTCCCTCGCGCGCGAGAATTATCGGGATTTCGAACAGCGCTACCCGAGGCTCATCCGCCCGTCCGCGGGTCTCCCGGACGAGCTGGTCTGCGATCGCCTGGCTCTGGACTTCATCGCCAGCCGGGGTGCTTATCGATCGACGGTCGACCTCAACGACGAATTCTCGCTGATAATGGCCATCGAGCGCCTGCAGAACGAGGCGAGAGCGGCCGCGCCGCGCATCCACTCCGGGCTCAACCTGATCGAGGATCGGGAGAACCGGATTCCATTCAGCGGCGCGCTCGAGGATCGGGTCGTCACCGAATGGCGATTCCGAATGTTTCAGATCGATCTGATGCTCGAGGCCATCCTGGACTCGGCGGACTGCGACGCGGCGGCGCGCGCCGAGGCCGCGCGAGTACGCGCCGCGCTCTCTACCTGGGCAGAGGAGAGCCTGCACGAAGATTATATGGGGTTGCGCCACTAAAGCATGATCATCTTTGAAAGAACCGCTCATCCTGAGTAGCCACTGAGCGAAGTCGAAGTGGCGTATCGAAGGACCGTCCTTCGACACGATGATCGGGTCGGATTGAGCGGGCTAGGCGCACGCCGTCCCCCCGGCTAGGGACCGGCCATGACCGAATCCGCGATCACGCCGCAGGTCGTTGCGGAGCACGGCCTGTCCACCGAGGAATTCGACCGAGTCGTGCGCGCGCTAGGCCGCGAACCGAACCTGACGGAGCTCGGCATCTTCTCGGTGATGTGGTCCGAGCATTGCTCCTACAAGAGCTCGCGCGTCCACCTCAAGAAGCTGCCGACCTCGGCGCCGTGGGTGATCCAGGGGCCGGGCGAGAATGCCGGGGTGATCGACATAGGCGACGGCCAGGCGGCGATCTTCAAGATGGAGAGCCACAACCATCCCTCCTATATCGAGCCCTATCAGGGCGCGGCGACCGGGGTCGGCGGGATCCTGCGCGACGTCTTCACGATGGGCGCCCGGCCGATCGCCAACCTCAACGCCCTTCGCTTCGGCCGGCCCGACCATCCCAGGATGCGCCATCTGATCGCCGGCGTCATCGCCGGCATCGGCGGCTACGGCAATTGCGTCGGCGTGCCGACCGTCGGCGGCGAGGTCGATTTCCACTCCGCCTATGACGGCAACATCCTCGTCAATGCGATGACGGTCGGAGTCGCCGACACCGACAGGATTTTCTATTCGGCCGCGGCGGGAATCGGCAATCCGGTCGTCTATGTCGGCTCCAAGACCGGCCGGGACGGCATCCACGGCGCGACCATGGCCTCCGCCGACTTCTCCGAGGATTCGGAGGAGAAGCGACCGACGGTGCAGGTCGGCGACCCGTTCACCGAGAAGCTGCTGATCGAGGCCTGCCTCGAGCTGATGGCCTCGGACGCGATCGTCGCCATCCAGGACATGGGCGCCGCCGGCCTGACCTCCTCGAGCGTCGAGATGGCGTCAAAGGGCGGCGTCGGCATCGAGCTGGACATGGATGCCGTCCCCTGCCGCGAGGAAGGGATGACGCCCTACGAGATGATGCTGTCGGAATCCCAGGAACGGATGCTGATGGTGCTCAAGCCCGGCCGCGAAGGCGAAGCCGAGGCGATCTTCCGCAAGTGGGAGCTCGATTTCGCGGTCATCGGCCGGGTCACCGACACCGGCCGAATGGTGCTGAGGTGGAATGGCGAGGTCGCCGCCGACATCCCGCTCGGCCCGCTCGCGGACGATGCGCCCTGCTACGAGCGGCCGTGGGTCGCGACCGAGCCGCCGGCGCCGCTCGCCGACCTGCCCGAATGCGGCGACATCGCCGCCGACCTGCTCAGGCTCATCGGGTCGCCGGACCTCGCCAGCCGCCGCTGGATCTGGGAGCAATATGACCAGAAGGTCGGCGCCGACACGGTCCAGCCGCCGGGCGGCGACGCCGCGCTGGTGCGCGTTCACGGCACCCGCAAGGCGCTCGCCATGACCACTGACTGCACGCCCCGTTACTGCCGCGCCGACCCGCACGAGGGCGGCAAGCAGGCGATCGCGGAGGCCTATCGCAACCTGAGCGCGGTCGGGGCGCGCCCGCTCGCCGCCACCGACTGCATGAACTTCGGCAATCCGCAGCGGCCCGAGATCATGGGCCAGTTCGTCGGCTGCATCCACGGCATGGCCGAAGCCTGTCGCGCGCTCGACATGCCGATCGTCAGCGGCAACGTCTCCCTCTACAACGAGACCAAAAGCGAGGATGGCGCTTCCGGCGCCATCCTTCCCACTCCGGCCATAGGCGGGGTCGGGCTGATCGACGACTGGCGGAAAGCGGCGACCATCGCCTTCAAGGGACGCGGCGACGTCATCGTCGCCATCGGCGAGCGAATCGGCCATCTCGGCCAGTCGCTCTGGCTGCGCGAGCTGCACGGCCGCGAGGACGGCCCGCCGCCGCCGGTCGACCTCGCCGCCGAGCGGCGGACGGGCGAGTTCGTTCGCTCGGCCATCGCAGGCGGCGCGATCACCGCCTGTCACGACGTCGCCGGCGGCGGCCTCGCGGTCGCGCTCGCCGAAATGGCGCTCGCGGGCGGCATCGGGGCCCTGATCAACAGGGCGACCCCCGGCGGCAATGCCGGCTTCTTCGCCGAGGACCAGGGCGTCTATGTCGCGACGGTCGCGGACAATTGCCTGCTCACCTTCCTCGCCCGAGCCCATGCCGCTGGAGTCGAGGTCGAGGCGATCGGCCGAACCGCCGGGAGCCGTCTGATCTTCGAGCTTCCGGACGGCGATCATTGCGTCGCCCTCGCCGACCTCCGCTCGGCCCATGAAGGCTTCTTCCCCAAGCTGATGGCCGGCGAGCCGCCGCTCGCGTGACTCGCCGCCGCGCGCTATCGATGATCCGCGGAAACGGAGAGGATTTATGAGCGCCGGCTATTCCGGCACGCCGCTGGCCCGCAAGCTGTCGCTGAAGGACGGCATGCGCGTCTGGTGGGACGGCATGCCCGATGCGATCGCCGATGAAATCCGGCGCGAGGCGATCAGCCTCGATCGGCTGGCCCAGCCGGAGGCGCCGATCGACGCCGCCCACGTCTTCGTGACGTTGCGCGCCGAAATGGAGGCCAAGCTTTCGGCGCTCCGCCCGCTTCTGGCGCCGTCGGGATTCATCTGGGTGAGCTGGCCGAAGAAGGCGTCGAAGGTGGCGACCGACATCACCGAGGACGGCATCCGCGAGGTCATCCTCCCCGACACCGATCTCGTCGACGTCAAGGTTTGCGCGATCGACTCGACATGGTCCGGGCTCAAGCTGATGATCCGCCGCGACCGTCGCTAGCCCTCAGCGGCGAACCGCCCGTTCCAGGTCCGCAAGATAGGCTTTCATCGTCGCCTCGTGCCCGAACACGAGGGCCGCGAAGAATCGATAGACGGGGCTGCGTACCTCGCCATGCTCCTCGATCGCGACTCGCGTCCCCTCCCCCTCGCTCGCCAGCGCGATCGTCCAGAAGCCGCCGAACGGAAGCTGCGGATCGGCGATCGTGCTTCGAAAGCGCGCGCCCGGCACTTCCTCGACGAAATCGAAGGCGATCGCGTCGCCGCCCGAATGCTCGATGTAGCGCAGGCCGCGCTCCCGGCGCTCGACAATCTCGACGGCGGTGACGGCGCCGCGCCATTGCGGCTGCGCCTCGACCTCCCGCACCATCGCCGCCACCTGAGCCGCCGGAGCGGGCAGCAGGGCTTCGGCCCTCGCCACGTGCGTGCGCGGCAGCATCGCACCGATCCCGTAGACCAGAGCGCCGGCGCCGAGCGGCAGCGAAGCGACGGCGATCACCCATTTCCACACGGCTCTTCTCCCTCCTGGTGACGCCGCGCGGCCGCGGCGAGCAGCTTGAGCCCGGCGACGGCGCTGCGCCGCTCCGCCGCCGGCATCAGCGCCAGCAGAGCGGCGACCCGCGCCGGATCGAGCACCGAGTCGCGCGCGACCGCGGCGCGTCCCTCCGCCGTGAGTCGGACCAGCCGACGCCGAGCATCGGCGGGGTCGCCTTCCAGCCGGAGCATGCCCTGGGATTCGAGCCGGGCGAGCGCGGCCGACAAGGTCGAGCGAGCGACTCCGAGGTGGCGGGCCAGCATCGCCGGGCTGCTTCCCGGCGGATCCTCGACATGGGCGAGCAGGGTACCGTCGCGCGCGGTCAAGCCGGTCGGCGAGGAGGCGCGGGTGCGATGCTCCACGTGGCAGGCGAGATAGATTTGCGGGTAGCTGCGAAGCACATCCAGCACGTCGGGGTCATGATCCATCGGCCCAATCTGAGGGAGCATGGGTCGTTCGTCAAAACGAACAATTTAATTGAGAGCCTCGACGGCTGTTGCGAACGCCTCGCATTATCGATATATTCGATCGCCATGATCGTCTGCGTCTGCAATGCGATTCGCGAAGCCGATTTGCGGCAGGCCGCACGCGACGGCGCCGCCTGTCCGACCAGCGCCTACCGCCTTTACGGACGTAAGCCCCGTTGCGGCCAATGCGTCTCATTCGCACGCCAGATCATTGCCGCGGAACGTGCGACCGCCTAGCATTAGCGGCTAATTTTTCGCAGTTTTCCGCCATTTTTTCGGTGCTTTTACTGGCTCGCCGCGTTATGGAAACGTAGCACAGGAGGCCGAAATGAAGGGCGACGAGCAGGTCATCCAGAACCTCAACGACACGCTCCGCAACGAGCTGACCGCGGTCAACCAATATTGGCTGCACTATCGCATGCTCGAGAATTGGGGCGTGCACCGGCTCGCGCATTTCGAGCGGCACGAGTCGATCGACGAGATGAAGCACGCCGACCGCCTGTCCGAGCGGATCCTGTTCCTCGAGGGCTTGCCCAATTTCCAGATGCTCGGGCGGCTGCGCGTCGGCGAGAATGTCGAGGAGATATTGCGCGCCGACCTCGAGCTGGAGCGCGAGGCGATCGAGCAGCTCAGGGGCGCGATCGCCCATGCCGAGAGCGTGCGCGACTATGTCAGCCGCGACCTGTTCAGCGACATCCTCGAGAACGAGGAGCGGCATATCGACATGCTCGAGCAGCAATTCGACATGATCGAGCAAATGGGCCTGCCCAACTACATCCAGCTCCAGAGCCATCCCGCCGAGGAATAGGAAGGCCCTCCCCTCCCAGCGCCCCCGCGGCTTATGCCTTCTCGGGCGCCGGCTTCGGTTGCCAGGGCCAGCGGCCTTCGATCTCGACCTCGAGCGCGAAGCTGAGGAAGGTGCGGATCAGCACGATGCCGGCCAGCACCGCCAGGCTGTGCAGGGTCGGCTCGATCGCGACCGTGTCGATGATGTCGGCGGCGACGAGCAGCTCGAGGCCGAGCAGGATCGACCGCCCAAGGTTCGAGCGCAGCGCCTTGTAGGCCGGGCCGGCCCCTTCCCTCAGGGCGGTCCGCGCATAGAGGACGGCGGAGGCGGTCGCTCCGACGAGGATGACTCCGATCCCGACCAACTCCACCGCGCGCGTGACGATGTGGATGATCTCGAGCATCTGTCCGTCGTTCATCGCGGTCGCTCCTTTTCGCCCGGCAACGCCGCCGCCGGTCAGCCGATCCGGACCAGCCAGATGGCGGCGATCAGCGCCAGCGTGCCGGCTGCCATGGCCGCGGTGATCAACTTGAGGTTCATCGCCTGGGCGCTGACCACGACGTGGGCGCTGAGCCGGTCCTTGACGGCGCACGCCCTGCGCTCCGCCGCGACCACCACCGCAACCCCGATCAGCAGGAACAGGGTGGCGATGGCTCGGGGCACCCAGTCGGGCTCCATCTGCTGAAACAAGGCATGGAAGCCGACTCCGATGCCGACGGCGGCGAGGCCGGTCCGCAGCCAGCCGGCGAAGGTACGCTCGTTGGCGAGGAGGGTCCTGTCCTCGGCTAGATCGGTTCGCGATTCGCCGCGCTCGCCGCGGTCTTCGTCGGCCATCGCCACCTCCATGTCCGCCAACGCCCGACGCGCGAGAAGGATACCGGGCGGTGGCCGGGGATCGCCTGCCGGCAAGCGTTTCGTCTCTTTCCCCTTGGAGGCCGGCCGCACGGACCAGGCCATTGAACCCCTCGCCGCATCGGATATCGTCGGCGCGAGCTTTCGCGAGGGGAACCGCAATGACGGCCAGCACCGATGCCGGGCAGCGCATCGCCGCGCTCGACATCGTCCGCGGAGTCGCGGTGATGGGCATATTGGCGATGAACATCGTCGCCTTCGCCATGCCTTCGCAGGCCTATATGAACCCGATCGCCTACGGCATGGAGAGCTCAGCCGACCTCGCCGCCTGGGTGTTCAGCTTCATCTTCGTCGACGGCAAGATGCGCGGCCTGTTCTCGCTCCTCTTCGGCGCCAGCATGCTGCTCGTGATCGAGCGCGCGCAAGCGGCCGGGCAGTCGGCGGCGCGGGCGCATTTCAGCCGCGCCGGCTGGCTGCTCGTCTTCGGCCTCCTCCATTTCTACCTCATCTGGTTCGGCGACATCCTCGTCGGCTACGCGCTGATCGCGATGATCGCCTTCCTGTTCCGCAACATGGCTCCGCGGGCGCTGGTGATCTGGGGCGGCGCGCTGGTGGCGGTCCAGCTGCTGGTGTTCGCCGGCTTCGCCGTCCAGGCGGCTTATCTCCGGCAAGGCGCCACTCAGGCCGCGCCCGACCCGGCGACCGTCCGGCAATGGCTCGAGCTCAACGATCAGCTCGGCGTCCTGTCGGGGGAGAAGCTGATCGACAAGCTGGCGCTGTTCCTCGGCCCCTATGGCGGCCTGGTCCGCCACCGGCTGCTCGTCAACGGAGCCGAGCCGTTCACCGGCATCTTCATCTACGGGTGGGAGACGCTCGCCTACATGCTGTTCGGCATGGCGGCGCTGAAGACCGGCTTTCTCAAGGTGCAATGGCGCCCCGCCGACTATTTCAAGGTCGCCGTGGCGGGCCTCGCCGTCACCGTCCCGGCCTACGTGCTGCTCGCCTGGATCGTCGCCAGCGACGGCTTTTCGGTGCCGGCCATCCTCGCTTTCGTGCTCGCCGCGACGGTTCCGTTCCGGCCGCTGATGGTGATGGCCTATGCCGCGGCGATCATCCTGCTGACCCGCGGGCGCGGCGCCCTCGTCGCTCGGGTGGCGGCGGCGGGTCGGGCCGCCTTCACCAACTATCTGGGCACCAGCATCCTGATGACGAGCCTCTTCTACGGCTACGGACTGGGCCTCTACGGCTCGATGAGCCGGATCGAAACGTGGCTGGTCGTGTGGGCGATGTGGGCGTTGATGCTGATTTGGTCGAAGCCCTGGCTCGACCGCTACCGCTACGGCCCGTTCGAATGGCTGTGGCGCTCCCTGGCGCGCTGGCAGCTGCAGCCGATGCGGCGACCGGCGGCGTAGCGCCTCGAGGCGCGCCTAGAGGCGGCCGAAATCCTGGTTGCTCGCGGCCCGGTCGGGACTCGGCCGGCGGGCGACGAGCGGGTTGGTCTCCTGTTCGAACAGGGCCATCGTCTCCTCGTAGAGCGGCCGCAGGCGAGCGACCTGGGGCAGGATCTGGTCGGGGAAGAGATGCGATTCGACGCCGCGGCGCCCGGCCAGCTCGATCTCCTCGGCGAGGTCGCCGAGCGGCTCGGCGCCGAACTGACGCGACTCGCTCTTCATCGTATGGGCCGGAATGACCAGGGCGGCGCAGTCGCGGCTATGCATCGCCGCTTCGATGCGCGCGACCGATTTCTCGCCGTCCTCGCGGAAATAGCCGAGGATTCGGATGAAATCGGGGCCGAGCTCGGCGCGCATCCGGGCGAAGGCCGCCCAGTCCACCACCGCCGTCTCCCCGGGTTCGTCCATCGGTCGTCCTCTTTGCGCAGCTTCGGACCCTAGCCGCGGCTGGTAAACAGCCGCTTTACGGCCGCACCGCGCCGTCGAAGGGATTGCGCGAGCCGCGCATCGTTAGCCGCACCGGCACCGTGCCGAAATCGAGCTCCTTCCTGATCCCGTTGACCAGGTAGCGTCGATAGCTTTCCGGCAGCTGGTCGGTGCGGTTGCCGAAGACGACGAAGCTCGGCGGGCGCGTCCCGACCTGGGTTATGTATCTGAGCTTGATCCTTTTTCCGCCCGGGGCCGGAGGCGGATTGCGCTCGACCGCCTCCTCGAACCACCGGTTGAGAGCGCCCGTCGAGACCCGCCTCGACCAGGCCTCGCGAATCTCGAACGCCGCCCGGAGCAGCGGGTCGATCCCCTTTCCGGTGAGGCCGGAGACGGTGAGCAGCGGCAGGCCCCGCGCCTGGGCGAGTCCTTCGTCGAGGGCCGCCTTGATGCCGTTGAAGAGCTGGCTCGGCGCTTCGGCGGCGTCCCACTTGTTGATCGCGACGATCAGCGCCCGGCCTTCGTCGAGCACATGGTCGGCGATCCTGAGGTCCTGCGCTTCGAGGCCGCGGGTGCCGTCGAGCAGGAGCACGACGACCTCGGCGAAGTCGACCGCCCGGCGAGCGTCGGCGACCGACAGCTTCTCGAGCTTGTCCTCGACCTTCGCCCGCTTGCGCATGCCCGCGGTATCGATCAGCCGGACCGCGCGGCTCTGCCCGTCGGGCGCCCGCCACTGCCAGTCGATGGCGATGGAGTCACGGGTGATCCCCGCTTCGGGCCCGGTGATCAGCCGCTCCTCCGCCAGGATCGTGTTGATCAGGGTCGACTTGCCGGCATTGGGCCGCCCGACGATGGCGAGCTTGAGCGGCCCCTCGCCCTCCCCCGCCTCGTCCCCGTCGGCGGCGGCGCCCTCGACGAAAGGCCGAAGATGCTCGAACAGGTCGACGACGCCCTCGCCATGCTCGGCGCTCAGAGCGATCGGCTCGCCAAGGCCCAGCGACCAGGCTTCGAGGATGCCCGCCTCGCCGGCGCGCCCCTCGGCCTTGTTCGCGGCGAGGATGACCGGCGTCGTCTCGGACCGCAGCCAGCGCGCAATCTCCTCGTCGAGCGGGGTCATCCCGGCGCGGGCGTCGATCAGGAACAAGGCGGCGTCGGCCTCGCGCACGGCGGCGGTGGTCTGGGCGCGCATCCGGCCGGGCAGGGTGGCCGGATCCTCGTCCTCATAGCCGGCCGTGTCGATCACCTTGAAATCGAGGCCGAGCAGGGACGCCTCGCCCTCGCGGCGGTCGCGGGTCACGCCCGGCCGGTCGTCGACCAAGGCGAGCTTGCGGCCGACCAGCCGGTTGAACAGGGTCGACTTGCCGACATTGGGCCGGCCGACGATCGCGACGGTGGGCAGCTTGGCCATGGCGCAGCGCAGTGGCCGCTTGCCGCCAGCCGGTCAAGCAATCCACCCCCGACGGCGGCGTCGACGGCCTAGCGCCAGGCGGTCAGCCGGCCGGCGTCGTTGAGGATGTAGAGCGTGCTGTTGGCGACGACCGGCGCCAGCGACATCGGCGCGCGGGTTTCGGTCGTCGACAGGATGGTCCCGTCGACCGGCGAGACATAGGCGATCTGGCCGCGCGAGCTGGTCAGGATCAGCCGGTTTCCGGCGAGCACCGGACCGCGCCAGAAGATCGGGCCTTCGCCTTGCCGGACCCTGCCTGTGCGCCCCTGGGCGATGTCGCTGCGGCTCGGACTGCGCTGCTCGGGCGGACGGCGGAAGGCCGGCAGCTGGGCGATCCAGCGAATCCGCCCCGAGGCCCGAGCGATGGCGAGCAATCGGCCGCGGTCGGTGACCACGAACACCCAGTCGCCGGCGACCCACGGAGTCGCGATGCCGGCGATGTTGATCTCCCAGGCGCGCTGGCCGGTGATGAGCTCGACCGCCACCATCCGCCCGCCCTGGCCGACGGCGAAGACTCGGCCCTGATCGATCACCGGATCCGCATCGATGTCGGAGATGGTGCCGACGACGGTGCTGACCCCGGTCCGGGCCAAAGCGTCCTGCCACACCACCTGGCCGTTCTCGTAACGATAGGCGGTGAGCTCGCCCGAGGAGAAGCCGGCCACCACCGTGCTCTGAGCGAAAGCCGGGGCGGCCGTGCCGAACACTCCGGCCTGCTCGAAAGCGCCCGAGCCGGTCCAGCGGGTTTCCCCGTTGGCGCTGTTGAGGGCGTAGAGTTGGTTGTCCTGGCTGACCACATAGACGTTGTCGGCGCCGATCGTCGGAGCGCCGCGAAGCGGCCCGCCCGGCTTGACGTTCCACACGATCGCGCCGGTGGCGGCGTCGAGAGCGGCCGCGTCGCCGGCCCCGTTGGTGGCGTAGATGCGGCCGGTGTCGTAGCTGACGCCGCCGCCGAACAGCGTCTCGGCCGGCGAATTTTCGCCGCGGACCTGCGTTGCCCAGATCTCGGCGCCGGTGTCGGCGCTGAACGCGCGCACCGTTGCCCGGGTGTCGATCGTATAGACTCGGCCCTCGGCGACGACAGGCTCGGCGGCGAGCCGGGCCTGGGCGCTGCTGCCCTGGCCGATGCTGACGCTCCATGCCTGGGCGAGGGTGTCGCCGAGGGCGACATGGCCCATCGACTTGGCGGCATTGCCTCCCGATTGCGCCCATTCGCTGTTGACGGCCGGGGCGGGCACGGCGACTGGGATGCCGGCGAGCGCGGGATCGATCTCGATCTGGGCGTCGGCGCTCAGCACCGGGATCCGCGTGCCCACGGTCGGCGTGGTCGGGCCCTCCGATCCGCCAAAGATGCCGCAGCCGGCCAGCAGGCCGATGGCGCCCAACGCGACGACGAAACGCTTCATTCCGATTTTTCCCTCGCTGCGCCCGGATCGGGCTGGCCCTCGGCGGGCGCCCCGTCGGGGGCGGGCGCGTCGGGCATGGCGTTGATACCTAAGGAGCCGGCCATCTGAATGGCCCTTGTACGGATGGACGGCGGCACCGTTTCGTCCCGGCCGATGCGGGCGAACAGAGGGCCGGCGAGATCGGGCCGTCGCATCCTGAGGTGGGCGATCGCGACCAGCTCGCCGGCGCTGCCGAACCAGGCCTGGCCGGGCCGCGCGAGCGGCCCGAGGCGGCTGATCACCGCCTGCGGCTGCAGCCGGTCGAATTCGAGCGTCGTCTGCCGGATCAGGGCGGCCTGCCGGTACGGCTCGGCCAATCCCGAGTCGTCCGCGATCGAGCGCAAGGTCGCGACCGCGGCGGCGTTGTTGCCCGCCTCGGACTGGGCGGTGGCGCGGGCGAACAGGCCGGCGGCCCGGTAGCCCTCGACGTCGCTGCCTGCCAGGGCCTCGATCTTCGGCGCCGCGGCATTGCGATTGCCGCTCTCGATAGTGTCGAGCGCCTCGAGCAGGGATTCGCCCTGTGCCGCCGCCTGCGCCTGCTGGCGCCCCTGCCACCATATGTAGCCGCCGATCGCGGCGAGGACGAGAACGACCGCGGCGACGATCGCCCAGCCCCAGCGCGCGACGATCGTGTTGAGGCGCTCCTTGCGGAGTTCCTCGTCCACTTCCCGAAGGAAGGTCTCACCGTCGTTCGGCCTGATCGCCACTCATTTCTCCGCGTGCGGAGGCGCTGCCGGCGCAGCCCCTCTCAGGACCCATTGTCGGGCGCCCACCCGGCGCGCCGGCGGCACGCCCCCGGGGCGCTCCTTACCGGCCCCCCGGTCCGAGGGAAAGACCTCACTTTTTCGGCTGGTACGTCTGCTCCGCCGTCGGAAAGGCGCGCGCCTTGACGTCGGCGGCATAAGCGGAGGCGGCCGCGCCGATCTCCGTCGCGAGATCGCCGAACCTCTTCACGAACCGCGGCGTGCGCTCGAACAGGCCCATCATGTCCTCGGTGACCAGGATCTGGCCGTCGCATTGGGCCGACGCGCCGATGCCGATGGTCGGGCAGGGGACGGTCCGCGTCGCCTCGACCGCGATCTCCTCCATGACGCCCTCGAGCACGACGGCGAAGCAGCCGGCCTCCGCCACGGCCCGGGCGTCGGCGAGGATCTTGGCCGCCTCCGCGTCGTCGCGGCCGCGGGCGCGATAGCCGCCGAGAGCGTTCACCGCCTGCGGCGTGAGGCCGACATGGCCGATGACCGGGATTCCGCGCCCGACCAGGAACGCGAGCGTCTCGGCCATCGCCTCGCCGCCCTCGAGCTTGACCGCGGCCGCGCCGGTTTCCTTGAGCACCCGGGCGGCGTTGCGGAATGCCTGCTGGGGGCTCTCCTCATAGGATCCGAACGGCATGTCGACTGCGACCAGGGCGTGCCAGGAGCCGCGCACCACCGCCGCGCCGTGGGCGCACATCATCTCCAGGCTGACCGGGATCGTCGACGGCAGGCCGTAAATGACCTGGCCGAGGCTGTCGCCGACGAGGAGCAGGTCGCAATGCGGGTCGAGCAGCTGCGCCATGCGCATCGTGTAGGCGGTCAGAGCGACGATCGGCTCGCCGCCCTTGCGGGCGAGGATGGCGGGGGCGGTCAGTCGCTTCATCGGCGCCGGCGTCGGCGTCGCCCGGCTGGTCGCGGTGTCGATCGTGTAGGTGGACATCGCCGCTCTGCTTAGTCGATCCGGGCGGTGCTGGCAAAGCGCGGCGCCGCTCGGTGCCGGCGGCCGAGCCGCTCGATCGCGGCTTCGTGCGTTATCCTGCCATGGTGATGGAACAGCGTGATTTGTTCGGGACCCCGGCCATGCCGGAAGGACTGGCCTACCAGCGCGACTTCCTCGCACCCGGAGAGGAACGCGCGCTCGTCGAGCGCATGGCCGAGCTGCCGTTCACGCCCTTCGAGTTCCAGGGCTTCCTCGGCAAGCGCAAGACGGTGTCGTTCGGCTGGTCCTACCGCTTCGACGGCAGCGGCCTCGCCGCCGCCGAGCCGATGCCCGAATGGCTGCTGCCGGTCCGCGAGCGCGCCGCCGCCTTCGCCGGGGTCGCGCCGGGAGCGCTCGAGCACGCGCTGCTGATCGAATATGGCGAAGGGGCGGGCCTCGGCTGGCACCGCGACCGGCCGGTGTTCGGCGACGTCGTCGGCATCTCGCTGCTCGCCCCGGCGCCGCTCCGCCTTCGGCGCAGACGGGACGACAAGTGGGAGCGCTTCACCCTGCCCGCCGAACCGCGCTCGGCCTACCTGCTTCGCGGCCCGGCGCGCAGCGAATGGGAGCACAGCATCCCGCCGGTCGAGACGGCGCGTTATTCGATCACCCTGCGCACGATGCGCTGAGCCTCCGGCGTCCGCTGGCGGACAGCCTCGTCCGGGGCCGAACACCTTTCCGACCTCGGTCGAGGGCCCTCCCCGCGGGCGCCGTCGCGGCCGACCGCCGTTTTCGCGAGGCTGGCGCGGCTTTTGCTTCGCAACGGCATAATCAGAAGCCATCGAGGGAGAAAGTGATGCTCGTTTCCAGAAGGTCGGCCGCCATGCTGAGCCCCGCCCTGGCATTTCTGTTGCTCGCCGGCAGCGCCGCCGCCACGGCCGTCGGTCAGGAGGGCGACAGCGGCCAGACCTCGAGCGATTCCGAAGCGATGCCGGCGCGCGAGGAATCGCACCAGATCTACGATCTCGAGCCAGGTTCGACGGTGCGGGTGACCGGCATTGCCGGGCCCGTCCTGATCGAGACGGGAAGCGGCGACTATGCCGAGGTCGACATCCTTCGGATGGCCGCGACCGAGCGCGAGCTGCAATGCTACCGGACCGAGGTCAGCGCCTCGGCGGACAGCCTGACCATCCGCCACGTCCAATCCCGCGAGCGGAGCTGCAACAGCATCCGCTCGCGGCAGGAGGTCCGGCTGCGGCTGCCGCCTTCGGTCAACATCGACCTTTCGACGATCGCGGGTCGGGTCGAGATCGGTCCGGTCGACGGAATGCTTCGTCTCGAGAGCATTGCCGGGCGGGTCACGGTCGCTCGGGCGCGCGCGGTCGAGATCGACTCGCTCGCCGGGGGACTGTCGCTCGGCGTGGCCGCGCTCGCTCCACAGGGCGTGCGCATCTCGAGCGTCGTCGGATCGGTCGATCTGCGGCTCGAGCGGGACGTCGACGCCGACATCAGACTCGACAGCGTCATGGGAAGCGTCAGCAGCCTCTCTCCGGCGGTCGACGTGGTCGAGGAGGACGGCGCCTATCGCGCCCGCGCCGGCGCCGGCGGGGGCCGGATCTCGGTCTCGTCGGTCGTCGGGCGGGTGAGGCTGCACCGACTTTGACGCCGTCCCATCCGAAGGAGGCCCGTCGGCGAGGAGGCCGGCGCTAGCTGTAGAAGATGTGCAGGCCGATCTTGGTGTTGCGGGCGAGCCGGCGACCCCAGCTGGGGCTGACATAATCGGCGTGGTACCAGAGCACGTCGCGCGGGAGCAGGCGGCTGGCGCCCGCTTCGGCTATGCGCGCCACGGCGACGGCGCGGCGCCAGGATTGGGAGGAGCGGTCGGCGCTCGGAATTCGGCCGGTCGCATTGACGAAGGAGAATTGCCAGGGCTGCTCCACCACCTCGCAGATCGTTCCGGGGTAGCGGCCCGACTGGGTGCGGTTCAGAACCACTTCCGCGACCGCGAGCTGCCCTTCGATCGGTTCCCCGCGCGCCTCGAAATAGACGGCGTTGGCCAGGCAATCCTGCTGCGAATTGTCGGTGGCGACGCCGGCATAGGCGTCGACCAGCTCGCCGAGGCTGCGGGGACGGGGAAGCGCCACGTCGGCGAGGGCGACGAGATGGTTGGCCAGGGCGTCGATGCTCGCCGTCGCTGCGCTATTCCCGGCTTCGATGTCGTTGAGGCCGATATCGCTATTCTCGATGGCCGCCCCGGCGTGATCGAGAAAGTGGCTCGCGACCGGGGCGCTGTCGCCCTGCCCTGCCTGCAAAGGACCGCTCCAGGCCGCCGAGGCGGCGAGGACGAAGGCAGCCACGGCAAAGCCCGCGGCGCGAACCGATCGAATCATCTGTTCCCATTTTCATGTGCGGTGGGCTGGCCCGCGCATGCAGGACTGCATGCCGGCTCCGCGCCCCCCCGTCTTGCTTAGCCGCCGGCCCGTTGGGTTCCCGGCGGCTCCCGCTCGCTATCCAGTGATTGGGCAGATGGTGGAAGAAGGCCGCCAAGGCAAGGTCGACAGAGGTATCCGGCGGCGGGCGGAGCAAAGGTTGCGATGAGCTGCGGAACCTTTTCCGTTCGTCTCTGAAATCAATCGTTTGGCGGCGGGGCCGGCGGCCGGTGTTCGACGACGCCCGAGATTTGCCGGATTCGCCCGCTCGGAACCCAGCCGGCGGCGCACGGCCCCCGATAGCTTCGCCGCGACGGCACCGGCGAGGAGACTCCGCATCGTTCGCCGGCCCGGCCCCCTTCATCGTAGACGATCCCGAACCACCTCTGATCGTGGCTGCGCGAGCAGATGAAGAATTGCGCGTCCTGCTCGAGCGAGTCGATCTGCTGGGCCTGCTCGAACGGCGCGGCGCGGACCGGCACCGGTTCGCTGCCGACGCGGTTGCGGGTGGTGCCGCGCGCCGTGCAGGCCGCGAAGCTTGGTCCGAATTCGCCGATCCGGACCGGGCTCACCGTCTCTCCGAGCAGGGTCTGGTCCGCTTCGGGACGCACATAAGGAGGGGTCGTCGAGCCGAGGCCGTTCTGCTCCGGCGCCCTCTCCCCGCAAGCGCCGAGCAGCAGAAGCACGAGAATCGCCGCAGGTTGAGCCTTCATGAGCGGTGATTTACCGATCAGCGCGGACAAAGGCGATAGGAGGTCCTGCATGGCCCGCTGGCTGATGAAATCGGAACCGGGCACCTACAGCTGGGACGACCTCGTCCGCGACGGCGGCACCGAATGGGACGGCGTGCGCAACAATGCCGCGCGGCTGCATCTGCGGGCGATGAAGGCCGGCGACGAAGCCTTTTTCTACCATAGCGGGGAGGAACGGGCGGTGGTGGGAATCATGCGCATCGTCCGCGAGGGGCGGCCCGACGAAGAGGACGGGGCCTGGGTTTCGGTCCGGGTCGAGCCGGTTCGTCGGATCGGCCCGGTGACTCTGCAGGCGATCAAGGCGGAGCCGCGGCTCGCGAAGATGGAGCTGATCCGCCAGTCCCGACTCTCGGTCTCCCCGGTGCGTGAGGAGGAGTGGGCATTGGTCGCGGAACTGGCCGGGCGGTCCTAGGACAGGTCCGCCCCCCCGGCTGCGTCAGAGGATGAAGTCCGACGAGGTCAGAGTGATCGTCCCCTGGAGCTGGATCTGGAAGTCGGCAATGCCGTCGCCATTGACGTCGCCGGTAACGAAGGTGTTGCCGCCGACCTGCTCGAAACGCGCCTGCCCCGCGACCTTCGAGAATCCGGCCGCGCCGATGAACGCGAAATTCTGATTGCCGGCGAGGTTCGCGTTGGCGTCGATCGCGTTCAGGTTGATCTTGTCGCTCTGCCCGCGCTGGAAATCCTTGATGATGTCCGCTGCTCCGGCCTGGCTTTCTCCGATCAGGCTGAACACGAAGCGATCCCCGCCGAACCCGCCGGTGAGCAGGTCGGCGCCGAGGCCGCCGGCGATGATGTCGTCGCCGGTGCCGCCGTCGATGATGTCGGCGCCGCCGCCGCCCGAGATATTGTCCTTCCCGGCGAGGCCGTAAATCGTGTCCTCCTGCTCCGTCGCCAGCGGCTGCCCCGTCACGCTCCTGGTCGTGGAGATCGTGTCGTGCGTGTTCGTCCCGGTGATCGTGTTGCCTTCGCGAACGTTGGTGACCTTCACCGCCAGCGCCTGGCTGTCGCTGAACGCGCCGTCGCTCGCCGAGACGACGACGTCGTAGACGTTGTTGGCGCCGGCGTCGGCCGGGGCCTCGAAGTCGGGAGCGACGGCGAAGGCGAGGGTTCCGGTCGCGGCATCGATCGTGAAGCGGGCGGCGTCGGCGCCTCCGGAGATCGCGTAGGTCACGGCCCCGCCGTCGGCGTCGACCGCGGCCACGACCGCGACCGCATTCTTGTTTTCGGCCACCGAGAGTGAGGCGCTGCCGGCGCCGCCGTTGGAGGTGATGGTGACGGCTTCGTTGCAGTTGCGGACCTGGACGGCGAGCGCCTGGATGTCGGTGAAGCTGCCGTCGCTCGCCGAGACGACGACGTCGTAGACGTTGTTGCCGCCGGCATCGGCGGGCGCTTCGTAGTTCGGCGCCGTGACGAAGAGGAGGGCGCCGGTATCGGCATTGATGGTGAAGCGGGCGGCGTCGACGCCGCCGGCAATGGCGTAGACGATCGCGCCGCCCTCCGGGTCGCTGGCCGCCACCGTCGTCACCGCCCTGCGGTTCTCCATGACGACGGCGACGGCGGTGGCGCCGCCGCGATTGGAGGTGATGGCGGGGGCTTCGTCGACGTCGCCGATCGTGACCGAGATGGCCTGGCTGTCGGTGAAAGTGCCGTCGCTGGCCGACACGACGACATCGTAGACATTGTCCGCGCCCGAATCCGCGGCCGCCTCGAAATCGGGCGCGGCGACGAAGGCGAGCGCCCCGGTCGCGGCGTCGATCATGAACCTCGCGGCATCGGCGCCGCCGGCGATGGCGTAGGTCACGGCGTCGCCGTCGACATCGCTGGCCGCGACCAGGGCGACCGCCGTGCCGTTTTCACCGAGCACGACCGCCGCCTCGTCGCCGCCGCCGCCGGAGGTGATGTCGAGGGGCTCGTTGACGTTGCCGACGCTGACGGCCAGGGCCTGGGTATCGATGGAGGTGCCGTCGCTCGCCGACACGACGATGTCGTAGACGTTGTCCGAGCCGGCATCGGCCGGCGCCTCGAAGTCGGGCACGGCGACGAAGGCGAGCGCGCCGGTGGCGGCGTCGATCGTGAAGCGATCGGCATCGGCGCCGCCGGCAATGGCATAAGTCACCGGCTCGCCGTCGGGATCGACGGCGACCAGGGCGGCGACCGCGGTCGCCTGCTCGGCCACGGCGACCGTCGCGCCGTCGCCGCCGCCGTTCGAGGTGATCGTCACGGCTTCGTCGACGTCGCCGACGCTGACGGCGATCGACTGCGTATCGGCGAAGCTGCCGTCGCTGGCCGAGACGACCAGCTGGTAGACATTGTCGCCGTCGGCGTCGGCGGGCGCTTCGAAGCTGGCGGCCTCGGCGAAGCTCAGGGCTCCCGTTTCGGAGTCGATGACGAACAAGGCGGCGTCCGCGCCCCCGGCAATGGCGTAGGCGATCGAGTCGCCGTCGATGTCGTCGGCGCTGACGCTCGCGACCGCGGCGACGTTCTCGTCGATCGAGACCGCGGCGGCCTCGGCGCCGTCGAAAGAGGTGATGGTCACGCCTTCATTGACGTTGTCGACCATGACCTGCACCAGCTGAAAGGTGCTGAGCTCCCCGTCGCTCGCGGTGACGATGACGTTGTAGAAATTATCCTCGCCGCCATCGATCGGAGCCTCGTAATCGGCCGCGTCGACGAGGCTGAGCACGCCCGTGACCGGGTCGATGGCGAACAGGGCGGAATCGGGGCCGCCGGTGATCGAGTAGCGCACCGGATTCGGGCGGGAATCGTCGGTGGCGACCATCGTGGTCACCGCCGTCTCGCCTTCATTCACCCTGAACCCGGCCGAAGTGCCGCCGGCGAAGTGCGGGGCGGCGTTGGGCTCCAGGATCTGGGCCCGCACCGCATAGCCGCTGCCGTCGCCGCTTTCGCTGGTCCAGGTGACGAGGACCCGGCCGTCGGCGAGGGTGGCGACGTCGGGCAGGAACTGGGAGCCGGTGGCGAGCGTGTTGACGAGCATCTCGCCGCCCAGCTTCGCTCCCGAGGCGGTGAACGCCTGGGCCTTGATCGCGAAGCCGCTGCCGTCCTGGCCGGCATCGTAGTTGGTCCAGGCGACGACGAAGCCGCCGTCGGAGGTCGAGGTCACCACCGCCTCGCGCTGGATGTCGACGGCCTGGGTGTTGACCAGGAACTCGCCGCCGACCTTTTCGCCCGAGGCGCCGAAGACCTGTCCCTTGATCGCGCCGTTGTTTCCGTCCTGCGCGACGTTCCAGGTCGCCCAGGTGATGACGAAGCCGCCGCCGACGAGCGCGGTGATGCTCGGATCATATTGCGAGTCGGTCTTCTGGGTGTTGACCAGGAACTCGGTGCCGACCTTCGCTCCGCGCTCGCTGAACAGCTGCGCCTTGACGGCTTCGCCGCTGCCGTCGGCCGCGCTGTCCGTCGTTCGCCAGGCGGCGACGAAGCCGCCGCCGGACAGGCCGGCAATGTCGCCATATTCCTGCGCCGCGCTGGTGTTGGTGTTGAGCCGGAACTCGCTACCGACCCGCCCGCCGTTCCAGTCGAAGATCTGCGCCCTGGTGTCGGAGCTGCCGTCGTCCCAGCTGATCACGAAGCCGCCGCCCGAAAGCGTCGCGACGTTGGGCGTTGCCTGCCAGCCGGGGCTGAGCGTGTTGACGAGGAACTCGCCGCCGATCGGAGCGCCGTCGCGAGCGAAGAGCTGGGCCTTGATCGAGTTGCCGCTGCCGTCCTGGCTCGTGTCGGTCGTCACCCAGGTGACGATGAAGCGGCCGGCGTCGATCGCCGCTACCGAGGGGGTGAACTGGCTGCCGAGGGCCGCGCTGTTGACCAGGAATTCGGCGCCCGTCTTGTTGCCGGCGGAGTCGAAGAGCTGCGCCTTGATCGCGCTGTCGCTGCCGTCCTGGGCGGTGTCGAGCGAGCCCCAGACGGCGACGAACCCGCCATCCCAGAAACCGGCGACGGCGGGCGCCGTCTGGTTGGCGGCCGTGAAGCTGTTGACCGCGAATTCCGCGCCCGAGCGATAATAAGTCGGCATATTTTCCCCCCACCGGTTGCCCGCGGACCTTAGGGAGGAGCGCCTTTCGAAGCCGTAAAAGCCGCCTTTACCGCGCATTAGCCACAGTTCGGGCGGTCCGGACGGAAGGACCCTCGCTGAATGCGCGGCGTTCGGGCCACGCTACCCGGCGGCAGCGGGTCGGGCCAAGCTGCTCGGCCCGGCAACAGCCTGCTTTCTTGCTGTCCCGCGATAAGCGTTTGACCTCCGGCAATATGTGTCTTATCGTCCGACAATAAGAAGGGGGGACTGCCTTGCCACGCAGCTACGCTACGGCCTTGGGAGCCTCACGGGTGCTTCTGCAGCTATTGCGGCTTCTCAACCTCCTTACCGGCGTGCTCCTCGTCGGCAGCTTTGTGGCCACCTTCCTGTTCGAGCCCGGGATCCGGGAGTTCTTCACCAAGCAGCCGTCTCGCATCGACCCAGGCCTGCTCATTCCAGTGCTGCGCCTCTGGATGGTGCTCACCGTGCCGGCGCTGGCCGCCGTCCACATCCTGCTTACCCGCCTTCTCGAGATGGTCGGGACGGTTCGCGGTGGCGACCCCTTCGTGCAGAGAATGCGGTGCGGATGAAGACGATCGCCTGGTGCCAGCTCGGGATCCAGCTGTTCGACCTCGCCTGCGGAGTGATGGTGGCTGTGATGAACGCGGCGGGCTCGAACATGGACTGGTCCTTCTCGGCGACCGGCTGGGTGGCGGTTGTGCTGCTGTTCGTGCTCGCCCGGGTCTTCGAGGAAGGCACTCGGATCCGCGCCGATCTGGAAGCGATGATCTGAGATGGCCATCCTGGTGAAGCTGGACGACGTCCTCTACGCGCGGCGGATGACCCTCACCGAGCTGTCGGCGAGGGTCGGAATCACCCTTGCCAACCTCTCCATCCTCAAAACCGGCAAGGCGAAGGGCATCCGCTTCGCCACGCTCGAGGCGATCTGCGACGTGCTCGGCTGCCAGCCGGGCGACCTCCTCGAATTCGAGCGTGGGGGAGATCAGGAGGAGGACGACGACGACATGCCGGCCGTCGCAAGCGGGGGAGGCCGTCGATGAACGCGATCATGTGGATCCATATCGCCGGCGGCGTGATCGCGCTGGCCGCCGGCACGCTGGCCGTCGCCATGCGCAAGGGCGGCCGGGCGCACGCTTTGGCGGGGACCTGGTTCTTCGCATCGATGCTCGTTCTTGGCATCACCGCCGCGATCCTCGGTCCGTTCAAGACTCCTCCGGATTCGCCGATCGGCGGACTCATGGTGTGCTATTTCGTCGCCACCGCTTGGATGACGGCGCGTCGGCGGGACGGCCGCCCCGGCCGATTCGAGAAGATCGCCTGCGCCTTCGTTCTGGGATGCGCGGGCCTGACCATCGCCGGCGGGTTCGAGGCGGCCCTTTCTCCGGAGGGGCAGGCGCCTGGCGCCGGGGCCCTCTTCCTCCTCGGCGTGCTCTTCCTTCTCCCCGGCCTGGCGGACCTCAACTTCATCCGCCGCGGCAAGCTGAGCCCGGCACAGAGAATCTCGCGCCACGTCTGGCGGATGTGCGTCGCCTTGTTCATCGCCACCGGCTCCTTCTTCCTCGGTCAGCAGGACGTGATGCCCGCCGGGGTGCGCGGATCGCCGATCCTGTTCGTCCTGGCCTTCGCGCCGTTCGCCGTGATGGCCTTCTGGCTGGTGCGCATCCGCTTCGCGAAAAGCGTCGGCAGGCTGACTCTGCGGACGCCCTTCACGCCCCCGGTCCTGGCGAATCCGCCCTCGGCGGCGCGTCTCGAAACGGAGATTTGACATGGCTTCGACCCTTCCCTCCGCTTCAGGGCGCCGATCCCTCGCCGATCGGATCCTCCCCCGGCAGGTCGACAACAGCTTCGACGGCCACCGCGCCGCGCTTTGGCTGCTCGGGCTGCTGATCGCCCTGAAGCTGGTGATGAGCGTCAGATCGATATTCGACACCGTGTCGGTCGCCGCCGGCGCCGACGGCATCCCCCTCGACAGCTTCGGCCCCGCCGCGGCGCGCGAGGTGCTGCTGCTGTTCGCGCTGATGGCCCTCGGCCATTTGGTGCTCGAGCTGATCGCCGTCACCATCCTGATCCGCTACCGGGCGCTGGTCCCCTTCATCTACCTGGTGCTGCTCGGCGAGCACCTGGCGCGGCGCTTCATCTCGCAGAGCTACAGGGTGCCTGGCACCGAGAGCACGGCTGTCGCCTGGTATGTCAACTATGGGCTCCTTTCCCTGCTGGCGCTCGGGCTGGTGCTGTCGCTCATTCACGCCCGTGGCGACCGACGCCGCGTGGCGCTCCCAAAGGAGGATTGACATGGCTTCGACCCTTGGCTCCGCGTCGGCTGGCACGACGGACAGGCGCGACACCGAAGTCTCGCTGGCTCGGCTTCACGTGATGCGGGCGATGTACCTCGTCTTTGCCGTCGGCGGCTTCTTCGTCCACCTGCCCTGGCTATTCGACGACCCCGACCTCACCAGGCGCGGAATGCTCGACAGCATGCTCGTAGGAATGTGGCTGCTGTCGTTCTTCGGGGTCCGCTATCCGCTGCAGCTGCTCCCGTTCTTCCTGTTCGAGTTCATCTGGAAGACGATCTGGCTCCTCGCTTTCGGGCTCCCGCAATGGGCAGCCGGCCGGGCCGACGCGCAGCTTAGCGAAGATATCTGGATGATCGGGCTCGGTCCGCTCGTGTTCGGGCTGATCATCCCTTGGGGCTATGTCTGGCGCCACTATTTCAGGGCGCCTGCAGAGCGCTGGCGCTGACGTTCGGCTCAGCCAGTTCCCCCGCCGCCCCGGCTCTGGAGCAACCTCACCACTCGTTGACGATCATCCGGTGCCAGCGCGCCGTATAGCCGCGCGCGGTCATTTCGGCGCGGCGGATATGCGATTCGGAGGTGTCGTATTCGATCCGCCCGTCCGACCAGGTGATCGCCCATTCCGAATAGGTCTGGATGTTGCACTCGTCGTTGGAACGGCTCGGATGATCGACCCAGCAGACCTCATAGCGCCGCTCGCGTCGGCCCGTTTGGTAGGCCTGGCCGCCCCCGCCCCCGCCGCCGCCGCGCGTGCCGCAATTGCGGCCGTCGCCGCCGCGATCGCTCGGATCGCTGTCCGAACAGCCGCTGCGGCTGGCGGAGCCGCCTCTGCCGTTGCCGCTCGGGTCGGAAGGATCGCTGTCGGTGATGCCGCTGCGCGCGGCCCCGCCGCCCCTTCCGCTCCCGATCGGGTCGGTCGGATCGCCGTCGGTGACGCCGGTGTGAGTGCTTCCGCTGGAGCCGCCGCGCCCTCGCCCGATCGGGTCCGACGGATCGCGGTCGGTGACTCCGCCGCCGCCGCGGCCGCGGCCGACGGGATCGCTCGGATCGCTGTCCGTCAGCTGCATCGCGCCCGCTTCAGCGCCGAACGCGGCCAGCGCCCCGCCGCTGACGGCGGCGCCGGTCACGCTCGCCAGGAACGAACGCCGGCTGAGCTTGCGCTTGAGCTTCATGGCGGACCCCTCCTTCACCCATGGTGATCGGGCCTCGAAAGGACACCCGGCCGACGCCGAGGCTCGCGGAGGTTCGTGCCAGGCGAGTCGCTCAGACCCCCTATACCGTATTGTTACGGGGCCGCAAAGGCGGCGCCCCGGAATCAAGCGACGGCGGAGCGCGCGGTGGCGCGCACGAGCGGCGAGGCCTGGGCGCATGGGCAAGGCACGAGCCAGTCGCGCAGGCCAAGGAAGATCGGAATGGCGGCGCCGACCGCAACGATCACGCGCGCCCAGTTGACCGGCGCAGATCCCAGGCGCCGACCGCGCTCCATGTCCAAGCGGCGGGGAACGTACCGCCCGACGTCACGCCGGCGGCCCACCCCTCTTGCTCGCTGCCGTGCAGTTTGGCGAAGCCGATGCCGCGGCACCAGCACCGTTCGAGCTTCGTCCAAAAGCGCCTCGGCTCTCGGCCGCCTCCCCCTTCCCGCCTTTCCCCAGCGCGGCGAGAAGTCTCTACAGCAGCTCCAGCCGCACAGCGATGTCGTCGCCGGCCTCGAGGCCTTCGGCGCGGCAGATCGCTTTCTTGACCGGAAGGAACCAGCCGCCTTCCTTGGGCGGGAAGACGGACGTCGACCAAAGGCTGTCGCCGATCCTCGCTTCCACCTTGACCGAACCGAAGCCGCGCCGGCGCCCGAGCTCGAGCCTTCGGACGAGCTCGTGCGCGCTGATCGCCTCGGCGGCCTCGCCGACGATCATGACATAGCCGATGTCGCCATATTTCTCGGTCCGCCAGACGCTGAGCGGCGCGGTGAAACTGACGCTGTCGGCCTCCCGTTCGGGCAGGTTCATGAACCGAAACTGCCGCACCGTTCACAGGTCGGCAATGGGCCTGAAGCGATAGGTCCGCGACGGGAGCAAAAGCAGAAGAGGGATTCCGGCTTTCGCCGGAATGACGGAATCCCCATCCGCGCCTGTCGGGCGGCTTGCTCCTTCGGCCGGCATTCCTACCTTGCCGGGATGCTGATCCGACCCGCCGCTCCCGGCGACCGCCCCGCAATCTGGTCCATCATCGCGCCGGTCATTCACGGCGGCGAGACCTACGCGCTCGACCGGGACCTGAGCGAAAACGAGGCGCTGGCCTACTGGCTCGGGCCGGACAAGGAGACCTTCGTGGCCGTGGAGGAGGGAGCGGTGCTCGGAACATATTACATGCGCCCCAACCAGGCCGGCGGCGGCGGGCATGTCTGCAATTGCGGCTATATGACGAGCGCGCACGCGGCCGGTCGGGGCGTGGCTCGCCGGATGGGCCTTCACTCGCTCGACCACGCCAGACGCCGGGGCTACCGGGCGATGCAGTTCAACTTCGTCGTCGCCACCAACGAGCGCGCAGTGCGGCTGTGGGAGTCGCTGGGCTTCGCAATCGTCGGCCGGCTGCCGCAGGCGTTCAAACATCCCGCGAAGGGCTACGTCGACGCGCTGGTCATGTTCCGGATGCTGTAGAAACGCTCCGCCGCGCCGCTTCCACCACCGTCTAGGCAGAGGCTGCGGACGCTCAGGCCGCCTCCGCCCTCCTCGAGGCGCGCTTGCGCTCATGCGGGTCGAGGTGGCGCTTCCTGAGGCGGATGTTCTTCGGGGTGACCTCGACCAGCTCGTCCTCGTCGATATAGGCGATCGCCTGCTCGAGGGTGAGCTTGCGCGGCGGGGTCAATCGGATGCTGTCTTCCTTGGGCCCCGAGGCGCGGAAGTTGGTCAGCTGCTTGGCCTTCAGGGGGTTGACCTCGAGGTCCTGCGGCTTGGCGTTCTCGCCGATGATCATTCCCTCGTAGACCGCCTCGCCGGGGTTGATCATCAGCGCGCCGCGCTCCTCCAGCGCGTTCAGCGCATAGGCGACGGCGTTGCCGCTGCCGTTGGAGATGAGGACGCCGTTCTGCCGGCCCTCGATCACGCCCTTATAGGGGCCGTAGCGCTCGAACAGGCGGTTCATGATGCCGGTGCCGCGGGTATCGGAGAGGAACTCGCCATGATAGCCGATCAGCCCTCGCGAGGGCGCCGAGAAGGTGATCCGGGTCTTGCCGCCGCCCGACGGGCGCATGTCCATCATCTCGCCCTTTCTCAGCGCCATCTTCTCGACGACGGTGCCGGCATGCTCGTCGTCGACGTCGATGACGACGGTCTCGTAGGGCTCCTCGCGGCCGCCGGCGCCGTCGCGGAAGAGGACTCGGGGGCGGCTGATCGACAGCTCGAAGCCCTCGCGGCGCATCGTCTCGATGAGGACGCCCAACTGCAATTCGCCGCGGCCCGCCACCTCGAAGCTGTCCTTGTCGGCGCTCTCGGTGAGGCGGATGGCGACATTGCCCTCCGCCTCGCGCTCGAGCCGGTCGCGGATCATCCGGCTGGTGACCTTCGTCCCCTCGCGGCCGGCCATCGGCGAATCGTTGACGCTGAACGTCATCGCGAGCGTCGGCGGGTCGATCTTCTGGGCGTGCAGCGGCTCGGTCACCGACGGTTCGACGATCGAGTTGGAGACGGTCGCCCGGGTCAGGCCGGCAATGGCGACGATGTCGCCGGCCAGAGCTTCCTCGACCGGCACCCGTTCGAGGCCGCGAAACGCCATGATCTTGGTCGCGCGCCCCTCCTCGACGACGTTGCCCTCGTCGTCGAGCGCCTTGATCGGCATGTTGAGGGTGAGCTTGCCCGAGGCGATTCGCCCGGTGAGGACTCGCCCGACGAAATTGTCGCGGTCGAGCAGGGTGCCGAGCATCTTGAACGGGCCATCCGGATCGGCGTCCGGCGGCGGGATGTGATCGACGATGGTGCTGAACATCGGCGTCAGATCGCCCGCCCGCACGTCGTCGCCGGTGCCGGCATAGCCGGCCCGGCCGCTGGCGTAGAGGGTGGGAAAATCGAGCTGCTCGTCGCTGGCCTCGAGGCTCAGGAACAATTCGAACACCTCGTCGAGCACTTCGGCGGGGCGGGCGTCGGGCCGGTCGATCTTGTTGACCACCACGATCGGCCTCAGGCCGAGCTGGAGCGCCTTGCCGGTGACGAACTTGGTCTGCGGCATCGGCCCCTCGGCCGCGTCGACGAGCAGGATGACGCCGTCGACCATGGAGAGGATCCGTTCCACCTCGGCGCCGAAATCCGCATGGCCGGGCGTGTCGACGATGTTGATGTGGGTGCCGCGCCACTCCACCGACGTGCATTTCGCGAGGATGGTGATGCCCCGCTCCTTCTCGAGGTCGTTCGAATCCATCGCCCGCTCCTCCACGCGCTGGTTGTCGCGGAAGGTGCCGGACTGGCGGAACAGCTGGTCGACCAGGGTCGTCTTGCCGTGATCGACGTGGGCGATGATCGCCACGTTGCGCTGGCTCATCTCGGAGTAACTCTCGGATCGGGGAATTGTTCGCGCCGATATAGCGCTTATGCTGCGCTGCAACAAGAGAGCCGGAGGTCTGCGATCGACGACCAATTTCGCGTCGGTTAGCGCCGTCCCCGCCGCCTCCGTGGCGAACAGGGCCTTGCCGGCGGCGCGGCCGCCAGTCGCTAGCGCGTCAACCGCTCGAATATCTCGACGCCGCGGGCGAGAGCGCGCCGTTCGCTGTCGGCGAGGCCCGCCAGCCGCCCGACGAGGGCGCGCACGCGTCGCTCGCGGCCGACCTCCATGAGACGGCGGCCCTCCGCCGTCGCGGCGATGCGGACGCTGCGGCGATCGGTCCCATCGGTTTCGCGCGTCACCAGGCCGCCCTGGACCAGGGCCTCCACGATCCGGCTCATCGTCGGCGCTCGGACCTGCTCGGCCGCGGCCAGCTCGGCCAGCGAAAGCGGCCCGGCGAAGGCGATCACCGACAAGGCCGAAAGGCGCGGCGCGGAAAGACCGCTTCCGTCATCCTCGCGGCGAAGCGTTCGCAACAGCCGGATCGCGCTGGCATGAAGCCGAGTCGCAATCTCCCGCAGCTCGCCTTCGCCCATGCTTGACTCCGATAATTAGCTTAGCTAATGATTGCCTGCAGCTAACAATTAGCACGGGAAGGAGCGTTCGCCAATGGCTTCGATCCAGCCGACTCACCTCGCCCAGGTCGCGATTCCGGTTCACGACCTCGAGCGGGCCAAGCGCTTTTATGGCGAGCGGCTGGGCCTCGCCCATCTCTTTGATGCGCCGCCCGGCCTCGCCTTCTTCCAGTGCGGCCAGACGCGGCTGATGCTGAGTCAGCCGGAAGGGCCCGAAACGGCGGGCAGCTCTATCCTTTATTATGCGGTGGGCGACTCAAAGGAGGCGCAGGCCCGCCTGGCCGCCGACGGCGTCGTCTTCGAGGAGGAGGCCCGTTGCATCGCCCGCGTCGGCGGCAGGGACGTGTGGCTCGCCGTATGCCGCGACAGCGAGGGCAATCTCATCGGCCTGATGAGCGAGCAGGCTACCGCCGGCTAGCCCGACCGGCGGGTCAGGCGTAGGTGACGCAGGGGCTGGTGGCGCCGCTGCCGTTCGGGCCCCATTTGCGAAAGCCGCTCGAATCGACGTGGAAGCGACGCCCGCTATAGAAGCCGAGGCCGGTATTGTAGCCGCGCCCGTCGCGGGCGTGCGCGGCGCATATGCCGCGGATCATCGCATCGCGGGTCACTCCGGCCGCGACCGGGGTCAGGTCGAGCGCGAAGAACATGCGGTGGGCGCTCCTTGGCGCGCCGGCGGAACAGGCGTTCAGGGTCTCGTTGCGATAGGCCGAGAGCGCCTCGACCTGGCCGATCGCCGGCACCACCTCGTCGCGCACGAACTTGAGCGTCGCCACGATGTTCGCCCATTTGTCGGTCGGCGCGACCTCGAAAGGCTCGGCGGCGCACTGGCGCCACGACGAGGAGGTGCGGATCAGCTGCCACACCGGCACGACCTGCTGCACGGCTTCGGCAGCGAGGCGCCGGCGAAAGTCGATGACCGCCTGCCGGTGCTCGGGCGAGCGGGCGAGCCAGGCATAATAATCCGCCTTGGACTGGCCCGGAGCCAGGCTGGCGGCGGCCGAGGATCCCCCCTCGGCGCCATGGGCAAGCGCCGTCGCAGGCGCGAAAAGGATCGTCGCCGCGACTGCGGCCCCCCGGATTAATTTCAGCATTTCAATAAGATAGTCGAATCACTGAGGATTTTCAAGGGGCGGTCGCGGGGTCGGCTCCGGGGGTGGCGCGGGTGGCGGCAACGGCGGCGTGACCATGGGCGGCGCGGGCGGCGCCGGCAGCGGCGGCGCCTCCGGATCGCCGCCGCGTTCGAGCACGGCGCAGGGCGATTCGTCACCCTGCGGGCCGGCGGCGCCCCAGCGACGGAAGCTGCGCGTGTCGATGTGGAAGCGCTGGAAGGCGTAGAAGCCGAGGCCCGCGCCGGCGGCGGGACCGAAGCGAAGGTGCATCGGGCAGAGCCGCTCGAACAGCTGGCGGCGGGTCAGCGGCTGCTTCGGGATGAGGTCGAGGGCGAAGAAATCGAGGTGGGCGCTCCGGTCGGAGCCGCGCGCGCACAGGTTGAGCGCCGGGTTGCGGTATCCGGACACGGCTTCGACCTCGCCCACCGAGGGCTTCACCTGGTCGCGGATGAAGCGCAGCGTATCGACCATCCCCGGCCAGAGCCGGAACGGCGGCACCTCGAACGGCTCGCCCCGGCATTCGCGCCACATGCTGGCGGTGCGGATCACCTGGTAGGTTGGAAGGACGCCGCGCACGCCGGTAACGTCCTGCCACGATTCGAACGACATGACCTGGGCCCGCCGGCCGGGGCCGCCAAGCGCCAGCCAGTCGCGATATTCCGCTTCGCCCTGACCTTCAGGCAGCGACTGAGCGGGCGCCCCGCAGAGGGGAAGAAGAAGGAGGGAAAAGGCCAGGCATAGCCGGTGCAGCATCGCGGCCTTATAGCAGCGCGGCGGGCGCTTGCACCCCGGCGCGGCGGCGCTAGCATCGCTTCAAGTGGATGGAGGCCTTATGACTTTGTCGATCGTCCTGGCCGGTCTGGCGGCGCTCGGCTGGTCCGGCGACGGCCAGACCGCGCCGGCTCCGGCCGCCGCACCGGCGGCCGGAACGCTGCTCGTCGGCAACAAGGGCGAGAATACGATCAGCTTCATCGACCTTGCCGCAGGGAGGGAGCTCGGCCGCGCGCCGACCGGGCCGATGCCTCACGAGATCGCGATCTCGCCGGACGGCACACAGGCCGCCGTCGTCGCTTATGGCGGCCGCACGATCGACATCTTCGACGTGGCGACCCGCGCGAAGGTCAGGACGATCGACCTGTCGCCCAACGAAGGACCGCACGGCATCGCCTGGCTCGGCGACGGCCGGATCCTCGTCACCACGGAGCGCAGCCGGTCGCTGACCATCGTCGACACGCGCCGCGGCGACTCCGTTTCCGCCATCGCCACCGATCAGGGCGGAACGCACATGGTCGCCGTGTCACCCGACGCGCGCCACGCCTTCACCGCCAATATGGAATCGGGTTCGATCGGGGTCATCGACCTCGCCGCGGGCAGGCTGATCCGCAATTTCAGCGTCGGCGGCACTCCCGAGGGGATGGCGCTGACTCCGAACGGGCGCACCCTGTGGGTCGCAGACAGGGACGGCGATCGAGTTCAGGCCTTCGAGGTCGCGGCGCTCACCGCTGTCGACGAAAGCCGCTACACGCCGATGGCCCGGATCGACTTCACCCTCGCCGAAGGCAGCAGGGATGAAGTGGAAAGCGCGATCCTGCGACCGCTCCTCCGGCAGCTCGCCCGCCCCGGACTCGCGAGGACCCTTCACGGCGCCGAAGCGGGCCGCGGCTGGATCGTCGCGATGTACGAGCGCGGCGCCGACCTCGCGGACATCCGCGCCCGCCTCGGACAGGCAGTGCAGGAGGCCGGCGCCGGCTTTCCCGCCGGGAGAACCGAGGTCGAGCTTCGCTTCGCGAGCTCGGCGCCGGCCGCCGAGGTCGTCACCGGCGACGTGCCGATCCGGGTCGCCGCCAGCCCCGACGGCCGCTGGATCGTCACCTCGAACTTCGGCGGCGGCAGCCTGACCCTCGTCGACGCCCGGGCGCGCCGGGCGGCGCGGCAGATCGAGGTCAGCGGAGAGCGTTCGGCGGAGCAGGTGACGATCCTGTTCTCGGCCGACGGGCGGCGTATCTACGCGGCCGAGACGGGGCGCGACCGGATCGCGGAGGTCGACCTGGAATCCGGCCGAGTCCTGCGCCGGCTGGAGTCGGGGCGCCAGGGCGACGGTCTCGCCGTCGCCCCGGCGGTCGCGCCGCAGGAGCGCTAGCCGAGCCCAGGCTCAGTGGCCGCTATTGCCGTTGCTGTTGCCCTGGCCGCTGCCGTGATTGTGACTGTTGCCGTTGCTGTTGCCGTTGCCGTTGGACGTCGGCGTGGTGGTCGTCCCGCTGGACGTCGGGGTGGTGGTGGTCCCGCTCGACGTCGGGGTGGTGGTCGTCCCGCTCGAAGTCGGGGTGGTCGGCGTCGTCGGAGTGGTGGGGGTGGTCGGCGTGGTCGGAGCCGTGGGATTGGCCGCGGGCGCGGCGGCGGCGGTCTGAGTGAAGACGCGCCGGACCTCGGTCAGGGTGATCGGCGACAGCCGCATGAAGGCGAATTCAAGCGGCGCCGAATAGCTCATGGTGATGTCGAGATAGGGGTTGCCGCTGGCATCGGTGCCGCGCGTGATCGTCGGCGCCGTGATCCGCGCCGATTGCATGCCCCAGGCCGAGGCGTTGACCCGGGCTAGGATGGTTTCGTCGGTGGGTGTCGGATAGACCGAGGCGAAGCGCGCCCCTTCCGCGACGGCGCTGCTGAGGCCGGCATCGGCCATGCACAGCATGCCGAGCTGGGCGGTGCCGATGATGAACATCAGCATGGCGGGAGCGGCGAGCGCGAACTCGATTGCGCTGGCGCCTTTCTCGTCGTGAGGAAGATTCTTCTGGGTCATTGGATCCTCATCGCTCCCTCGGCGGTGATCGTGATCTGGCCGACGAAGAAGCTGCCCCGGAAGGCCTTCTGGATGCGCAGCTCGAGATAGCGCGCCGAGTCTTCGCCGGTGTCGCAACTGTCGTTATAGTCGTCCATCCGCTCTTCATTGCATTGCAGCCAGCGTTCGACGGATACCTGCTCGACGGGGACGCCGGCGGCGGCCGCCGCCTCGGTCTTGAGATAATCGTAGTTGACGTCGTCATCGTCGGCGCCGCCTTCGGGCGGCCGCACGACGAGCAGCTCGAGGCTGCGGTTCACCGCCTGCTGCATGGTGAAGCGTTGCGCCAGGCCTTGGCTGAGGTCGACGATCCCGGCGACGAAGAGCGCCAGGACCGGCGCGATCAGGCCGAGTTCGATGGTGCTGACGCCGCGTTCTTCACCGCCGAGCGTGCGCAACCTACCGAGGCGAAGCATCATCTCAGCCCACCAGCCTGACGATGGTCTGCCGGAGCGCCTGCGAGGCGCCCCCGGAGGGGCATGTATTGCGGATGTCCGCGCCGCCCCTGAAGGTGATGATCCGGGCGACGACTTGCAGGCACTGGGCGTTGAAGTCGGCATTGCCGCCGAGCCACAGGTCGGTGCCCGGCATGTAGATCGCGCCTCGAATGTCGGTGTCGGCCCCGCCGTTGATCTTGACCGTCAGTAGGACCGCGCGCGGATCGCGGTAGAGGGCGATGCCGCGGTAGGGCCCCGTCTCCTGAGCGTCGATATCGAGGACTCCGCCGCCATTCTGCTTGAAGTCGCCGACGATCAGGTCGCCGTCGGTGTTGAACTCGTCGCCGGTCATGACGATCGTCACGCCGCCGGTGCCGGTGCTTTCGATCCGGCCCTTGAGGTCGACGAGGCCGCCGTTGATGTAATGGGTGCCGGGGGCCAGCCTCAGGGTCCCGTCGATGTTCCAGGCGGCATAGCAGGAGCCGGCCGGCAGCGGATCGGTGACGACGCCGTTGCCGACGCTCAGGGTGGTCTCCGAGCAGGTGCTCGGAACCGTCGGCAGCGGTACGTTGGCGAACGGATCGCGGAGGCGAGCCGAACGGGGCCTCAACGTCGTCGGGGGCACGAAATTCTGGCTGTCGCCGTCGAGCCCGCCCCGGGCCGTGATCGGTCTCGCCTTGATCCTGGAGCTGCCGCCCGCGGTGACGGCATTGTCGGACTCCGAATTGGTCCCCATCCCGCAGGTCAGATCGACGTCGGCATTGCCGTTGGCGTCGATGCCCGTGTTCGGACCGTCGTAGAGCGAGAGCAGGCAGAACTGGCCGTCCTCGATCAGGGCCGCCGTCGCTTCGGCCGTGATCGTCGTCGCGCTGTTCGTGAAGAAGGACATGAACGGCACCGTCCTCTGCGCGGTCAGGGAAACGTAGACGGTGCGGTCGAAGCCGAGGCGGGCGCCACCCTGCACGACCTCCGGTTGCGACAGAGTCGGAAACACATTCTCCGAAAGGTCGCGGTGCACCGCATTGTCCCGGCTCGAACCCTGCGCCTCGGCATGGGCGCCGGCGATCGCGGCCGAATCGGCGGCACGCTGCAATTGTCGCTTCCACACGCTGAGCTGAATCGTGTCGATCGCCATCGCCGCTCCGCCGACGACGAGCGGCATCGAAGCGGCGGTGATGGCGAGAACATTGCCGCCCGTGTCGCGCAGCAGCTTCCTCAACCACGCCAGAGCCCGCATCACATACCTCCCAGGACAGCCTGCCGGCTACACAGGGCTGGGGGTTTACCCCCGCATCCTTTCCTGCCTGTTAGAGGAGAGAGTTAACGGCGGATTCGCCCTGTTCGCTCGGCCGATCAATCGCCGGCTTGGCGCGGGACACCTTATCCGGCTAGGGCGTCAGCGATGACGACACCGATCCAGGTCGACCTGCCCCACCGCCTCGGCGCCGAGGAAGCCCGACGCCGGATCGACGGCGGCATCGGCAAGCTCAAGGACTTCATCCCCGGCGGCGGCGACGTTCGGGCGGCGTGGAACGGCGACCGGCTAGGCCTGCATGTGACCGCGCTCGGCCAGGAAGTGGACGCTCAGCTGGACGTGCGCGAGACCTTCGTCAGGGTCGAGCTGCTGCTGCCGCCGAGTCTCGCTTTCTTCGGCAAGGCGATCGAAGCCGCGTTGCGCCGAAAGGGCTCCGACCTGCTCGAGGACCGGTCGCGGCCCAAACGTGACTGAAGCGGAAGCTTGCCTCCCCGGGCGGGCGCGCTAAGGCGTCGGCCTGCAAGCGGCGGAGGCGGGATGCGGCACGTGGCGATAATCGGCTCGGGACCGGCCGGCTATTACACCGCCGAAGCGCTCCAGAAGCAGTTCGGCGACGACGTCCGCGTCGACGTGATCGACCGGATGCCGGTGCCCTTCGGCCTCATCCGTTTCGGCGTCGCCCCCGACCACCAGTCGATCAAGGCCGTGTCGAGGCGCTACGAGAAGGTGGCGCTGTCGGACAATGTCCGTTTCGTCGGCAACGTGCTGGTCGGAAGCCACGTCTCCATCCCCGAGCTGCTCGCCCTCTACGACGCTGTGATCCTCGCCACCGGGGCTCCCGACGACCGAGCGCTCGAGCTGCCGGGCGCCGATCTGCCGGGCGTGGTCGGTTCGGCCGCCTTCGTCGGCTGGTATAACGGCCATCCCGAATTCGCGGGCCTCGACCCGCCGCTCGACGTCAGGGCGGCGGCCGTGATCGGCAACGGCAATGTCGCGCTCGACGTGACCCGAATCCTGGCCAAGACCCCGGCGGAGTTCGTCGGCTCGGATATCGTCGCCCACGCCTTCGAGGCGCTCGGCAATGCCGCGATCAGGACCATCCATGTGCTCGGCCGGCGCGGCCCCCACCAGATCGCGATGACTCCCAAGGAGCTGGGCGAGCTCGGCCATCTCGCCGACGCCGTGCCGAGAGTGGAGCAAGACGATTTCCCGCCCCTTCTCGACGACGCGCTGCTCGAGCCCGGGCTCAGGAAATCGGTCGCTCACCTGCGCGATTTCGCGGGCCTCGAGCAGGGCGGAAAGAGCAAGACCATCATCTTCGATTTCTTCGCCAAGCCGGTTGCCGTCGAGGGCGAGGGCCGCGCCGAGCGGCTGATCGTCGAACGCACCCGTCTCGACGAGCGCAACGCGGCCGTCGGCACGGGCGAAACCTATGCGATCGACTGCGGCCTGGTCGTCAGTTGCATCGGCTACAAGACGCCGCGGATCGAGGGGGTCCCCTATGAGGCGGACCGCGGGCGGTTCGCCAACAGCGAGGGCGTGATCGGAGAGGGCCTCTATTGCGTCGGCTGGGCGAGGCGCGGACCGACCGGAACGATCGGAACCAATCGCCCCGACGGCTATGAAGTGGCCGAGAAGATCGCCGCCGACGTCGGCTGCGGCAGCGGCCGCAAGCAGGGCCGCGCCGGCCTCGATCGTCTGCTCGAGGAGCGCGGCGTCGACATCGTCACCTTCCGCGACTGGCAGCGGATCGAGGCGGCCGAAGCGGCGCGGGCGAGGGAGGGGAGCCCGCGCGAGAAGTTCGTCGTCGTCGCCGAGATGCTCGGAGCGCTCGGCCGGTGACCGGTCGGCGGCGCAGCCATTGCCAAGCGAAGAGCAATGCGGATAGCGTTTCGAGCCACCGACCGCCTCCGGGGGACCGATGACCGCGACTTCCGGCCACGTCTTCGTCAGCCACAGTTCGGACAACCGTGAGCTGGCGCAGGAGCTCGCCGCCTTCATCGAGGCGCGCGGAGTGAAGGTCTGGATCGCGCCGCGCGACGTCCGCCCGGGGACGGACTATTCGGAGCAGCTCCAGCTGGCGATCGAGACCTGCCTCGCCTTTGTCGTTCTCGTCACCGACATGGCCAACAAATCCCCTTATGTGCGCGCCGAGACGGAGATGGCGTTCAGCAGCCACAAGCCGATCTTCCCGGTCCGAATCAGCGACATCCAGCCCGCGGCGGGGCTCGCTTTCTTCCTCAAGATCCGACATTGGACCGATGCCTTCGGAACCGGCAGGAGCGAGAGCCTGGCCCGGCTCGCTCGCGAGCTGCAGACGCTGAGCGGGAGTGGCGGCGGCG
>Ga0196962_10000092_pt1 | contig 58852 bp, 76 predicted proteins | sample S3v_20metaG_FD_183186 | JGI IMG/M metagenome (GOLD analysis project Ga0196962, IMG submission 183186) | Soil microbial communities from Anza Borrego desert, Southern California, United States - S3+v_20 | ecosystem: Environmental > Terrestrial > Soil > Desert | place: USA: California | collected...
CCAGGGCTTTAGAAGATGCGGCGGAGCGCGAGCGCGAGATGGAGCAGGCGCGCCGCGACCTCGTTGCCTCAGTCTCGCACGACCTGCGAACCCCGCTCGCCTCGACGAGGGCCCTGATCGAAGCCCTCGCTGACGGCGTCGCCGCGGACCCGCAGACCGAGAGGCGCTATCTATCCTCGGCCAGCCGCGAGCTTGCGCACTTGAGCCGCCTCGTGGAGGACCTCTTCGAGCTCGCCCGCATAGACGCAGGGATGCTACAACTCACCCTGGAAGAAGCCTCGCTGCACGACCTGATCTCCGACACCATCTCCAGCTTCCAGCCGCAGGCCGATCAACGCGGCGTCCACCTGGTTGGAGAGGTCGTAGGCGACGTAGATCCTGTGCTCGCGAACCCGTCCAGGCTCCAACGCGTGCTCCACAACCTTGTCTCCAACGCCCTCCGCCACACCCCTGCAGACGGCACCGTGGCACTGCGCGCAACGCCCGAAGGGGAAGTGGTGCGCGTCGAGGTAGCCGACACCGGCGAGGGCATAGCCTCCAAAGACCTGCCTCACGTCTTCGAACGCTCGTTCCACGGCGAACAGTCACTGACCAGTACCGAGAAGGATAACGCGCCCGGCGCCGGGCTGGGACTCGCGATCGCGCGCGGCCTCGTCGAAGCGCACGGCGGCACCATAGACGTCGAGAGCGACCCCGGTCGCGGATCATGTTTCTATTTCACCCTGAAGCGGGCCTGATACCTCGGTAGGCCGTATTGGGCGGTTCGTGAACCGCCCAATACGGCGCGTCTCACGTTCCGAGCCTCCAACCATAGGAGGCCCACTGGATTGCGTGAGGAACCCTTAAGAGTTTCTTACGATACGGCTGGGATCGATTGTCCACCCTGTGTGCCCGTGTGAGAATCGAGGTCGGGCCAGCAGGAGCGTTTCTTCCGATAAACACGTATAAGGGAACATTGGACTTGGAAGCGTAGAGATGTTCGAACCGACGCTCGTTCTGATTGCCTTCGCGGGCCTTGCTTCCTTTCTCTCGCCGTGCATGTTGCCCGTGATACCCGCCTTCCTTGCCCAGCTCGCGGGCACCTCGCTCGATCTCGCTGATCTCGAGAGAAGGGATGTCTTTCTGGGCACGATCATGTTCGTAGCAGGTTTCTCAGTCATCTTCGCGACACTCGGGGTGGTGCTCGGCGCGGTCCTGGCGGATGTTGCGACGGAGGCGCTAGCGTGGCTCTCGAGGCTTGCAGGCACGATCGTTATCGTGCTCGGTCTACACCTGACTGGTCTGCTGCGTCTGCCGATACTGGACCGCCAGTACTCGGCACTCCCAGGAGGACTCAAGCCGGGAAATCTCGCCTCCTTCCTGTTCGGTGCGTCTTTCGCTGTCGCCTGGACGCCTTGCGTCGGACCGATCCTGGGCAGCACACTAGCCCTCGCCACGACCCGCCCGGCTACGGCATTTCCATTGCTGCTCGCTTACGCAGTGGGGCTCGGAGCGCCCTTCTTGCTCGTCGGGCTTTTCCCTTCGCGGATCCTCTCGTTTCTCAAGCTGCATCGGAGGGCCGCGGCACGCATCCACATCGCCTTCGGGGTCGTCCTGATCGGGATGGGTGTCCTGGTGTTTACCAACCAACTCAACGTGCTCGCCAACTTTCCGCTACTGAACGAGGTACTGATATGAGACGGATCTCTCCCCGGCCGATCCTGCTGGCGCTGACGCTGATGGTAGTCATCGGCTCGATCGTCGCTATCGAGCTCCGGCTCGACGCACGAGGTGCAGACAGGGGCGGCACACAGGCGAGCGCGGGCAAGCAGCCGAAAAGCGGTCCACAAGTCGCCAGGAATGCTGAGGACAGGCCGGGCCTCTCAGGCAACGCCGGGAGATCCGACTCCTCCGAACGTGACAAAGATGAGAATCCGGAGAGTTCCGTCTCCGATGAGGAGCGGATCGCCATCAAGGAGGATGAGTTTCAGAGGGCCAGGGAGATCACAGGCTCGACCGGCTTTATCAACACGGACGGCGTCTCAATAAAGGATGCTGTTGGCGAGAAGGTAGTGCTGGTCGAGTTCTGGACGTATAGCTGTTTCAATTGCCAGAACGCCCAGCCGCACATCAACGGCTTGTACGAGGAATACGAGGATGACGGCCTGCTCGTGGTCGGGGTCCATACGCCGGAGTTCGGGTTCGAGAAGGACATCTCCAACGTGCGGGAAGCCGTAAGGCAGGCGAACATTCAATACCCTGTTGTTCTGGACAACCACTACGCTATCTGGAACGCTTACGGTCAACGATTCTGGCCTGCATGGTATCTGGTCGACGCCGACGGCTTCATCCGCTTCAGGCACTTCGGCGAAGGCGCCTACGGCGAGACCGAGCAGAAGGTGCAGGAGCTGCTTGCGGAGAGAGATCGCCTCTACGATTGAATGGGGCCCGCCGGCCCATGCATCGAGGGATTGGTGATGATGTAATGACGTAGTGCACGCAATGACGCACCGTTGCGAATCACGTGTCCGTAATAGTCACGTTGCCACAAGGAGGCGTCGCGGGTATCTCTGATGTCGTTGACGCGCTGCGTTGACACGGTTTTGAACGCGCCGATCAAACGTCCCAACGGTCTGCGTTGCGCCAGGGTGACGTGCATGACATTGGTCGTTTGTCCCAAGGAACCCGCAGTAGAGGCGGTTCGCGAACCGCATTTACACGAACCGCCCTTACGGCAGGGACGCCAGGCGTGCGACGAGGGTGGGATCTCGCATCGCCGCTTCGCCTACCAGGACCGCGTCGGCGCCTGCGTCTCGTAGCCTTCTGGCATCTTCGGGGGTCTTGATGCCGCTCTCGGCGATGAGGGTCGCACCGGCGAGTTTCGGCGCGAGGCGTTCGAAGGTGCCGAGGTCTACGGTGAAGTCCCTTAGATCCCGGTTGTTGACGCCGATGACCCTGGCGCCTGATTCGAGGGCCAGGTTCGCTTCTTCTTCGTCGTGGATCTCTACGAGCGGCGTCAGGCCGACCTCTACGGCAAGGGAGACGTAGCGGGCGAGCGCCGCCGCTTCGAAGAGCGCCGCTATCAAGAGGACGGCGTCGGCCCTGGTGCCCGTTTCGAGGATCTGCGCCTCGTCGACGGTGAAGTCCTTGCGTAAGACCGGCAGAGTAGTAACTTTCCGCGCGGCGTCGAGGTCTTCGAGACTTCCCTGGAAGCGTTCGGGCTCGGTGAGGACGGAGAGGCAACCCGCCCCCTCCAGCTCGTAGCGGGCGCCCCACTCGGCAGGGTCGGCGGCGCGGATAAAGCCTGCGGAGGGTGAAGCACGTTTTATCTCGGAGATCACGGCGAGGCCTGGCCCTGAGAGGGCGCCGGTGAAGTCTCTCTTCTCGAAGAGCAGCGCCTCCTGGTAGAGGGTGCCGAGGTCGGATCTGCTGCGTAGATCCTGCGCCCTTTCGATGGCGGCCGTGGCGAGCTCGTCGAGGACGGTTGCGCGCTTCACACGGTCCCCGAGAGGCGGCGGGTTGTCTTTATGAAGTCTTGCAGGGCCGTCGCGGCGGCGCCGTCACTTATGGCATCCCTCGCCAGACGCACGCCTTCTTCTATCGACCTCGCTCTACCCGAGACGTGGATCGCCGCTCCCGCGTTGAGCAGGACTATGTCGCGCGAAGCCCCACGTTCCTCGCCGGTGAGTATGTCGCGGAGGACGCGGGCGTTGAGGTGGGCGTCGCCGCCGAGCAGGCCGTCCGGGGAGTGGCGCGGGAGGCCGAAGTCTTCCGGTGAGATCTCGTACTCTACGATCTCTCCTTCGGAGACGTCTGCGACGAGGGTCTTATCGGTCACCGTGATCTCATCCATCCCGTCCGTCCCGTGGACGACGAGCGCTTTCTCGGCCCCGAGGTCCCGCAGCGCCTCGGCGACGGGACGCACGTAGGGCGCGCCGAAGACGCCGACGAGCTGGCGCCTGGCCCCGGCGGGGTTGGTCAGGGGCCCGAGCAGGTTGAAGACGGTTCTGAAAGGCAGCTCTGCCCGCACGGGGGCCACGAACCTCATCGCGGGGTGGTGGGTGCGGGCGAACATGAACCCGAGGCCGGTCTCGGCGATACAGCGGGAGACCTGTTCCGGACCGAGCTCGATCTCCGCGCCGAGCGCCTCGAGCACGTCGGCGCTACCGGCCTGGCTCGTCGCCGCCCTGTTGCCGTGCTTGGCCACCACGACGCCGGCCCCACGGGCTACGAACGCGGCCGCCGTGGAGATGTTTATGGTCCCCTTCGCGTCACCGCCGGTACCACAGGTGTCCACGACGCCCTCGGGGGCCTCGACCTTCGCGGCGAAGCGGCGCATCACGCGGGCGAATCCGACGATCTCGGGCACGCTCTCCCCCCTTACGCGGAGCGCGGTAAGGAGCGCGGCCGTGGCCGCAGGGGGAGCATTACCCTCCATGATGGTCTGGAGCGCGCGTTCCGATTCGCCCTCGGTCAGGACCTCACCGTCGACAGCTCTGCGAAGGGTCTCGCGCAGCAAGGGTCCGGCTCAGAGCCCCAAGAAGTTCTTCAGGAGGTCGTGACCGCTGCGAGTCAGGATGCTCTCGGGGTGGAACTGGACGCCCTCCACGGGGTATTCGCGGTGCCTGACGCCCATGATCGTACCGTCTTCGGTGCGGCTGGTGACGAGAAGGCATTCTGGGACCGATTCTGGTTCGATCACGAGCGAATGGTAGCGTGTAGCCTCGAAGCCCTGGGCAAGGCCTTTGTAGACCCCGCGGCCGTCGTGCATTATCCTCGCGGTCTTGCCGTGGACGGGCTCGCCGCGCACTACCTCGGCGCCGAAGGCCTGCCCGATGGATTGGTGTCCGAGGCAGACGCCCAGCGTGGGGATGCGCTCGCCGACCGCCCCGATCAGCTCCACCGAGACCCCGGCCTCGTTCGGCGTGCAGGGACCGGGTGAGACTACTATCCTATCCGGGTGGAGCGCGGAGACCTCCTCCGGCGTGACCTCGTCGTTGCGCCGCACGAGGACCTCGGCCCCGAGCTCCCCGAGATACTGGACCAGGTTGTAGGTAAAGGAGTCGTAGTTGTCTATGACGAGGACCCGCATAATTGGAGCGATTTTAGCGGATAAGTTGCCGGTGAACAGGGAGGGGACGCCTTGACTTTGCTCCTGACAGAGAACGAGATCGAGAGCCTTCTCGACATGCCTTCGACGCTGGATGCCGTCGAGTCGGTCCTGCGCCAGCACGCGGAAGGACGCGCCACGAACCGTGCCAGGCGCCGCGTAGCCCTCCCTACAGGCGGGCTCAACTACATGGCCGCCGGGGCGCCCGAGATCGGGGCCCTCGGCCTCAAGGCCTACACCGTGGCGCGCACCGGAGCCCGCTTCTACACCATGCTCTTCGACCCCGAGGGCGGGGAGCTGCTCTCGATCATGCAGTCGGACAGGCTAGGACAGGTGCGCACGGGCGCGGCGAGCGGGGTGGCGACCGATCACCTCGCCCGCGAGGACGCGAGCACCCTGGGCATCTACGGGGCCGGCTGGCAGGCCGAGAGCCAGCTAGAGGCCATAGCGGCCGTGAGGGACCTCGACCGGGTCATCGTCTACAGCCGCAGCGAGGAGTCGCGCAAGGAGTTCGCGGAGAAGATGGGCGGGCGGCTCGGGATGGAGATAGAGACGACCCACGCATCCGAGGAGCCCGCCGCCCAGGACATCGTCGTCACCGTGACATCTTCGAGGGAACCCGTGCTCCTCGGCGAGTGGCTCAGGCCGGGGACACATGTCAACGCCGCAGGGTCGAACTTCCTGTTCAAGTCCGAGATCGACCGCGAGGTCGTCAGGCGGGCGAGCTTCGTTTGCGCCGACTCGCGCGAGGAACTGGGTCTCGAAGCAGGTGACCTGATGCAATCCCTGGAGACCGGCGCCATCCTCCCCGAGGCCGTCTACGAGCTCGGCCAGGTCATCGCCGGACAGGTACCGGGTCGTCGCGGCCGCGAGGACATAACCCTCTTCGCAAGCCAGGGCCTCGCGTTGGAGGACATGGCCGCGGCCCGCGTGGTCTACGACCGCGCGATCGAGCGCGACGTGGGCAGGGATATTGCATTCTAGAGCGAGACCCACGGTAGGGGCGGGTTTGAAACCCGCCCCTACACCGCCCCTACAGGTATGGTTGTCGCAGGTGCGGTTGTGAGTGGCGCATCGTTTCATCGGCGTCCTGCGTTGCGCGTGCCCCGGCTCGCGGTGCTCGGGGTGTTTTTCGCCAACGGAGTGGTGATCGGGACCTGGGTCGTCAGGATTCCCGCCGTAAAGGAGAGACTCGGACTCGGCGAAGGCCTCCTTGGCGTCGCGTTGCTCGGGGCTGCGGTTGGGGCCCTGGTCGCCATGCCGCTCGTCGGGGCCCTGGTCTCCCGCTTCGGGAGCCGGCGTGTGGTCGGTACGACGGCGCTCTTGCTCTCCCTCTCGCTCATTACGCCGGCCCTGGCGCCCAACCTGCTCTTGCTCGTGCCAGCCCTCATGCTACTCGGGGCGGCGAACGGTGGGCTGGACGTCTCCATGAATGCGCAGGCCGTCGAGGTCGAGAGAGGGTACGGACGTCCGATCATGTCCTCCTTCCACGCGGCCTGGAGCTTCGGAGGCCTAGCCGGGGCCGCGCTGGGTGGACTGATGGCTTCCCTCGGGGTAGGCCCCCTGCCCCATTTCTCTGCGGTAGCCGTCCTGTCCGCGTTAGCGTTCGTAGGCGCCTACGGGGCGCTTTTGCCTTCGCACGCCGATGCCTCCGAGGAAGGGGCGCCGGCGTTCGCCCGCCCGACGCGGGCTCTCTTCGGGCTCGGGATCATCTCGTTCTGCGTCCTCGTCGGGGAGGGCGCGATGGGAGACTGGAGCGCCGTCTACCTGAACGACACCCTGGGGACGGGCCCTGGCTTCGCGGCAGCGGGATATGCGGCTTTCTCCGTCTCGATGGCCTTCGGGCGCCTCTTCGGCGACGGGCTTACAGAGCGCCTGGGATCGGCCACACTCGTTCGCTCGTGCGGGGCCCTCGCCGCCATTGGACTGGGCATCGCGCTCGCCGTAGGGCAACCCCTCGTCGCACTCGTCGGCTTCGCCTGCGCCGGAGCAGGTTTCTCCATAGTCTTCCCCGCGGCCCTTAGCGCCGCTGGCCGCACCGAGGGCATGGCCACAGGACCGGCCCTCGCCGCCGTCTCCACCGCGGCGTACACGGGTTTCCTCGTCGGCCCGCCCTTTATCGGATTCCTCGCCGAACTGACGGGCCTCGGCTACGCCCTCTACCTCGTCGTGGCCCTCAGCGTCGCCGTCGTAGTCTTCGGCGGAGCCGTAAAGACAGGAGGAGGCAAAGGAAAGTAGTCCTGTACAATGCCAGCCTCAACCAAAGAGCTGACTAGCTGAAATGCTGACAAGTGCCCGACAGGGCGCGTGCTGACCAGCTTCCGATCGCAGGGAGGAACATTGTCCGAGACCTTCGAGAAGCAGCCCGAGACAGGGGGCAACTACGAGCCGCTGGGCGCCGCGAAGTTGCTCGACCATGACGACAGGGGACTGCGGGTGAGGGCCGGGGCAAAGACGATCGAAGTGGCAGCCCTGGCCCCCGACCTGTTCCGGGTCGGGATGTTCCCCGCCGGGGGTCCGCCGAGGTACGAATCGGAGGGCATTGCCAAAGAGGACTGGGGGAATGTCGAGGTCTCCATGCAGGAGTCCGAGGAAGAACTAACGCTCTCGACTACCGCGGCGACGGCCCGCGTCTCGTTGAATCCCTTGCGCATCGGGTTCGCCGATCCCTCCGGCAGGGAGTTCGCCGTCGACGACGAAGAGTTCGGGATGGGCGCCGTCGAGACGCCTGGGGCCGACGTCTTCTCGGAACCCTTGGGTAGTCCGGTGCGGCTCTACAAGAGGCGAGAGGCAGGAGAACGGTACTTCGGGTGCGGCGAGCGGACGAGCGGGTTGGAGAAGACGGGCTCGCATCAGATCTTCTACAACGTCGACCCGCCGCTGGGGCACACCGCCTCCTTCAACAACCTCTACAGCTCCATCCCGTTCACCTTCTCGATGACGAACGGCAAGGCCCACGGCCTCTTCTTCGACAACACCCACAGGGTGGAGTTCGACCTCGCGCTGGAGGATGAGAACCGCGCCTACTACGGGGCCGAAGGTGGGGCCATCGTGTACTACGTCTTCTGTGGACCGACCCCAAGGGAGGTCACAGGGCGCTACACCGAGCTCACGGGCCGCACCCCGATGCCGCCGCTGTGGTCTTTGGGGAACCAGCAGTGCCGCTACTCCTACATGAACGAGGAAGAGGTGCGCGAGGTCGCGAAGGGTTTCCGGGAGCGGGATATCCCGTGCGATGTGATCTACCTCGACATCCACTACATGGACGGTTACCGCGTCTTCACCTGGAACGAGGACCGCTTCCCCGACCCGCGGCGCCTGATCTCCGACCTCAGGGAGCAGGGCTTCCGTGTCGTCACCATCGTCGACCCCGGCGTGAAGGTGGACGAGAACTACTCCGTCTACACCGAAGGAAGGAAGTGGGATCTTTACTGCAAGACGCGTAACGGAGAAGAGTACCACAACGCCGTCTGGCCCGGCGTGTGCGCCTTCCCCGACTTCACCAACCCCGAGACGCGCGAGTGGTGGGGGAAGAACCAGAGGGCTCTCACCGATGCGGGGGTGGCCGGTATCTGGTGCGACATGAATGAACCCGCGCTCTTCATACCGGACGGGGCCACCATGCCCGACGACGTGGTCCATCCGGGCGGACGGGCCGGCGAGGCCAGGTGGCACGCCCAGATCCACAACACCTACGGCTCCCTGATGGCCCGCGCCGCCAGAGAGGGCCTTCTGGCATCGCGGCCCGACGAACGGCCGTTCGTGATCACCCGCGCCGGGTACGCCGGCCTGCAGCGCCACGCCATGCACTGGACCGGGGACAACTCCAGCTGGTGGGAACACCTGTGGATGAGCATGCCTCAACTGCAGAACCTCGCGCTCTCCGGCGTCGCCTGGGCCGGCGTCGACGTGGGAGGGTTCGGCGGGGACACGAACGGAGAGCTCCTGGCCCGCTGGACGGAGTTCGGGGTCTTCCAACCTTACTGCCGCAACCACACCACCTTAGGGACCAGAAGCCAGGAGCCGTGGGCATTCGGCGAGCCCTACGAGTCGGTGTGCAGGGAGATGATCAAACTTCGCCAGCGACTCCTCCCCTACCTCTACACGCTCTTCGACGAGTGCCACAGGACGGGCGCGCCGATCCTACGCCCCCTGCTTTTCGAGTACCCCGAGGACGAGACGACCTACACCGCCGACGACGAGTTCCTGCTCGGCGACGCCCTCCTCGTCGCTCCCATCACCCGTCCCGGTATCGAGCACCGCCACGTGTATTTGCCAGAGGGCAACTGGTTTCACTACTACAGCGGCGAGCGATTCGAGGGGCCGGTCCACATCCTGGCGCACGCACCCCTGGGCGAGCCCGCCCTCTACGTAATGGGAGACTCTCCCATTCCCACGGGGCCCGACGCGGCCCACACGGGCGAGAGGCCGAGCGACCCGCTGACGCTGCTGGTGTACCCGGCCGGGGGCGAGGGAGAATCCACACTCTATGAGGATGCTGGGAACGGCTTCGGCTACGAAGAAGGTGAGTACGCCAGGCGCAGGGTCTCCTGCGAGTCCTCGGACGGCCGCATCACCATCCGCCTCGGTGAACGCCAGGGCTCGTTCGTTCCCGAGCGTAAGGAGGTACGTCTGGTATTGCAGGGCATCACAACGGCGCGGGGTATAACCGTCAACGACGAGGAGCACGCGCCTGACCGAGCCGAGAGTGGCGCCCTCACCGTCGCGTTCGGCGAAGCGGCCACTCCGACGACGGTGGAGGTTATCCTCTAGCTGCCGGGCGCTCGGAGGATGCGAACGATGCTGGGCCGCTTGCTCGTCCTCCTCATCGCCCTGTCGATGGGGTACTTCGGCGTGGGATTGCTGGTAGTCCTGTGGATGACCTCCCCAAGGCGTAGATCCCCGGAGGCGACACCTGCGTCCTTAGGTCTCCGATACAGGGATGTCGAGTTCCCTAGCACGGACGGGATCCGTCTGAGCGCCTGGTGGGTTCCGGTGGAGGGTTCGTCCCTCGCAGCGGTGCTGGTCCCCGGCTGGGGCGGATACAAGTTCGACGAGCACCTGATGCAGACGGTGCCCGTCTACCACGACGCCGGCTACAGCGTGCTTCTGCTCGATCTGCGGGCGCAGGGCGAGTCTGGCGGTACGCGCCGCACTCTCGGCTACAGGGAGGTTCGCGACGTCCGCGGCGCGCTCGCCTGGCTGGGACGGCAAGGGTATGCGCCGGGTCAGTTGGTGCTTCACGGCTGGTCGATGGGGGGAGCGACGGCCTTGCGCGCGGCTCCGGGGGCGGGTGTAGGTGCCGTCGTCGAGGAGTCCGCATACGCGGATCTCCCAGTCCTCCTGAAGGGCGAGATTCCTGACTTCGTACGCTTCGGGAGGTTTCTTCGGCCGGCGATCCTGCTCGCAGGGAGGCTCTTCCCCGATTTCGACCCCTGGGACGTGGTACCGAAGAACGAGGCCGCGAAGCTCTCAGATGAGGGAGTTCCTCTATTCATCATCCACTCCACAGAAGACACCATAGTCCCCTACGAACAGGCCAAAATCCTGGCCGCAGCCTACCCTAATGCAAAAGTCTGGAAGCTTGAGGGTTACGCGCATATCGAAGCGTACCAGCATCCCGAGTATGCCGGCAGGTTGCGGGCGTTCCTGGACGCATCCCGGTGAAGTAAGATGGTTCGTGAACGGCCACCACACAGGACGTCCGTATGCGAACGGTCCTTACAGGAACTGCCAGTGCAAGGATCTAGTTGTTCGGTGAGGGCTGTATCCAAGCAGGCGTTGTTCGCCCATCATGAGACCTGGGAGTAGTTTCTCCGACTACCTGTGTCGCGAACTTCGTCCGTACGCCGTTACCCCCTCGACTCCATTCGCTAGTGAAACACCGCTATCGGCGTGTTGAGGATCTTGTTGTTCAGCTCCTCTGTTTGCGCAAAGAGCGCGCTTTTCCTCATTAGGAATTCGGTCTCAGAGTATCCTGCCTGAGATCCTGCGTACAAATCAGTGATCTCTTTGGAGAGCTGGTTCCACTCTTTCGCCAAGCGCTCATTCGGGTAGTACGCTTGCAACTGGGATCCTATAAGGCGACTATCGATCTCCCACTGGCGATACGCTAGATCATAGTCTGCCTGCGATTGGCCCTCGGCGTCTAGGATAGCGAATTGGACAGACATGACCATTTCTGTAGTGGAGTTGTTGAGCTGGTCAATGAGATCGATCTTGACTTGAAGCTCGCTTTGTCGGTCTTGCCACTGCTTGGTCCAGCTCGGGATGAGGAGGCTGGAAAGTAGGGCTCCGACGATCAGCAGTGTGAGCGGATGCGCAAGCAGCCGCCTCAATTTGTCCGAAAGCCCCCTAGGTTCGCCTGTATCCGAACTCGGCTTCGACATGGCGCTCTCCTGCGTTCCGCTTGGTTTTCGCCATGGAATCAGACGACGATGAATTACCGATGAATCTTCGAAACGAAGGGGCTGCTAGAGGCCGGGTGGCAATTCATCCGAAATTCATCGCCCTGTGCTTTCCTGATGGCTCGCGGGCGCTGCGAGAAGGACAAACCCGTTGCGAGGCGGGGGTGCAATACTCGAGGGCCTTTATTGGGGAGGCGGCAAAAGGGAAGGTGGTATCCGGAGGAAACGGATCTCTTGATTGAAACAGCGACCAGCAGGGTTTGACATGGTTAGAGAAAGGACTTGATGTGCGACGAATCTTGGTGAAAGCCCCAAGCGCCATACTGGAGCTGGTCGTGGCCATACCGATGGCGTCCGGGAAACCCGAACCCACAGCCGACGAAAGACCATTAGCGAAAGGGCCGAAGCAGCCCGGAACGGATTGAGAATGGATAATCAACCTGCACCCGCAGCCTTCTTCGACATTGGGGATACCCTCGGGTCCGCCCGCTTTTCTCCCCGGCCTCCCCACCGACTAGAGCGGTTGGACGTTTACCCGCAAGTCTCGGATGTGCTCCAAGAGTTGCGCGACAACCGCGTCCGGCTGGGAATCGTATCGAACATAGGCCAGGAAGCCGAAGAGCACGTGAGAAGGGTGCTCGAAGAGGCCGGTCTCTACGACTTCTTCGAGCCAGGCCTGCTCATCTACGGTGCTAAGGACTCTCCCGAGATATTCAGACGCGCCGCCGAGCAAGCCGGCCATTCCGCAACTCCTGAGAGGTGCCTATACGTAGGCGAGAACCGGGCAGAACGGGGTTTCGCCTTGGAAGCCGGCTTCCGCGTGGCGCCCCATCCACGCTTGGCTTTGGAGGTGCTGAACGGCAGCCGGATAAGGTACGTTCGGGTTACCGTGCCGGTGGGGCATCGTGATAGCGATAGGTGGCGTGAAGCCATCTTGAGCTTGCCCGTGGTCCCGATACACGTGACCGGCGAGAACGGGACCACGGTGTACGCGATCGCGACCTCCGGCGCCGCTTTGCAACTCGACGACCTGGGGTTCGATGTGGATAGGCTCGGGAGCGAGGACCTCCCACTCACGACCGAGGTGTATTTCCTGCGCGACGACCGGCAAAGCCGCACCGGCTTCCTAGTGGAGCGGGGTGAGTCGAGGCGCTTTTTCGAAGGAGAAGAGGAGTCCCGGATGGTGCTGGCCTCCTCGCAGGGAGGCCTTTACGTCGCCCTGCCTGCGGATCGCGCGGTACTACAGTACCACTTCGAGGAGGCGCTCCACGGCCATAACGTGAAGCTGATGCCCGCTATGAGCCTGCTCGAACCGTCCGAGGCAAACCAGATGGCGAGCTTGCTTGCCTCGCCTCTGGCCGAAGCAGCGTTGAGCCAGGAAGAGATAGAGATACTTCGCAGTGAGATCACCCCGGAGTCGATCGCTGCCGACGTGGCTCGTTACTCGGGTAAGAGGGCGATCGACGGCGGGGTCACGATAGAGAGCAGGCACGTCCAACACGAGCACAACGCACTAGCGGTAGCGGCACTAGCACAAGACCTCGAGGGGATAGGCGGCGATGACTTCTTGGTGAGCCTGGATGAGTTCAACGAGATAATGATAGAGCCGTTCGGAGAAAACGTTCCTTTCAGCAAGACCTTAAACAACGTCGAGGCAGAGTTGGTCGGCAGCGATCCTCGGTTAATAGTTCTGATCACGGCCCACCTGGACTCGACCGCAGCCCGCAGCACACCCTATGATCCGGCCAGGGATCCCGCTCCGGGCGCCGACGACGACGCCAGCGGCATAGCTGGAGTCTTAGCGGCCGCACGTGCGATCAAAAAGCTGAGTGCCCTCAAGCGGCCCAAGCGAACCATCCGCTTCGTGCTCTTCAACGCCGAGGAGGTGGGCCTCGTCGGCAGCGGGGAGTATGCCCGGGACCAGAAAGCGCTGGTCCCCTGGGCCTTCTGGGAACTGTTCGCCGTATACCAGATGGACATGATCGGGTACAACAGGGAACCTCCCGTCACTTACGAAATCCATGCCGGGTCAGACGTGGACGAGACTCAAAACCTGGCCCGCGCTCTCGCCGAAAGGATCGTGAGGCTCTCCGAAGAGGTCGCACCGAACCTTCCCGCACCTGAGATCTTCATGAACACGGGTCTGGCGGAGGAGGAGAAGGATAGGGCGTACACCAGGAGCGACCACTACAGCTTCAACGTGGTAGGGTTACCCGCTTGCCTAACCATAGAAGATTTCTTCGCCAGCCCGCGCCCCGACGCGCCCCAATCGGAGCCCAATCCGGACTACCACAAGAGGTCAGACACGTTTGTCGACCCCGGGTACGCCGCCGATATCGCCCGCTCCGTTGCTGCAGCAGCATGGGTGACGGCCAACTTGTAAGGCGTTAGGGATACGTAGAAAGGTGGTGGATATTTGGGTTAGGAGGTGTCGCGCCTTCGGGACGCTAGGTGGGCTTCTATCCTCTTCTCCCACAGGTGATTTAGGTGATTCACCAACTCCCGTACACGGGGGTTTTCGATAGGGTCCGTCAACCGTGCCTCGTGGCTACGACTCGGGGTCGTAACTGAAATGGTGTACTGCTGGTAATCGGCAGCCCGAGTCGGAGGGGCAGAGGTAGCGGATAAGTCGAAGAAGTCCGCCACCTCTATTAGCCGCTCCAGTTCGTTGGCCTCCTCTGCCGGCAACTCCTCGGTGGCGATGGTTCTATCGGCGCTGCCGACGGTTATGGACTTCTCGTCGGTGTCGATGGCTACTTTCCTGCGCAGACCGGCGATGCCACCCTCCGTTCTGAATTGAATGCGCATAGTGGCCAGTAGACTACTACGAGGATGGCCTCTTGGCTACTGCGAGATCACGATCCCCACCTGGGCCCAGGCGTCTTTAACGATCGCCGCTTCTTCTCCTTCCGGGAACAGGTTCCAGGCGTTGATGTATGTTAGCAGGCCGAATTCCTCGAACCCGGCCCTGATACTCAGCCGATTGTCGCGCAGCGTCGCGTACCAAATACGAGCCGCCCTGTCCCCGGCAAACCCACCGATGCCGGTGGCAACAAGGTAGAAGGCCCTGTTGGGGATGCCGGAATTGATGTGCACGCCGCCGTTGTCTTCGAGGGTGTTGACAAAGTCATCCATGTGCCCCGGTTGCGGGTCCTTGCCGATCAGCGGGTCGTCGTAAGCCGAACCCGGGTTCGACATGGAGCGCAGCGCAACCCCATCGATATCATTCCTCCAGATGCCCTCGCCTACTAACCAGTCTGCTTGCCCGGCGTCTTGCCTGTCGTTTGCGTACTGTTTAACCACGGAGCCAAACACATCGGACACCGACTCGTTAAGTGCCCCCGACTGTCTTTGGTAGACGAGCTGAGCCTCGACCTCCGTCACGCCGTGCGTCAACTCATGGGCCGCCACGGTCAATTCCGTAAGGCGGTCCATGAGTAACCCGTCGCCGAATACCATGTACGTACTGTCCCAGAACGCGTTGTCGTAGTTTTCGCCGAAATGGACAACAGCGTGCAGCGGCCCACCCTGCCCGTCGAGGGAGTTGCGTCCCAACATGTTCAAGTAATAGTCGTAAGTATGACCGAGGCCATCGTAGGCTTCGTTCGCGACCTCATCGTCGGTGGGCGGAGCCCCTTCGGTGCGTATGACGTCGCCGGGCAAGATTTCCGTGTTGTGGGTGTCGTAGATCGTGCGTTGCCTGCCGCCCTGCGCGGTCCCCAGCGCGGATACCGTAGCCACGAGAGCTTGGTTGACCGGAGCTGCGAGACGAATCCCGCGAAGGTTGCGTTGGGTATTGTCGATCGACAACGTCCTGAGCGCCGCCTCTCGGTCCTCCGCCTCCCCGTTCCGCACGACCTCGAGTAACAAATGCGGCGGCAGGGCGCAGAAAATCGAGTGTCTATGGCCTATTTGCTGACACACGACTTGCCTCCTTTCTTGGGAAGCCGGGCTTCAGGAGCCCTTCGTACTCCCCTCGTTTCCTTCGTTCAGGGCATTAGAGCAAGTGGCGATGAATTCGCGATGAATCGTGCGGAGCAGGCGCCATTTTCGAGCGTTCTTGTGATATTTTTTCAGTTGGGTCGGTAGACGATAATCCTCGGACGAACCTCCTCCCCAGTTGCCTTCTGATGAGAACCTTTCGAGATTTGGCGCAGATTTCGTGTCTGTTTCGCCCTGGATTCATCGCTGGCGGCTAGATTGAGCGTTAGGAGCAATCCGCTGAGAAGGAAATGTGTGCGGACAGGTATTCCGTCCTCGACAGTGAAGGGAGCGTCAGTTGTCTGAGCGCCGCGACGTTTGGGAATTGGGCAGCGAGGAGGACCCTTGGCATCCGATCCTCGAGTGGTACGCGCGGGCCATCGCCGCCATGCAGGAAAGAAACGGCACGGACTTCTCCGACCCAACCTGCTGGCGTTACCTCGCCGAAGTCCACGGCACCAGCATCCCGCGCAGCGATTAGCCTCGGGGAGCCACCTGGAACGAGTGCCAACACAGCAGCTGGTACTTCCTTCCGTGGCACCGCATCTACCTCCACTATTTCGAGCAGATCGTGCGGCAGACGATCTCATCGCTCGGCGGCCCAGATGACTGGGCCCTCCCGTACTGGTACTACAGCGACCCCCACAGGCCCAATGCACGCACGCTCCCACCCGCCTTCCGAGAACCCCTCATGCCCTCCGGCAAATCCAACCCGCTGTTCGTGAGCGAGAGGAGCCGGAGTGATCCCAACATCAACGGGGGTGAAGAGGTAGACCTCGAAGACGTGGACATAGGCGCCGCGATGGCGGAGAAGTTTTTCAGCGGGCCTACGGTCGGTGGGATCGCGGGGTTCGGGGGCCCGTCACCGGCTGGAACCACGCCAGGGGACCGGTGGGCAGCCTCGAGAACCTTCCGCACGGTGATATTCACATGGAGGTCGGGGGTATCCAGCCGCTGGGTTGGATGAGCAGCTTCACCACCGCTGGCCGGGACCCGATCTTTTGGCTACACCACGCTAACATCGACCGGCTGTGGAAAGTCTGGCTAAACCAGGGTTCTCGCGTCAACCCTCCCGAGACCCGGTGGCTCGACATGAGCTTCACCATCGGTGGCGACGCGTCCGCCGCGACCCTTGCGGTACGCGACGTACTGGATACTACCCAGCCGCCGCTAAACTACCACTACACGGACGAATCTCCGTCGGTCCTAGAACCCGCCATCGCCGCGGCGGCTTTCGCCGCGGGATCCCCATCCGAGGAGGAACAGTTGCCAGAAGAACTCGTCCCGGAGATGGTCGGCGCGAGCGACGAGGGGGTGCCGCTCGCAGCCACATCAACCGAGGTCGAGATCGCTGTCGAGGCTCCCTCTGGACCCGCGTTCGCCGCAGCGACCGAAAGCCAGCGGCCCCGCAAGGTGTACCTGAAGGTCGAGAACGTGAAGGGAGAGGATCTCGCGGCCTCCAGCTACCTGGTTCATTTGGGTCTGCCCCCAGGGGCGAGCGCCGCCGAGTACGAGGATCGGCGCGTCGGCAAGGTCTCGATGTTCGGCGTGCTCGAAGCCTCCCAAAGCGACGAGGAGCACAGCGGGAGCGGGCTGACCTTCTCCTTCGACATCACGGGCATCTTCGAGCGTTTGCAAGAGGCGGAGGAGTTCGACCCGGAGCACCTGCGCGTAACCTTCACTCCCGTGCACGCCAGCGAGGAGCAGTCCGGAAACGTAAGAGCGGGTCGCGTCAGCCTATTCTACGCCTGAGCTCTCTGGCATGTCCGCCACGACTCAAGCCGCATACGGAGTCGTCCCACTAAGGCTGCGCCGGATCGGATGGCGCCACCCAGAGTGGTGGGTCATCTTGATCGCGGCGGCGGCCTGGGCGCTCATTCTTCGGCACGCGGCCCACTCCCACACCGTCCCAAGCGCAAGCCAAACCATCATCGCAACCGCCGTGATGGTGGTGGCGATGATGCTGCCTCTCACCCTCGCCAACGTTCGCCACGTGGCCCTCTCCAGCCTGTGGCGCCGCAGGCACAGGGCGATGGCTGCCTTCCTGGTCGGCTACCTCTGCTGCTGGGCAGTGGTCCAGACCGCTATCCAGGGAACTTTAGGATTTCTCGCCCCGTTGCTAGGGTGGACGCTCGTGGCGGGTCTCCTCATGGTTACGGCGGTCTTGTGGGAGATCTCTCCTGGCAGGAAACGGAGGCTCAGGCGCTGCCGACTAACCGTGCCGCTCGCCCCTCGGGGGTGGCGAGCGGACAACGCGTGCGTCCGGTACGGCGTGATCACCGGCTTCGGTTGCGTAACGACGTGCTGGGCCCTGATGGCCGCGGTCGCGGCCTTCTCTCACAGCGTCCTGGTCATGGTTGTCGTGTTCGTCGTGCAAATCAGTGACCGTTATCAGCGACGTCCGTCCCCCGTATTGACATCGCTCGCCATACTCGGGGTGTGCCTGCTGTCATTCTGAAGAAGGCTGGAAGTCGGTCCGGTATCCGGCTCCAAGTTCGAGCTCGTGATGGGCATGGACTCAACGATGACTCCACCATGGCTAGGGGCTGTCCTACGCGTCGATCAGGGCGCGGAGCTGCGGGTCGGTAAAGTCCTCTGCCGCCGTGAAGGCCCCTGCTCCGAGGAGTCTTTTGGGGTCCTGGCTCGAGGCGATGCCTACCGTCGGAATGCCCGCGGCGACCGAGGAGGTGATACCCGAGACCGAGTCCTCGAAGGCCAGCGCTCTTCCGGCAGGGACGCCGGTTCTCTTTAGGGCGGCTCTGTAGGGTGCTGGATCCGGCTTTACAGCCTCGACTTCGTCGGCGAGCACGACCACGTCGAAGAGGCCTCGAAGCTTCAGTGCGGGCAGTATCGCTTCGACGTTCTCCTCGGGGGCGTTGGTGACGAGGGCGATCCGCATCCCTCGCTTCCTGCCCCGCTCTACAAAGTCCACGAGACCCGGCAGAGGTTCCAGCTCGGAGGCGCGCTCGCGGAAGCTCGCCTCCTTGGCGTCACCGATGGATCTTCCTTGCTCGTCGGTGAGGTCGGGGAGCAGTTCGCGTACGATCTCGGCCGTGCTCCGCCCGCTGATCCTGTCGCGATAGAACTCCTCGTCGACCTCGACGCCGTGTGGTTGGAGCGCATCCACCCACGTCGGCAGGTGCAGGGAGTCGGTCTCCGCGATCGTACCGTCGAGGTCGAAGAGCAGGGCCCGGTACAAACCGCTAACCGGCGTAGAGAACCATGTTCAGGGCGCGGGTCACGATGAGCAGCGCGCCGATGTACAGGAGTATGAAGAGGTGGCCGCGTTCTTTGCCCTTGCGCAAGGGACTCGTCTTGTACTCGGCCATCCCCAGAAGCACGCCGATGGCGCAGAGACCCCACACCCAGTAGAACGCGAAGTAGCGCGCGAAGTTGCCGGGGTCGGGGTCTAGCGAAGCCCCCGCGAAGGTTAGCGTCACGAAAGCGGCCAGCGAGAGCGACAGGACGAACAGCACCCTGTTCGCCGTCCCCCTGCGCTCCCACGCGAGCCAGTCGGTCAAGATGGTATAGACACTGCTCACGCTGGTTATGTTAGCAGCCAGAGAACAGGCCGCCGTGAAAGCTTCCGGCTCACGCGCCGTACTCAGGCATTAGAATGACCTTCGTGCGCCGACTCCTTGCCCTCAGCTGCGCGATAGTGCTTGTGGATACGATCTTCTACGCTGCGCTCTACCCGCTCGTCCCTTATTTCCAGGAGGAGTTCGGCCTCTCCAAGTCCGTGGTTGGCATCTTGAGCGGCGCCTACGGGGCGGGTGTCCTGATAGGGAGTGTGCCTGGTGGATTCCTCGCTTCCCGCTCGGGAATAAGGATCACCGCCCTCGTCGGATTGATCCTCGTGTCGGTAACCAGCGTGATGTTCGCGCTTGTGGACACGACGTGGTTACTCGTTGCGGTGCGGTTCGCAGGCGGGTTCGGTAGCGCGCTCTCATGGGTTGCGGCGTTCACCTGGCTCGTCGACCGGGCGCCTGAAGAACGGCGGGCCGAGATGATCGGGGTGATGGTAAGCGCTGCCGTGGTAGGGGCGCTGTTGGGCCCGGTACTCGGGAGCGTCGCAGCGACCGTGGGCCTCTTGCCTGCCTTCGCATCCGTCGCCATCGCCGGCGGGGTCATCGCCGTCTGGGCCGCCCTAGAGCGAGCGCCGGCCTCCTCGGGAGACGTGTCCTTGCTACCGGCTCTCAGGACGGTAAGGGAGCCCCTGCTGCTCGCCAGCCTCTGGTTTATCGTGCTCTCCCCCCTTCTTTTCAGCGCGCTGGCCGTCCTCGTGCCGTTGGATCTGAACCGGCTCGGATGGGGCGCTGCGGCGGTGGGGACGGTCTTTTTCGTAAGCGCCATCTTCGAGGCTTTCGTCCATCCGCTGCTGGGCCGCTGGTCCGACCGCTCTGGCTATCGCCCGCCCGTCTTCGCCGGTTTGCTCGCCTCCATCGGCATCCTGCTCCTCCTGACGTGGGCCGGGAACCCGTGGATGATCGGGCTTCTAGTCGTGCTCGCGGCAGGGGCGTTCAACGCGACGCTCGTCCCAGGTACGGCGCTCTTCTCGCGCGGCACCGAGAAGGCCGGGATGGAAAGGGCGGTTGCCTTCGCGATCACGAACTTCGCCTGGGCCTCCGGTTATGCCGTCGGGGCTCCTTTGGGGGGCTTCCTTGCGGATCTCCGAGGCGATGCCCTCTCCTACCTCGCGCTTACGGCGGTCTGCCTGTCGACGATCGTCCTGATCCGGCGCACGGCCTGAAGGACCACTGGAGCTAATATTTCGCGATGACCCACACGGCATGGACTATGCCAGGGATGTAACCGAGGAGCGTCAGCAGGATGTTGATCCAGAATTGCTTGCCGATCCCCACCTGTAAGAACACCCCCAGAGGAGGGAGAAGTATGGCGATAATGATGCGTAGCAAATCCATCGTAAGCCTCTCTCTGTTGCTCGGTCTCTGTATGATACGCTGCTCTACCCCACTAGTTGCAGGCACCGAGTGTACTCTGTAGCACCGCGCGCAAGGCTATGGCCTGGGTAAGATCACCCACATCTTGGGGTTGTTTCCGGGATGTATGATACATAACGTGTTTCATGTATGAGTCTGTGCGAACTGCTAGGCTGGTAGGGTAAATTCACGCGTCTTCGGGTAGTGTCTATGTAACCCGAGGAGGGAGTCCAGGCATGAGAGAGACTGACACACAGAAGGCCAGAGCCAGGGAAAGGAACCTGCGCTGGATGGAGGCGCTGTGGGAGGGCACGAGCACGTCCGCCAAGGAGGAGGACCAGAAGGAAGAGGTCCTTGCGATGTTTCGTGACCTGGCAAGGGAGTCCAGGAGCGGGAGAGCGGTGCGCGAGTACGTACCCTGGCAACCGCTATGGTAGCAGCAAGCGTTTGGCCGCCCACATGATGGCATGTTGAGGATCGTGCTCCTCTGCCGCGCGGGCTGAAGGTAGCCCACTTCTCCTATACTATGCTCTCGAACTAGGGCTGAACTTCTGTAAGGTACCAACAGAGAGCGAGGAGAAGCGAATGGCGCAGCCGATCGATCTCTACTACTGGCCGACTCCCAACGGCTGGAAGATTACGATCTTTATCGAAGAAGCAGGACTCCCTTACAATCTGGTGCCCGTGGACATAACTTCGGGCGACCAGTACGAGTCGGAGTTTTTGAAGATAAGCCCGAACAACAAGATACCTGCCATCGTAGACCCGGAAGGTCCTGACGGAGAGCCCATGTCACTCTCCGAGTCGGGAGCAATCCTGATCTACCTCGCAGACAAAACGGGTGAGTTCCTACCCGAAGCTCCGCGCGACAGGTACCTGGTGCTGCAGTGGCTGATGTTCCAGATGGGACATATCGGGCCGATGCTCGGCCAGGCGCACCACTTCAGGGGCTACGCTCCCGAGAAGATCCCTTATGCAATAGAGCGATACACGGACGAGGCCGCCAGGCTATACAGGGTGGTAGACCAGCGCCTCTCGGAGGCAGAGTACTTCGCCGGCGAAGAGTACACGATCGCCGACATGGCGATCTACCCCTGGCTCGTCTCACACGAGAAGCAGGGCCAGGTCCTGGAGGACTACCCTGACCTCAGGCGCTGGTACGAGGCTATGGAGTCGCGACCCGCCGTCAGCCGCGCCCTCGAGGTAGGCAAGGAACTACACCGCTCGCTCGACGAAATGGATGACAAGACCCGCAAGACGCTGTTCGGAGGCGGCCCGGAGGGACGCCGGTAGGGGGCCTGGCGCAGGCGGTTCGTTAGAAGACGGCGGCGCCCTCCTGGGCGACCTTTTGGTCCTGGTCTACCGTTCGCCGGTGCCGATCTTTCTGTAGCCGGGGCCTTCCTCCCAGAAGCGCGTGCTGGGGAGCACGTATGCTCTTCTACGAACTCGAAGAGGCTAGAGATCACGCACCGCGGTCCGATAACCGACGGCGAGCAGCGGCGCTAGCCAGATGATGGCGGAGACGGCGGCCAGGCAGAGCCCGGGGACCAGGAAAGGCGCGCCGAAGCCGAACGATGAGGCCAGCAGGCCACCGGCCGCCGGCCCGACGGCGTTGCCCGCCGAGGTGGCCGTAGCCGCGACGCCGAACGCCTCGCCCTGGCGTCTGGGGTGTACGGCGCCGCGGATCGCGAGGTTGGCGACGGGGACGGCGATCCCTACAAAGAGTCCCGTTACCAGACGCAGGACCCACAGCAGCGCGACGGAGTCGACCTCAGCCTGCGGCAGCGCAGAGATGCCTGCCAGCAAGAGGGTCCAGATTATGACCTTCCGCGCCCCGAATCTCGCCGCGAGCTTTCCTCCGATGACGGAGCCGAGCGATGCGGCCAGGGCGCCGGTCGCGATGATCCAACCCGCAAGGGTTGCGACCCGCACGGGCTCTTCCATCAAGGTGGAGAGGAAACCCGGCAGCGCGGGCGCCGCGCTCATGATCGCGACCTGCACCACGAAAAGCGCCAAAAGTGTCGGCGCGAGCCGTCTGTGCGGCAGCGGACCTTCGGCGTCGCTAGACTCCTCTCCCTCGACCTCCTCTTCCTCGGGCCGCTCCTCCTTTACCCAGAAGGAGATCAAAACGGCAGACGCCGCAAGCAAGGCGGCGGTCACCCCGAAAGAGGCCCTGATGCCGACGAGGTCGGCGAATGCTCCACCGAAGAATGGTCCGGCAGCGGCGGCGACAAAGATGACCATTTGCAGGGTCCCCAGCCTCTCCCCCGCCCTGTTTGGCGGGGCCGTCGCCGATACGAGGACCGTCGCCGCGGCGACCGTACCAGTCACGCATCCCTGCAACGTCTTGAGGGCCAGGAGCTGCCACGGGCTTCCCACGAGCCCCATCAGGCCGAGCAGGAGAGATCCCGCGATCGTGGCCCTGAGTAACATCGGCTTGAGCCCGACGCGGTCGCCGAGCCTGCCCCACAGCGGTGCGGCGAGGGCCATCGTCACGGCGGTCGAGCTGTTGATCACCCCGGCCCACGCCGCCGCGCTACCAGGATCCTCGACGCCGAGCTCCTGGACGTAGATCGGCATGAACGGCAGAACGAACGTGAACCCCATCGTCGCGGCGAGCTGCGAGATGAGCAGCACGATGAAAGACAACCTTCCGTTGACCCGCAAAGACTTCATTCGCCACCTCCTACCGCAAAGCAGCGGACATCAGGGACGGCGAAGTCTTCTCTTGCAGATGTGCTTTTGTGCCCGGCCGCCATAACGGGCGGCCCTACAACCCTATGTAGCGTAACTCTCCTTCCCGGATAATCCGGGACTTGTGAGCCGAGACGAACGCCGCCGTATGATCGCGACGCTACAGGACGCGCAAATGAGGGAGGCTACGGACGTTCTCAGCCCAACGTCCTCCCGACCACGCTCGAAAACTCTCACTCCGGATATGCGACTCTCAAAACCTTCGCTACTGAGTGTAGCAAATGTCCCGACTCAAACCCGAGTTTGTAGCGTCCAGACTCGACGCTCTGGTGAAAGTGATCACCTTCCGAGCAAAGATATCGGCGGCCACAGAGGGTGAGGGGTCGTTTGCCAGACTTCGGGCTCTGATGTTGCCTGGGCGACGTGCGGACCTTCGAGGAGCAACACATGGGTCTCTTTGCGAGCTTGGGTGTCGATACTCGAAAGTAGGTCTGGGGAGAATGCGGCCTCGGGATTATTCTCGATACCGTTCGTAGGGTTTCAGTGGACTGAAAGGAATCGCTATCGGAGACCAAGGGACAGAGGCGAACTCGGTGTTCACGGTCGGGCATTCCAACCATTCGGCGGAGAAGTTCGCCGGACTGTTGAGGAGGCATGGGATCGAAGCTGTTGTGGACACCCGTTCTCACCCGTACTCCAGGCATGCGCCACAGTTCAACGCCTGCGCCATCGAAGCGGTTCTGTCGAAGGTTGGCATCGGATACCTGTTCTTGGGCAGGGAGCTGGGCGGAAGGCCCGCAGGTATAGAGTTCTACGACGCGAAGGGGCGGGTGGACTACACGCAGGTCGGGTGTTCCCGGCCGTTCCTCGATGGTATAAGTAGGCTGGAGCAGGAAGTCAGCACCCGTACGGTCGTCCTGCTCTGCAGCGAGGAAGACCCCGCCCGTTGCCACCGCAGGTTACTCGTCGGGCGGGCGTTGGAGGAACGAGGGTTCGTGCTGCGGCACATCAGGGGCGACGGTAGCATTCACATAGAGGGAGAGATGGACGGCGGACAACCGGTCCTGTTCCCGGAGACGGAGGTGAGCCCACGGAAATCTATACGATCGGTTTCACGAAGAAGACGGCGCCCGAGTTCTTCGGAGCGTTGAATGACGCCGGCATCGAGCGTCTCCTCGACGTGCGCCTGAACAACGCGTCGCGGCTCGCCGGATTCGCCCGTCGCGCCGACCTCCCGTTCTTTCTGCAGAGGCTCTGCGGCGCGGAGTACGTTTATGAGCCCAGACTGGCCCCTACACGCGAGATCCTCGACGCCTACAGGAAGGGCGGCGGATGGCCCGATTACGAAAGGGCGTTCCTGGATCTGCTGCGGGAGCGCCGGGTCGAAGACACCCTGGATAGAAGCCTCTTCGAAGTTCCGACGGTGCTGCTGTGCAGCGAGGCCAGTGCCGAGCATTGCCACCGCCGTCTTGTACTGGAGTACCTGGGCCGGGCATGGAAGGACTTCAGGGCAGTTCACCTGTAGGGGGTATGTGCAGATACTCGTAAACCACCTGACGCGGATGCAGCCAGGCTACTTCTGTGTGGCTGGTATCGACGTGGACACTCCGCGCCACATTCGCCCGGTCCTCGGCCACGGCAGGAGGCTCACCATCGACCTTCTCAGTACCGGCGGCGGACCCTTCGACGCCGGGTCCGTAGTGGACCTCGGGCCGGCGACCTACGCCGGACACGCCCCCGAACTGGAGGACCATCGCTTCGAGCCGTCGCGCGCGCGGCGGCTCTTCGACGACGACCCCGACGACTACTGGGGCGCCATCGATGGGTCGGCAAAGGAGAGCCTGGAGGGGATCTTCGGTCCCGATCTGGAGCTGTGGGACGAAAGCGGCACGGTGGATGTTGGGAAAGGGCGCGCCTCACTGGGCTGCCTGAAGCCGGAGGAACAACCGTGGCTGTACATGGACCATCGGGGCACGGTGCGGCTGGTTCTCGACTACCTGATGCCCTCCGTAGACCTGGCTGTGAACGACCTGCGGCTGTACGAGCGGGACGGACGAACACCCCGCCGGGACCTCGTTGCCAGCGTGGAAAAGCGCCTCAAGTCAGGCGTCGAGGTGATCCTGAGCGTTGGACTTACTCGACCCTGGCAGAAGAGGGGCGACACCGCCGAGAGGCACTGGCTGCAGATCAACAACATCCACTTCAAAGACGACCCGCTGTGGCAGTTGAGGGACCGTCCGTCTTGACCCCTACAAGAAGTCCACGCCGTCGAACGTCGCGAGTGTATCCGCCCGGGCATCAGCCCAGCGTTTCATCGCGTGCGCGACCCTCGCTGGTCGGTCGTTTGGGAGGTTGCGGCGAACGAGTAGCACACCTGAATGCGCCTCTCCCGCCCGGTAGAACTCGACGGTAAGCTCGATATAGTCCCTGTGATTGCGGGTGAGGAAGATGCGCTCATCCTCAGACGCGAAGCGGAGCTGGTCGCGATCCGAGATGCCTTGCCGGCCCAACTCGTGCACACTGATCACGTCCAGGCCCAAGCCACGCGCTATCTCGGCCGCCCTTGGCGGCAGGTCCTCGTCCAGGAGAAACCTCAAGCCTCGGGTTTGTCCGAAGACTGAACGCTACGCGGTCTGAGGTACGGAAACTCCCTGTATAGCTTCTCGGGCGTCCAGGACTCCTCTTCTTCGATGCGGGCGTCTATCTCCTCCGGGTAGAGACTGTAGTAAGCGAGCGCCGCGGAGAGCTGCCGTTCCGAAAGCCATCCGTAGGACGCCTCGAGCCGCCCACGATCCTCCCCCACACTCTTGAAAGTGGCGATTACCTCCCAAACGTCAAGCCCCGTCCCCGCAATCGACGCCCTTCGCCCCACAGGGCCATCCATGAACACTATCCCAGGAACCCGGCGCATCCTCACAGCCTCTCGCAACAGAGAAGTGGCGACCTCGGAGAACGTCTCCCCCCGTAGCCTCATCTCGCGATCTATCTCCCACTGTAGTTCCTCCGGCAACCGGAGCCCCCGCGCCCTGGTCGGCATCGCACCCCTCTTTCCAACAGTATGGACGTCTTGTTCACATTGTGCACACTGTATAACATCATCGGGATGTGTCCTATGGTTCTTCAGCTCACTTCGCACATGAAGAGGGGTGGGATGTGCATGTAGGTCGTACTTGGGTTCGGGCCTACGGTGTCCTCGGCCATCTGGAGCGCATCGGATACGGTGTCGGCGCGTCCGAGTCCCATGCGTTTGGTGTTCTCGGGATCGCCGCCTACGAGTATGACACCGCCGAGGTGGTCGAGGGCGTGGGCTGCCCAGTAGAGGACCGTGAATGGGTGGGCGCCGTGGTATGCGTAGGAGTTTCGGTAGAGGGTACGGTACCAGGGATCGTTGGCGTACTTCTCCTCGTAGCGGTGATGGATCTCGTACACGTCGTTCGTCTCGGGGAAGACCTCGTTCCACAAGTCTATGTAGCTCGGGTGGTGGAGCTTGTCGCAGTTGGCCGGCATGGGGTGGGTGCCGATCAGGACTCCTCCCTCGCGCACGAGTGGTTTGCCCCTGTAGAGGTTGAAGAGGTAGCCGAGGAGCATGTTGAAGACGAGGATAGGGTTCATGATGGAGTTGACGTTGTAGGGTCCGAGGTACGGTATGCCCAACAGGAGTATGTCAGCCTGGCCCTCGGCAGGGACGACCATCTGCCTGTAATTGTCTTTCAGGGTCTCGGCGTGGACGGGCTCGGTGGCACCCGCCTGTACGCTGGTCACCCGGTGTGGAGCCTTTATGGAGTGAGAGATGCGCCTGGCGGCTTCCAACGGCATCGTCCGCGTTGCCCCGTGGGTGGCGAGAAAGTTGGCTCTTGTGAGCATGTTCCACTGGTACTCGGGTTTCGCCATGAAGTCGAAGGCTGCGGGGTAGGTCTGGTTGTTCAAGGTACTCTCTATGTGGAAGACCTTGACGTGCTCGTCGAAGATTCTACCCATCCGGTTTATGGAGGCGTGCATGGCGGAGTTCGGTGGGTCCATCAGGGAGCGGGTGTTGGCCAGCGTCTTCGGGGTGTGGTGATGGCGAATGGAGGAGTAGGGGGCAAGGCCCGTGTGCACGGACTTGTGTCCCCCGTCCATGGGGATGAAGTTCACATTCACGTAGACGAGCAGGTCGCTCTCGGCGACGCGGCGGCTGACGCTGACCTCTTCGCCCTGATCCGTCTCGTCTAGACGTACGTTCCCGTCGGGGTCCTCGGCGTCGTAATTGTAGAGCCGCTCCGGGTAGTAGCGGGACATGATCCTGCTCCCCAGGCAATGGCGGAGCTCGGCTTCCGTCATCCTGCGGTGGAGGCCGAGGGCCGCGATGAGGTGGATGTCCTCGACGCCTCTGGCGGCGGCCTTCTCGAGCACCTTTTCGATGACCAGCTGGCGAATATCGGGTTTGCGCATCGGCGGCAGCGGTATCGAGAGGTCGTCGAAGGCGATGGTCAACTTCATTCCAGGCGTCAAGAGTTCGTGCAGCGGTTCCATACCTATCGGTTCGAGTAGCGCGCGTTCTATGGCGACGCCTGGCTCGGCGAGCGGTTCCGAAGGTCCGGGAGGGTAGATCACACGCGTCCCCTCGGGCAGCTTCTCGTAGTGGAATCTGTCACCCGCGTAGAACCACATGGGGGGACTGTTCTTCTCCAGGATGGTCGTAATGCCGGGTCTCATAGGCGCTCCCTTCGGTCGCTTCTAGCACTTCAGCTCGCCGCCAGGCTTCGCCAGGCGGCTTGTCAGCATTTCAGCACGCGCCCTGTCGGGCGCTTGTCAGCATATCAGCAGTGCGGCTTTCGCATGCGCAATCCCTGGCTGACAAGGCGGCAAAGCCGCCGGGCTGACAAGCGAAGGCGTTAGCTTTCGCGTGCTGAATGCTGAAATGCTAACTCAGCCTACGGCAGGTTCGTGCTCCGGACAGTCGACACGGAGATTCGCGCGGCCTAGTGGTACGTCCAGGAGCGCGCAGTGATGCTGCAGCGGTTCGCCGGGATGGATGTCTTGCTGGAAGAACTTGCAGGTCACGCACATTCTGGCGACGGTGATGAGACCGTACCTCTGCAGGGAACCTATGAGTCCTATCAGGAAGCGCATCACGGCCTCTCTGTCCTCGGGTGAGAAAGGCCGCAGGTGTTCTCTTATGGGATCCGCCCACCCAGATAGAATGGTCGCCAGCTTCTCTCCGTCAGGGGTCAGACGCAGGGTCACGATACGCCGGTCTTCGGGCCATCGCTCGCGCTGGATCAACTTCTTGGTCTCCAGCGATGCGACGGCGTCGCTGACCGTGGCCTGGGTGAGATCGAACTCCCTGGCGAGCTGGCTGATCCGCCTCAGCTCCACGTCGTGGTAGAGCAGGTAGACCATGAACTGGGCCTGCGTGGGACTGAGACCATGCTCCCACGCTTCTTCTCGGAGTCGCGCGCGAAAGACCTGCGAGAGCCTTTCTAGGGCGGCGACGACCTTGGCGTCCACATCGTCGTGCTGCGCGGAGAGGTCGAAGACCGGCCCCAACCTAGAAGTCACCGTTCTTCACGTACGGATAGCTCCACAACGTCACCTGAAGGACCACGGACTTGAACCACGCCTGGTGCATCTTGTCTACGTCCTCTGCACTGTGCCCCTTATTGGCCAGGAACGGCTTTATGGTGGCCGTGATCGGATAGATGAACGCGACCATGTAACGCAGACCGATGTGATCCGGCGTCCCGTATGCTTCATCGGTCTGGTTCTTCTTGTCCCTGGTGTGGCGCAGCGCTATCTCCTGCTGGTAGTCGAGCCACTCCTGGTCGTACGGACGCCTGCAAGTGTCGAGTATCCACTGCCCGAACCGCCCTCGCACCCGCCCGAGATACTCCGTGTCCGGCCGGCCCTCCGAATCTGAGAAGTAACGAAGCAGGTGCGGATGATCCCCCACAAAGCCGTACCACACGTCGAGCACGTCCTCGACCTGGTCCTCGAGCACATCCCCCGCCATCCGCAAATGCTCCTCGTCCTCCTCGCCAAACAAGACCGTCTGCTTCAACAGATCCAGGTCCTCGAGCCCCAGCGGCGACCGGACCACACCCCGCGTCCCGAACTCGTACCCCGCTATCTCTGCTCGTCCCTCAGCCATCTTCGCTCCCTCCTGTACGCCCGTACCCAATCTCCAGTATGTTAGGACTCCTAATATACTAAACAAATGCAAGATATGTGTCAATACCTGGCGGGTCGGATTGCGGAGATGGGCCCACCGTGGCGCTATTGGTGGTTACATCGGGGTCAAGTCCTGTGGTCGAAGACCACTTTGACGTGTCCTTCGCTTCCTGCTGAGCGGGCGGCTGCTATAGCCTCTTTATAGGATCCGATTCGGAAGCTGGGACCTATGAGCGTCTGTAAGCCTATCTCTGGGGCGATGCTGAGCGCGAGTTGGAAGCTGCTCGACTGTTTTCCATCGTGCTCCTCGGCGCCGTAGGCGTAGCTGCCGGCGAGGCGGACTTCTTTGTACCAGAGCGCGGTCAGGTCGAGTGTGCTCTTCGCGCCGGGCATACCGACGAGCGTGACGTCGCCGCCGGGCTTTGTGAGGCGGAGCGCATCCTCCAAGGTGCCGGGCGCGCCGACGCACTCGAAGACCTTGCCTGCTCCGCCCATGACGACGGGCTTGCCGAGTTCGGGCTTGTATGGCGTTGTGCCAAGCATCTCGGGGAGGTTCGAGTAGGTCTCTTTGGGGTGAACGACTTCGGTTGCCCCCAGACGGAGGGCCTCGCTCTTCTGTCGCTCGTGCTTGGCGACGCAGATGATGCGGCCTGCGTCGGTCAGGTGTCTCAGGGCCGCGACGGTAAGGAGGCCGACGCTCCCGGCGCCGATGACCAGGGTGGTTTCGCCGGGGGAGGTCCCGAGCGCGGCGTGAACGGCGCAGGCGAGGGGCTCGATTGCTACGGCGGCCTCGTCGGGTACGGCGTCGGGTACGCGGTGGAGCTGCGAGGGGTGGGCGACGAGCGTGCCCCGTGACCAGCCACCGCCGGTGTCGCGGCAGAAGCCCGTCTGGATTCCCGGGCTTATGTCCCCCCTGGCCACGTTCAGGCACAGGGCGTATCGGCCCGAGGCGCAGTAGGGGCAGGGCGGGTCTATGCCGCGAACCGCGCATCCGAGGGCCGGCTCGAGGACGACCCGCTCGCCGGCTCGGAAGCCGGAGTTGTCCTCGGCTACCTCACCGACGACCTCGTGGCCCATCACGAAAGGAGGGGAGGTGATCGGGGAGAAGTAAGGCGAGTTCTCCGAAGAGAGCGTTCCCAGATCCGAGCCGCAGATACCGGAGAGGAGCGGCCTTACGCGCACCCATTGCGGAGCCGGGAGTACGGGGTCGGGGGCGTCTTCCAGTTGGAGCGGGGAGAAGCGGCTCGTTTCGAGGGTCTTTATCCGCCGCGAGCCCGCGCGCATCAAGAGGTAACGTGGGATGGACTTTCGGTAGACTAGGGCTTGCAAACTAGATCTTTTTGGCGACGCCGTCTGTGTCCCAGTGCTCGACCTTCCATCCCCTGGCTTTGGCCGCCGTCCCGAGGCGCCGATCCGGGTTGACGGCGACGGGGTTGCCGACGGCCTCGAGCATGGGTAGGTCGGAGATGGAGTCGGCGTAGGCGTAGGAGCGAGAGAGGTCCAGCCCACGTCGCCTGGCGAAGGAGGCCAGCATCCTGGCGCGGGCCTCACCGGCCACGGGGGCGCCCGTCAGCTCTCCGGTGTAGGCGCCGTTCTCCTGGGCCAGCGTGGAGCAGAGCACATCGTCGGCGAGGTCCTTCATGGGCTCGAGGAGGAAGTCGAGCGCGCCGGAGAGCAGCACGACGCGGTGGCCGGCGGCCTTGTGGTCTCTTAGTTGCTGCAACGCGTCGGGGAAGATGCGGTCCAGGGTGAAGCCGGCGAAGCTCTCCCGTCCTAGGTAGCTGGCGCGGGATGGCTTCCAGCCCGCGTAGTTCTTGTAGAAGGCGCGGTTGAAGTGGGCGCGGCTGAGTTTATCCAGTCCCCAGTAGTAGGGGACCTTGGTCAGGAATCCGGCGAGCCACAGCGGACGCAAGATCGCAGGAAGCTCCCTCATCCTGAGCCAAGCGAAGTAAGAGACCACGTTGGAGCCGACGATGGTGCCGTCGACGTCGAAGATCGCCGCTACCTCGCCAGGCTTCTCGTCGGCCCTCTTCTTGCGCTTCTTGCGGCTCGGGCGGGTCGTGAGCGCGGGCAGGTGCGCATCCTGCATCCACGCCCGCCAGTCGATGTCCGTGATATCGAAAGGGAATTCCTCGCGGTCCTCTGGCGGAAGGGCTGCGTAGAGGGCTTCCGTGCGGGAACTCGCGAAGGTCGTGGTCATGTTCGCGTAGGCGCCGTAGATGCGGCTGTAGTAGAGGCTCATTCTGGCGCGCTTCTCGGCGCGCGCGATCCTCTGGCGCGCGTCGGAGGCCATATGGCCTTCCGGCATCCGTGCGGCGAGAAAGCCGGCCACCTTGAGGCCGGCGAGCTCCATTTTGAGCTGTCCCTCCACTCGTCTGCGGCCTGGGAAGGACCACTGTGGCACCTGGATCGGACGCCCGCTGGAGTCGCGCAAGGGGTACTTTACGAAGTAGTCGCGCACTATGTCGTAGAGGTCGCGGTAGCGGATCGGATTGCGTTCCCCCGAGGCGACCTGGAAGATCTCGGGCTCTTTAGGGCGGCGGACCCCGGCGGCCAGGATCGCGTTTACGACGTGGTCTACGGGGACGATGTCCACGTAGCTCTTCGGGTTGCCCGGGAACTCGCGCAGGATGCCCTTGGCGAACGCCATGATTATGGGGTCGGCCATCCTGGTGCCCTGGATCCAACCCGGGTAGGGCTCCTTGTGGCTGCTCTCTATGATGGCGGGCCTCACAATGACGAGCGGCGTCTCGCCACGTTCCGTGACCACCAACCGCTCCGCGAGCGACTTGGTAAAGGTATAGACGTCGTTCCACCCGAGCTCCCGCGCCCGCAAGGTCCCCCGCTCGACGAGCCGCTCGCGCATCCAGGCCCGCCTCAGCTGGTCGACCCTCTCTGCGACCTCTTCCTCTTCACCGACCATCCCGAGCTCCCGCCGCGCCTCGGTCTCGAAGCGCCTCAGAAGTGAACGCTCCTGCGAAGCTCCATCCACCTCGGCCACGACCGCCTCGAGGCCGAGAACCTCCTCGCGCGCATCGAGGGCCGTCCCGTCGGGCGAAGACGGGCCAGGTGGCGCCTCGGGCGCGTCCTCCTTGCTGGTTCCCGCCACGTAGGCCGTGGAGATGTGAATGAAAAGAGGCTTCTTCTCCCAGGCGCGGGCGAGCTTCAGGAGTCCTAGGGTGCCGCGTACGTTCGAGTCGACCGCGGCGTCGAGCGGCGCATCGAAAATAACCGAAGCGGCGGAGTGGATCACGACGTCCACCTCGCGCGAGAGCTCTGTGAGGTCTTCCTCGCCAAGCCCTAGCGAAGGCGCGTGCACGTCTCCCTCCAGGACGCGAATCTTCTTCGAGATGCGTTCCCCGAAGTCGTCGCCCAGCCTCTCGCGCAGGCCGCGGAAGGCCGCGGCGCCGAGGACGTCCCTCTCGAACCTCTCTGCGGCACTCTTGCCACGATAGGGTCTGATGAGGAGGTAGAGGCGCCCGAGATCGGGGAGGGAGCGTAGGATCTTCCCGACCAGCGCCGTCCCCAGAAAGCCGGTCCCCCCTGTAAGCAGTATCTTCTTGCCCTCGTACGCCTCGCCGAGCAACTAGCCCTCCTCCTCTGCCCGCTGGCCAACCTTCCTCTCGGTGCCCTGCAGGAGGGCTCTAGCGTTCTCCCTGTGCCTCCACAGGACGAGCGCGCCCCCGACTACGGTGTAGAGTACGTAAGGAAGCGGCTGGCCCGAGAGCCAGAACACCACGGGGCTTATTACCATGACGGCGATCGCGCCTAGCGAAGTGTAGCGGCTGAGGAGCACGACAGCCCACCAGAAGGCGAAGAGGCAGAGCCCGACCAAGGGCGCGAGCCCGATCGTCGTACCGGCGCCCGTGGCCACGGCCTTTCCGCCCTTGAAACGCAAGAAGACGGGCCAGCAGTGCCCGATCACCGCGGCGAAAGCGACCGCGGCGATGAGCCATTCGTTCTGCACGGTGAGCCTGGCGACCACCACGGGAACGAGCCCCTTGAGCATGTCCCCTGCGAGCGTGAGTACGGCGGCCCACTTCCCCGCCGCCCGCAGCACGTTCGCCGTACCGATGTTCCCGCTGCCGATCTTCCGGACGTCGACGCCGAGCGCCCGTCCGACCAGGTATCCGGTCGGCACGGAGCCGAGAACATAGCCGAACAACACGAGAAGAATCTCTAACATGGCGCAGAAAGTATAGCTGAACGATGGCCCCGTGGCCTCACTACGCGTGTGCACTAGGCGGACCCAAATCGAACTGGAAGCTGACTGCTGAAAGCTGAGTGCTGATGGCGCGACACGCCGGTTGCGGCGTGTCGCTACAGCCACATCTCGCGGGTGCGGGCGACCTCGAGGGCCCGCTCCATCGCCCGCGCCTTGTTACGGGTCTCTTCGTACTCGAGCGAAGGGACGGAGTCGGCGACGACGCCGCCCCCAGCCTGGAAGTAGGCGACGCCGTTCTTGAGGAGTGCTGTGCGGAGAGTTATGCAGGTGTCGAGGCGGCCGTCGACGCCGTAGTAGCCCGTGGCGCCGGCGTAGGGTCCGCGGCGGGTGCCCTCGAGCTCGTCGATGATCTCCATGGCCCTGACCTTCGGCGCGCCGGAGACGGTCCCGGCTGGGAAGGCCGCCGCCAGGGCGTCGAGGGCCGTCAGGTCCTCGCGTAGATCACCCTCGACGGTAGAGACGATGTGCATGACGTGCGAGTAGCGCTCTATCTCCATGAAGCTCTCCAGCCCGACCGAGCCGACCTCGCTGACACGCCCGAGGTCGTTGCGCCCGAGGTCGACGAGCATGACGTGCTCGGCCCGTTCCTTCTCGTCCGCCAGTAGTTCCTCGGCCAGGGCGGCATCTTCCTCCGGCGTGCCGCCACGCCCGCGGGTGCCCGCCACTGGACGGGTCATTACGCGCCTTCCCTCCACCCGCACCAGGGGCTCGGGGGATGCACCGACGATGGAGAGGTCGCCGAGCTTGAGGTAGGTCATATACGGTGATGGGTTTACCGTGCGCAGACCACGGTAGAGAAGGAGGGGATCGAGGTCCCCGATCTCGGCGGCGAACCTCTGGGAAGGGACGATCTGGAAGGCGTCCCCCGCCCTGATGTACTCTTTGGCCGCCGCTACGGCCTCCTCATAGCCCTCTCTGGTGAAGTTCGAGGAGATCTCGACCCCGGTGCCGAAGGCGGGCGTCCGGCGCACCAGCGGGGCGGAGAGGCGCTCGGCGATCCTGCGTATGTCGTCGGCCGCCCGCCTGTAGGCGGCCGAGAAACCCTCGCCCTCCACGTCGCGCAGGCCCGCGGCGTCGACCAACGAGACGACGAGCACCTTGTGCCTGAGGTGGTCGAAGACGATCAGGGTGTCGGTAACGGCGAAGCAGGCCTCGGGGACGTCGAGGTCGTCTTTCGGGGCGTCGGGGAGGCGTTCGAGATAGCGCACGGCGTCGTAGGAGAAGTATCCCACGGCGCCGCCCACGAACGCCGGTAGGTTGGGAAGCGGCGCTACGCTCTTCTTGCCCACGATCGCGGCCAAGCCCCTGAAAGGATCCTCTGCTGGAACCTCCCGCACACCGTCCGCGTCGACGACCGTGTAGAGACCGTCCCTATAGGAGAGCGTGCGTTTTGGGTCGAAGCCTAGGAAGGAGTAGCGGCCGAACCTCTCGGCCGACTCCGCGCTCTCCAGCAAGAATACCGTGTCCTCTTCAGCGAACCTGAGAACCGCCGAGATCGGCGTCTCCAGGTCCCCGATGAACTCGGCGTAGAGCGGCACGACGTCGTAGGAACGGGCGAGTCTGCGGGCTTCGCCCAGCGAAGGGACCGGGCTGAGGCTAGCCGTGGCGGTCATGCAGTACCTTCGCCACGTCTTCTATCCCCACGCCCCGTTCCTCGAGCAACACCAGAAGGTGGTAGACGAGGTCGGCAGCCTCCTCAGGTAGCCTCTCATCGGAGAGCGCTGCCACCACGACCTCCACCGCCTCCTCCCCCACCTTCTGGGCAAGCCGCTCCTTTCCGCCCTGGATCAGGGAAACCGTATACGAGCCTTCTGGCATCTCCCTGTGGCGCCGCGCTATCGTGCCTGCCAGCCGCTCGACCATCGTCCCGAAAGGGACTTCCCTGTCGTCCGCGGGCGCTACCCCGACCCCTTCCCCTGCCAGGGTGGTGAAGAAGCAGCTGTTCTGGCCCGTATGGCAGGCCGGTCCGCGCGGCTCGACCCTGTAGAGGAGCGCGTCCCCGTCGCAGTCCAGCTTGACCCCGACGACCCTCTGGGTGTTGCCGCTCGTCGCGCCCTTGCGCCAGAGCTCGGAGCGCGAGCGGGAGTAGTAGTGGGCCTCGCCGCTGGAGAGCGTCATCTCGACGGCCTCGCGGTTGGCGTAGGCCAGCGTAAGCACATCGCCCGTCGCCACATCCTGGGCGATAACAGGCACGAGACCGTTCTCGTCGAACACCACTCTATCCTGCGCTGGGGTCATCCTTCTATCACCATCCACCTGTGCCGCTAACCACGTCCGGCTCCTGGTCGACGAGCCGGACCGGGATGCCGGCCTGCATCATGTGCTCCTTGACCTCGGCTATGCTGTACTCCCCGAAGTGGAAGATGCTCGCGGCCAGCACCGCGCCAGCTCCGGCTTTGACGGCCGCGATCATGTGCTCCGGACTCCCCGCCCCGCCGGACGCGACTATGGGGAGGGTCGTCTTCTCGGCGACGGCGGAGATCAGGTCGAGGTCGTAACCGGTCTCGGTCCCGTCCGCGTCCATGCTGTTCAGCACGAACTCCCCCGCCCCCCGCCTCTCTCCCTCGATGAGCCACCCGACGGCGTCCATCCCCGTGTTGACCCGCCCGCCGTTCAGGTAGACCTCCCAGCCCGGGGAGAGGCCGCGCCGCTTCACGTCGACGCTCAGTACGACGCACTGGCTCCCGAAGCGTTCCGCTCCTTCGGTGATGAGATCCGGGTTCCCCACGGCGGCGCTGTTTATGGAGACCTTGTCGGCCCCCGCGCGCAGCATGGCGCGCATGTCGCCGGCCGTCCTTACGCCGCCGCCGATGGTGTACGGTACGAAGACCTCCTCTGCTGCGGCGCGGGCGAGCGCGGCGGCCGTGTCCCTCTGTTCGTGGGAGGCTGTGATGTCGTAGAAGACGATCTCATCCGCCCCCTCCCTGTCGTAGAGGGCCGCGAGCTCGACAGGGTCTCCTGCGTCCCTCAGGTCGGTGAATTTCGTCCCCTTTACGACCCGCCCGGCGTCCACGTCGAGGCAGGGTATGATGCGTACCTTGAGGCTCACCAGAGTCTCTTCTTTCGCCCAGGTCGAGCCGGGCGCTGGATGCGTGCGTGACGCTGCTCCTGTGGCAGGGTCACGTTCGACGAAATGGGCTTCACGACTGTTCATTCCTGACACTCATTACGGGGTATTGTACGGGGCTATACGTAGGGCACACCGGCGTTGGAGCATTCTTCGGCCAGACGCTCGCGCAGGGCGTTCCTCGCCGGCAGCAGGACGGAGCCTTCGTCCCCCGCGCCCACCACGATCGAGCCGTCCCTCCCCCCCCAGTGACGGTGCACCGTATAGGCGGCGAGCGTCCCTTCCACCAGGCCGACCGTCCTGTCGAGCTCTGCGTGGGACATCGAGGCGGAGACGTCGAGTTTGGAGACGTCTACGTTCTCCGAGGCGGAGATATCCGCAGAGAGGTTGCCCGTCCTTAGCCTGAGGCCAGGAGTGTCCCAGAGGACTTCGATAGCACCCTTGAGCGCCACCGCCCTGCTCTCCTTGTTGCCCTTTCGGAGTTTGGGGTCGGCCATCGCCCGGAGGCGCTTTGCGAGGTCGCCGTTATCCGTCGCACCCGAGCGCTCCAGGGAGAGGACCTTCAGCGTCGCCGCGGAATCTACCTCCACGACCACGCTCTGGCCCCTCTCCCTCGGGAAAGGGTAGTCCGTGTACTCCACGCCGACCTTCTCCAGTTCGGAGAGCAGTTCCTCTGCGTAAGGCTCGCCGCCGAACATCCTGCGGCTTGCCGAGTAGGCGGGGAGCGCCACCTTGGAGAGGATGCGTTCGATCTTGCGCGTTCCCCTCTCGTTGGGGACAGCGAGCGGCGCGTCGACGCCTACGACGGTCCCCCGCCGCTCCGAGCCGTAATCCTCGACCGTTCCCGCTATCTCCTCAGCGTCCGCCACGAACGAGTTGGCTATGATGCTCCCCCGCTCGTCCAGCACGACCAGGCACGAGACCTTATCCCGAGCCTCGCCCGGCCTCCACGCCAGCGCGCAGCCTACAAACCTCAAGTTCCCTCCTTACCCGCGTCGCGTACGGCGCGAGAGATCTCCTCGCAGACCTCCCGGCACACCATCTCATCCGTATGCTCGACCATAACCCGCACGACCGGCTCCGTTCCGCTCGGCCTGAGGAGGACGCGTCCTTCCTCGCCGAGCCTCTTCTCCGCCTCTGAGACGGCCAGCCGTACCGCCTCCGTGCCTGCCACGGCCTTTGCGGCCCCAGGCTCCTCGACCCTCACGTTGATGAGCGTCTGCGGATACACCTCCATCGCCGCGGCCAACTCGGAGAGCGGCTTGCCGCTGCAAACCATCACATCGAGAAGGGCGAGGGCCGTGACGATGCCGTCTCCCGTGGTGGTGTGTTCGGCCAGGATCACATGCCCCGATTGCTCTCCGCCCAGGGAAGTCCCGAGCTTGCCCATAGCCTCAGCGACGTGCCTGTCCCCAACATCAGTCACCTCGTAAGGGATCTCCATGGCCTCCATGGCCTTGAAGAATCCGAGGTTGCTCATGACGGTGACCACGACCTCGCCGGAGAGGACGCCGCGTTCCTTCATGTCTCTGGCGAGGATGGCGATGATCCTATCCCCGTCGACCACGTTCCCCCGCTCGTCGAGAGCGAGCACCCTGTCCGCGTCCCCGTCGAAGGCGAAGGCCACGTCGTGCCCCGAGGCGTCGAGCTCCTCGATGTGCGTCGAGCCGCAGCCCTCGTTTATGTTGGTACCCGTAGGATCGACTCCGGTCAGGGTGAGATCCGCGCCGGTCTCTCCGAAGACCAGCGGCGCCACCTCGTAGGCAGCCCCATTGGCGCAGTCCAGAAGTACCTTGACACCGTCAGCCGGCGGACGCAACCGCTGGAGTACCCACTGGGCGTACATGCGCGTGGCGTCGCCGAGTACCTCGACCCTCCCGACACCGCTCCCGGTCGGGCGTGTAATGTCGCTGCCCAGCAGGTCTTCGATCTCACGTTCTTTCTCAGGAGAGAGCTTGCGACCTTCTCCAGAGAAGAACTTGATGCCGTTGTCGGGATAGGGATTGTGGGAGGCGCTTACGACGCCCGCGGCCGTGGCCCCGAGACGCGGTGCGAGGGCCGCGACGCCTGGCGTAGGAAGGACGCCGAGATCTACGACGTCTGCGCCGCCGCTTGCGGCGCCGGCACACAGGGCGCTGCCGAGCATCTCTCCGGAGAGGCGCGTGTCGCGTCCCACGAGGATCCTGCCCCCAAAGGCGCGGGAGGCGGCGAGTCCGAGACTCAGGGCGAATTCGGGGAGCAGGCCCTTGTTGGCGACCCCGCGCACCCCGTCGGTGCCGAACGATATGGGCCCACTATTCAGTCGGCCTCCCTTGCCATGCCGGGGTAGATCCCGAAGCCCTAACACCTCTCCTTCTCGACGTAGAACGGGCCCCTTTCGCACGCCGAAAGGAGCCCGACATGAAGATCCGCTCTGGGGACTCTAACGCTTGGAGAACTGCGGGCGCTTGCGGGCCTTCTTGAGGCCGTACTTCTTGCGCTCGACGGCTCTGGAGTCGCGGGTGAGCATCCCGGCCGCTTTCAGCTCGCTGCGGGCATCCTGCGATTCTTCGGCGAGGGCCCGCGCTATACCGTGGCGCAAGGCCTCCGCCTGCCCGGTGGGGCCACCGCCTTCGATCTTGGCTGTGACCTCGTAGCGGCCGGCCGAACCGAGGAGCTCGAGCGGCGCGCGTACCGCCGTTCGGTAGGCCGGCCGCGGGAAGTACTCGTCGACGTCACGGCCGTTCACGGTGATCTTACCGTCGCCAGGGAGTATCCTTACCCTTGCTACGGCGGTCTTGCGTCTTCCCGTCCCGTTATATAGAGCCTCTGCCATTTAGGTCACCTCGAGCGTCTGCGGGTCCTGGGCCGAGTGTGGGTGCTCGGGTCCCGCGTAGATCTTCAACTTCTTGAACTGCTTACGGGCGAGGCGGGTCTTGGGCATCATCCCGTAGACGGCCTTGCGCAGGACCTCGGTCGGCTTGCGCGCGAGCATCTGCTCGTAGCTGGTCTCTTTCATACCGCCGGGATAGCCCGAGTGCCGCCTGTAGACCCTCTGCTCGGCCTTCCTGCCCGTGACGGCAACCCTGTCCGCGTTCACCACGACGACGAAGTCGCCCACATCGACGTGCGGCGTGTACTGCGGCTTGTTCTTGCCGCGCAAAACGCGCACGATCTCGGTCGCCAGACGCCCGAGGTGCTTTCCCTCCGCGTCGACGACATACCACTTACGCTCGACCTCCAGCGGCCGCGCCATGTAACTCTTCATCATCCTCCGGAGCTTGTGCGAACTTCAAAGGCCTTTAGACGGATCAAATAGTAGCATACATCGGCAAAAGGACCAGCGTAAAGCAGCTGGTCAGCACGCGCCCTGTCGGGCGCTTGTCAGCACTTCAGCTTGTCAGCTCTTTGGTTGAGGCTGAAATGTTGACCGGCTGACTTGCTGAGAGCTTGCAAAGAGGTTCAACCACTTTGCAAGCTGCTCTTACAGGACCCTTGCTATCGTGAGTCCGTCTATGTGCTCTCGAATCAGGGGCAATGCGATGCTGAAGAGCCTTGGGTCTCTTGCTATGCGCTCGTTGAACTCGCGCGTCGCCCGGGCCGCTGAGTTTTTGGGGTCGAGTACGGAGCCGCCCCTTATGGTGTTATCCCCGAGGATCAGGGAGCCTGGTCGTACGAGGCGTAGGGACGCGTCCAGGTACTCGGGGTAGCTCTCTTTGTCGGCGTCTATGAAGATTACGTCGAAGGGGCCTTCTTCGTCTTCGATGAGCGAGGCGAGGAGTTCGTGGGCGTCGCCGACCCGGATCTCGACCTTCTCGGAGAGGCTGGCACGTTCGATGTTGTTGCGGGCGACCCCGGCGTGATGCTCGTCGATTTCCAGGGAGATCAGGGCTCCGTCGTCGGGAAGGGCACGGGCAAAGTGGATGGTACTGTAGCCGCCGAGGGTGCCTATCTCCAGTATGCGCCGCGCCCCGGCTATCCCGGTAAGCAGTTGCAGCAGCCTACCCTGGTTGGGCGAGACGTTTATCTCGGGCAGCCCGGCCCGCCTGGAGTCCCGCAAGGCTGCTTCGAGGATCTCGTCCGATGGGGTAAACAGGTCCTCGACGTAGGTGTCGATCTCCTGCATCAGCTCTCTCGTATCGCCCGTGTTCATCGCTCACTCCTCCATAGGTTCGGGTCGTCGTAGCCCACGCCGACCAGCGTGAGCCCGCGGCTGCCAACGGCGGGCCCTGCTTCACTGCGTTTTCCTCCCGAGAGCAGCCGTTCGAACTCCGGCAAGTCTCTCTTTCCGCCTGCAACCTCGAGCATGGTGCCGACCAGGGTACGGACCATACCGTACAGAAACGAGTCGGCGGTTATGCGATACCTTAGCAGGTCGCCTTGCCTGGTCCAGCGCGAGCCGGTAACGATTCGTTCGAAGCGGACGTGGTAACTCTTCTGGGGGGTGAAGGCCCTGAAGTCGTGGGTCCCTTCCACCAGACTTGCCGCTTCGGAAAGAAGTTCCAGGTCGAGTCTCTGCGGCGCGTAGCCCGCGTGATGGCGCTCCAGAGGGGACCTGATCTCATCGTTGACCAACCTGTACTCGTACGTCCGGCTCCTCGCGTCGGCACGGGCATCGAACTCGTCAGGAACCGCTATGCAGCGACGGAGTGCGACGTCTTTGGGCAGTACCGCCGTGGTCTTGTAGGAGATCAGGGACGGCCCGAGGGCTGTGTCCGCCTCGAAGGAGACTACTTGAGCACTCGCATGCACCCCTGCGTCTGTGCGGCCTGCGACGCTCATCTTGACCGGCTGGCGCAGAACGGTAGAGAGCGCCCCGGAGAGTACACCCTCGACGGTTCTTCGTTCTGGTTGGGCGGCCCATCCTGCGAATCCGGTGCCTTCGTACTCGACGAGCCCGGCGAGCTTCAAAGCACGATCCCGACCAGCAGGACTAACAAAGTGAGTGCCAGTGCGATCGCGTCGCTCATCCGGTAGCGCAGCTCGCGGTAACGGGTGCGGCCTTCGCCGCCCCTGTAGCCCCTGCTCTCCATCGCGTCGGCGAGCTCGTCGGCGCGCCGGAAGGCGCCGACGGTCAGCGGTATGAGGACGGGTAGGAAGGAGCGCGCCCTACGAAGCGGCCCTCCCTCGGAGAAGTCAGCGCCGCGGGCGGCCTGGGCCCTTTGGATCTTCTCGGCCTCCTCCCCGAGCGTGGGGATGAAACGGAGCGCGATGGTCATCATCATCGCGACCTCGTGCGCCGGGAACCGCACCCTCTTCAGGGGCGAAAGTAGGTCCTCGATCCCGTCAGCGAGCGCCACGGGCGCCGTCGTCGCCGTGAGCAACCCTGCCGAGGAGACGAGCAACAGTATCCGCAAGGCAAGGAAGAGACCCATCCTCAACCCGCCGGAATGAACCTCCAGGAAGCCCCACTCGAAGAGAATAACACCCTCCCGCGAGAAGAAGATCTGGAACAAGACCGTCAGCGCCACGATATAGAGCACGGGCCGCAAGAGCCGCAAGAAGGTGCCTGCCGGAATACGGCTCACCGCCACGAGCGCCACGAGCGCCGCGGCGACGAAGAGGAGCCCCGCCGTCGAGTCTATGAGGAACAGCCCGACGACGAAGATGGCCGTGGCGATTATCTTGGCCCTCGGGTCGAGCGCGTGCACGGGCGAGGACACGGGATAGAACTGGCCGAGGCTCCGGGTCGTCATCTCAGGTCCCCTGCTGGGCCCGCAGCGCGTCGAGCGTCTCCCTAAAGCGCACGGGGTGTCCGATCCCTGGACTCGCCCCCCTTAGCAGGGAAGCGACCCGTACCGTCGCGGGGGCACGTGTGGGATCTGCGTAGAACACCTCGGCCGCGGTCCCGACGGCGCTTACCCTGCCCTCGTGGAGCGCACACACCCTGTCGGCGACTTCGGCGACCTCGTCCAGGTCGTGGGAGACGAGGACGACGGAGACGCCTGCTTCGCGCAGGCCCAGGATCAGGGCCAGAAGATCCTCCCTGGCGGCCGGATCCAGGCCGGCCGTCGGCTCGTCCAGGACGAGGACCTCTGGTCCCATCGCGAGCACCCCGGCGATGGCGACCCGCCGCTTCTCGCCGCCAGAGAGCGCGAAAGGTGAACGCGCCGCGAGTTCCTCCGCCCCCAGCGCCCGCAGCGACTCGAGCACCCGCTCGGTTACCTCCTCTTCGTCCAACCCCAACTGGCGTGGGGCGAAGGCCACGTCCTCCTCGACGGTCGGGGCGAAGAGCGCCGATTCGGGGAACTGGAAGACGAGGCCGACCCTGCGCCGCAGCTCGCTCTTTGTGAGCGTCGTCGCATCTACGGCGTCGACGAGCACCTCTCCGCTCGTCGGAACGAGGAGCAGATTCATGTGCTGTGCTAGCGTGCTCTTGCCCGAGCCCGTGCCGCCGACGATCGCGAGCACCTCTCCTGGCTCCACGACGAGCGAGACGCCTCGCAACGCCTCGACCTGGAAGGGGGTGCCCCGTGCGTAGACATGCCCGACGTCCCTGAGCTCCAGCTTCATAGAGACCTCGTCCCGCTCTGTGTACGGGCCAGTATGGCCTCGGCCAACTCTTCGGGCGTACGTAGCTTCGCCGGCGGAAAGCCGAGCTCCAGCGCGAGCCTCGGCACGACGGGCAGGAGCAGGCTGTTCTCCCGCAGGAAGTCCGCGTTGGAGAACAGTCGTTCGGGTGTTTCGTCGGCCACGAGCTCTCCCCCGTTCAAGACGAGGATACGGTCGGCGTCCAGGAGCTCTTCGAGGTGGTGGGTTACGTGCAGGACCGTCTTCTCGAACCGTAGATCCCCGAGGTGCTTCAGAACCTCCCTGCGTCCTGCGGCGTCGAGCATGGAGGTGGGTTCGTCGAGGACGAGTATCTCGGGTTCGACGGCAAGTAGACCGGCCAGGGCGACGCGCTGCTTCTCGCCGCCCGAGAGGGTATGGGGCTCGCGGCGTTCGTAACCTTGCAGGCCGACGGCCCGCACGGCCCTGGCGACCCTCTCGCGCATCTCCTCCCGGGGGACGCCGAGGTTCTCCAGGCCGAAAGCGACGTCGTCCTCGACGAAAGGGGCGACGAGGCCGTTCTCCGGGTTCTGGAAAAGGACGCCGAGGTGCTTGCGGACCTCGAAGGGTTCCGTTGCAGGATCGCGGCCCGAGACCAGCACGCGGCCCGACTCGGGCTTCAGGAGACCGTTCAAGAGGCGGACCAGGGTGGACTTGCCGCCGCCGTTCGGGCCCACCACGCCGACGTATTCCCCCCGGCGAAGGGCGAAGCTCACCCCCGAGAGCGCGGGTTGTGCGGAGCCGGGGTAGGAGAAGGTTACTCTCTCGCAAGAGACGGCGAAGGACCCACCGGGGCGGGTCCCTTCGCCTGGGTTCTGCAAGGGTTGGCTACTCCACGGTGTGGTTGACCAGTTCCAGGTAGACGGTCTCGGCGCCGTCGCCGAGCCTGGGTCCCAGCTTCAGGATACGGGTGTAGCCCGAATTACGGTCATCGAGCTCGGGGGCCACATCCTCGAAGAGGCGGCGGACGACGGTCTTGTCCTTGAGTACCTTGACAGCCTGGCGCCTGGAGGCGAGGTCGTCCCTCTTGGCCGTGTTGATGAGTTTGTCCACGACGCCGCGAAGCTCTTTCGCCTTCGGGGCCGTTGTCTTGATGCGGCCGTGCGTAATGACCTGGCCCGCCATCGTGCCTAGCATGAGGTTACGGTGCTGTGCCTCGCGGCCGAGCTTTCGGCCTCGTTTAGCGTGCCTCATTGCCCTCGCTCTCCAGGGAATATCCGTACTCCAGGAGCTTGGAGCGGATCTCATCGACGCTCTTCATGCCGAGGTTACGGATGTTCATGAGCTCTTCCTCGGTCATGGTGGCGAGCTGGCCTATGGTGTCGACGCCCTCGCGCTTGAGGCAGTTGTAGGAGCGAACGGTTAGCTCGAGGTCCTCTACCGGTCGCTCGTCCGTGATTACGGGCCGTCCGCCGCGCTGGCGGGCGTCGGGGGCGCCCGCCCCCTGGTAGCCATCGGTGAAGAGCCCGAGGAAATCCATGAGCTGCCTGGAGGCGTCCTGCAGGGCCTCCTGCGGCTCGATGCGTCCGTCGGTGAAGACCTCCATGCGCAGCGAGTCGAGGTCGGCCCTCGCGCCGGCCCGCGTCTCCGAGACCATGTAGTTGACCCTCTGTACCGGCGAGAACAGCGAATCGACGGCGATCACGCCTATAGGGTCGGCCTCGCTCTTGTTCTGCTCGGCCCTCGCGTAGCCCTGGCCCCTCTCGACCGTCAGGCGCATGTCGAGGTGCCCGCCGTCGGAGACGCTCGCTATGTACGCCTCGGGATCCACGACCTCCACGTCTGCTTTCAGTTCTATGTCCGCCGCCGTGACGTCGCCGGGGCCGTCTTTCGCGATGGTGAGCTCTATGGGCTCCTCCCGCTCGAGCTTGAACTTCAAGCCCTTGATGTTGAGGATGATGTCGACGACGTCCTCTTTGACGCCTTCGATGGTCGAGAACTCGTGCGAGACGCCCTCTATGCGAATCTTGGTGACCGCGGCCCCCGTGAGCCCGGAGAGCATGACACGCCTGAGCGAGTTGCCCAGAGTGTGGCCGAGTCCCCGCGGCAAAGGCTCGGCTACGAAGGTTCCGCGGCGGCCCTCTTCTTCTTCCACCCTGAAACGGGGTGGTGCTATGTCCAACATCGTCAAAGTATCACCTGCTAGAAATGTCTCTTTGCTACCGGCTGTAGAACTCGATGATCAGCTGCTCTTCGACGGGCGCGTCGATCTCGTCGCGTCCCGGAGTGTGCAGGATCCTGCCCGTGAAGTTGTCGTGGTCGGCCTCTAGCCAGGGCGGGACGGCGACCACGTTCTCGACGGCGTTCTGGATGGGCTCCAGGTCCCTGCTCTTCTCCTTGACCGTGATGACGTCGCCGGGCTTGAGTATGGCCGAAGGGACGTTGTGCTTGCGGCCGTTGAGCTGGAAGTGCCCGTGCACGACGAGCTGGCGCGCCTGGGGGCGGCTGGTGGAGAAGCCCATCCTGTAGACCACGTTGTCCATCCTCAGCTCCATGAGCCTGAGGAGGTTCTCGCCGGAGACGCCCTGCATCCTGGTTGCCCTGTCGTAGGCCCGCCTGAACTGCTTCTCGGAGACCCCGTAGTACCAGCGGGCCTTCTGCTTCTCCATGAGCCTGAGGCCGAACTCGGTCTGGCGGCGCCTGCCCCTTCCGTGCTCTCCCGGCGGGTAGGGCTTCTTCTCCAACGGGTTCTTCCGCATGGAGGAGAGCATTACGCCGGCCCGCCGGTCTCTCCGGCCCCTCGGTCCTGTGTAACGTGCCATAGCCTAGCTACCCCCTGCGCCTCTTGGGCGGCCTGCATCCGTTGTGCGGCTGGCCCGTCACGTCCTTTATGGAGAGCACCTCTATGCCCATCGACTGGAAGGTGCGGGCGGCCATGTCCCTACCCGAGCCGTGGCCCTTGACCTCGATGTCCACGCGCCTCACGCCCTGGTCCATGGCCTTGTTCGCGACGCTCTCGGCCGTCATCTGGGCCGCGAAAGGCGTGCTCTTGCGGCTCCCCTTGAAACCCAAAGATCCCGCCGACTCCCAGGCGATGACGTTGCCCTCCTGGTCGCTCACGGAGACGATGGTGTTGTTGAAGGAGCTCTTTATGTGGACCACGCCGGTCGTTACGTTCCTGCGGACCCGCCGGCGCGCCCTGCTCGCGCCGCGCGCCCGCTGCCGCTGTTGCCTCTGCCTGCCCATCTACCTCTTCTTCCTCCCGCCTATCGAGGGCTTCGGCCCCTTGCGCTGGCGGGCGTTCGTCTTGGTTCGCTGCCCGCGCACGGGCAGGCCCCTGCGGTGCCTGATCCCGCGGTAGGTCCCTGTGTCTATGAGCCGCCTGATGTTCTGGTTGACCTCGCGCCTCAGGTCGCCCTCGACCTCACAGTTCTGGTCTATGTAGCTCCTGACCCTGGCTACCTCGCCCTCGGCCAGGTCCCTTACCTTCGTGTCGGGATCGACCTGGGTTTCCCGGCAGATCTTCCTCGCCGTCGAACGGCCCACGCCGTAGATGTAGGTAAGCCCTACCTCGACCCTCTTCTCCCTGGGGAGGTCTACTCCTGCGATCCGCGCCATACTCTAGCCCTGCCTCTGCTTGTGGCGAGGGTTCGTGCAGATGACACGCACCACCCCGCGACGCCTTATGACCTTGCACCGCTCGCATATCGGTTTCACGCTCGCCCTGACTTTCACAACTCTCTCCTTATGTCCTGAACCTGTAAGTGATCCGTCCCCGGCTCAAGTCGTAGGGGCTCAACTCCACCTTCACCCTGTCGCCCGGCAAGATCCGGATGTAGTTCATCCGCATCTTGCCCGAGATGTGCGCCAGCACGTTGTGCCCGTTCTCCAACTCGACCCGGAACTGTGTGTTGGGCAGCGCCTCGGTTACGGTGCCTTCAACCTCTATGACGTCTTCTTTGGCCAAGGACCTCCTCTTCTCAAATAGTTACAAGATGGCTGAGACCAAACGCATATCTTACCACGCCGGACCGGAGGCTCCCACCGAAAAGCATCGTTCTCTATGGGCCCGAGCTCCCATTCTGCGTCAACACCAGGGGTCCGTTCTCGGTAACGGCGACGGTGTTCTCGAAGTGGGCTGAGAGGGAGCCGTCGGCCGTGTAGATGGACCATCCGTCCCATTCGCTGAGGCGTATGCCGTAATCGCCGAGCGTGATCATGGGCTCTATGGCGAAGGTCATCCCCGGGAGCAGGCGCGGACCCGTCCCTGGAGAACCGTAGTTCGGGATCTGGGGGTCCTCGTGCATCTGGCGCCCGACCCCGTGGGAGACGAGGTCCCTCACCACCCCGTAACCGCGCGACTCGGCCAGGGCCTGTATGGCGTGGCCCACGTCGCCAAGCCTCTTGCCGGCCCGCATCTGATCCGTCGCCGCGGCGAGACACTCTCTCGTGGTCGAAAGCAGCCCGAGGATGTCCTCGGGCACGTATCCCACGGGGACGGTGGTCGCCGAGTCCGTTACGAAGCCCTCGTAGCGGACGCCGACGTCCAGGGAGATTATGTCGCCGCTCTTCAGGCGGTAGGAGCCCGGGATGCCGTGCACGATCATGGCGTTCGGCGAGGCGCAGATGGAAGCAGGGAACCCCTGATACCCCTTGAACTCGGGCTTGCCCCCGAGCTCGTGGATGAACTCCTCGGCGAGCCGGTCGAGCTCCCGCGTCGTCACGCCCGCCCTGACGTTCTCCTCCAGCATCGCAAGGCAACCCGCGGTTATGCGCCCGCCCTCACGCATCGCCTCGAGCTCAGAGGTGCTCTTGCGGACGATCAAGCGTCTTCCTTGCCTACGGCCCCGAGGATGTCCTGTGTGACCTTCGGGATCTCCTGTTGGGCGTCGACCGTGACGAGCAGGTCGCGGTCGGCGTAGTAGTCTTTCAGGGGCTCGGTCTGGTCGTGGTAGATCTGTAGCCTGCGACGGATGGCTTCCTCGGCGTCGTCATCGCGCTGGATGAACGGGCCAGGGTCGCTCTCGGGCGGCGGATCGTACTCGATGTGGTAGATCTTGCCCGTATCCTGGCTCTGGCGCCTCCCCGAGAGCCGCACGACGAGCGCGTCGTCGGGCGCTTCGAGGGCGACCACGGCGTCGAGGTCCTCCCCGATATCTTCGAGGGCCTGATCCAGGGCCTTCGCCTGGGCCTCGTTGCGGGGGAAACCGTCGAGGAGCCAGGAGTCGGCGTCGTCGAGGTAAGGCTTGGCCATCTCGACGATGATCTCGTCGGGCACCAACTCGCCCCTGTCGTTGTAGTCCTGCACCTTCTTGCCGAGCTCGGAGCCCGACTTTATCTCGGCGCGCACTATGTCCCCGGTGGAGATGTGCGTGGCGCCGACCTCCTGTGCCAGGCGCTGCGCCTGGGTTCCCTTGCCCGCTCCCTGGGGCCCAAGCAGGATGATCCTCATCGCTTCTTCAGGAACCCTTCGTAGTTGCGCATCATCAGCTGGCTCTCCAGCTGGCGCACCGTGTCCAGCGAGACGCCGACCACGATCAGCATGGAGGTGCCGCCGAGGAAGAGCTGGTTCCCCAGGCCCAATGCCGGGGCGATCAGGTAGGGCAGCACGGCGATGGCGGCCAGGAACACGGCGCCGAAGAGCGTGATCCTGGTCAGCACGTTGTTCAGGTAGATGGCCGTGGGCTGGCCCGGCCTGTAGCCGGGGACGTAGCCGCCGCTCTTCTTCAGGTTATCGGCGTGCTCGACGGGGTTGAACTGCACCGCCGTGTAGAAGTAGGTGAACATGATGATGAGCAGCGCGTAGAGGAACAGGTAGGGCGCGTTCCCGGGATCGAAGAAGGCCGCGAGACGACCGAGGATCGAGTCGGGGTCTCCCCCCGCGGAGAGTTGCGCCAGCACGACGGGGAAGAGCAACAGCGATGAGGCGAAGATTATGGGGATCACCCCGGCCATGTTGACCTTGAGGGGCAGATACGTCGTCCCGCCCTGGCTCATCCTGCGCCCGACCTGCCGTTTGGCGTACGTTATGGGGATCCTGCGCTGGCCTTCGTTGACGAACACGATGGCGGCGACGATCATGACGGCCAGAAGCCCGAGGATGACCACGGTAAGCACGTCACCGTTCTCCCTGAGCGCCGTAATGGCCAGCGGCACCTGCGAGAGGATCGAGGCCGTTATGATGAGCGAGATCCCGTTGCCGAGTCCCCTCTGGCTTATGAGCTCGCCGAACCACATGGTGAGCATCACGCCGGCCGTGAGGGTAACGATGGCCACGAGTATCTCGATGGGGCTGGTACCCGCGAGCGCCCCTCCGCCCTGCGCCGAGCGGAAGAACAAGACCATCGCGACCGACTGGATGAGCGCCAGCGCCAGCGTGAAGTAGCGGGTGTACTGCGTGATCTTCTGCTGCCCCGTCTCGCCTTCTTTGGCGAGCTCCTGCAGGCGTGGGATGGCGACCGTCATCAGCTGCATCACGATGGCGGCCGTTATGTAGGGCATGATCCCCAGCGAGAACACCGAGAAGTTGTTGAAGGCTCCGCCCGTGAACGTCCCGAACAGGCCCGTTATGGGGTTGCTGCTCTGGAGTCCGCCGGCCAGTACGCTCGGGTCGACCCCGGGCAGGGGGATGTACGCCCCAAGGCGGTACGCCGCCAGCATGGCGAACGTGAACAGGAGCCTCATTCGCAGCTCCGGGATTTTCCAGGCGTTGGCTAGGGATCCCAACATCTCTACCGCTCCAGTACCTCGACGCTCCCGCCGCCGGCCTCAATCTTCTCCCTGGCCGACCTGGAGAAAGCGTGCGCCTTTACCGTAACGGCGCGCCCCGCATCGCCCTGGCCAAGGATCTTGATGAGCTCAGCCTTCTTCCTGACGAGCCCGGCGGCCCGCAACTCGTCAGGACCTATCGTATCACCGGGGAGGTCCTTGAGTTCGCCGAGGTTCACCGGCGCGTACACTGTTGGGCGGGCCACCGTGTGGCGGCCCCTCGCCTCGCCCTTCAGGCGCGGCAACCTTCGCTGCAGCGGCATCTGTCCGCCCTCGTAGGCCGCGAACGCGGAGACGCCCGAGCGGGCGCCGGCGCCCTTGTGGCCGCGTCCCGAAGTCTTGCCGCGTCCCGAGCCCGTGCCGCGACCGACGCGCTTGCGCGCCTTCGTGGAACCCGGGGCACCCTTTATCTCGTTCAACCTCACCGCTAGTCCACCTCCTCGGCATGCACGAGGTGCCGCACTTTATCGACCATGCCCCGGATCTGGGGCGTGTCCTGGTGCACCCTGGAGTCCCTGATGCGCTTGAGACCCAGGGCGCGCACCGTCCGCTTGTGACCCCGTTTGGAGCCCACTACGCTCCTTACCTGCGTAACCTTGAGGGGGCTCATAGCGTGATCTTCACCCCTCGTGTCTGCTCGATGTCGGCCTTGGAGCGCAGCCTCTTAAGGCCTTCGACCGTGGCCTGCACGAGGTTCACCGAGGTCGTCGAGCCGAGCGCCTTGGTGAGCACGTCCTTTATTCCGGCGAGCTCGAGGACGGCCCTGACGCCGCCGCCGGCGATAACGCCGGTACCCTCGGAGGCCGGCTTGAGGAGCACCGAAGAGCTCTCGAACTTGCCCGTGACCTCGTGCGGGATGGTCGTGTTGCGCATCGGTACGTCGAACATGTTGCGCTTGGCCCGCTCCTGGCCCTTCTGGATGGCGGCGGGGACGGTGTTGGCCTTACCGAGGCCTGTGCCGACCCTGCCTTTGCCGTCGCCGACGACCACGAGGGCCGAGAAATTGAAGCGCCGGCCGCCCTTGACGACCTTGGCGACGCGCCGGATCTCGACGACCCTGTCCTGGAGGTCCGAGGCGCCGTCGCGTTGCCGGCCGCGCCCTCCTCCCTGTCTGTTATCCGTTCTTGGTCGTCCCAAGATAGTTCCTCCTAGAAAGTTAGAGCTTGAGCCCGCCCTCGCGCGCGCCCTCGGCGAGCGCCGCGATGCGTCCGTGGTACTTGTTCCCACCCCTGTCGAAGACGACCGTCTCTATCCCGGCCTCGGAGGCCCTGTTCGCGATCAAGGCTCCGACCTGGCGGGCCGCGTCTTTGCGGTTCTGGGACTCTCCTACCTCGCGGGAGTCGGCCGCGGCGAGCGTTCTTCCCGCGTCGTCGTCGATTAGCTGGGCGTAGATGTGCACGTTGGAGCGGTATACCGAGAGACGGGGCCTTACGGCCGTACCGGCCACCTTGCGCCTGACGCGCTTGCGCCGTTTCTCCCTGTGCATCCGCTTTTCGAGAACAGCCATGATTCCTCCTAGCTTCGCTATCCGGCCTTGCCGACCTTGCGCCGGATCTGCTCGTCGCTGTAGCGGATGCCCTTGCCCTTGTAGGGCTCGGGCGGACGGACCATCCTTATCTCCGCCGCCGTCTGGCCCACCCTCTGCTTGTCTATCCCGCGCACGATGATGGTCGTGGCGTTCGGAACCTCGAACTCTATCCCCTCGCGCGGTGAGATGGAGACGGGATGAGAGTAGCCGACCTGCAGGTTGATGTCGCTCCCCTGCAGGGCCGCCCTGTAGCCGACGCCGGCGATGTTCAGCGTCTTCGTGAACCCGTCCGTCACGCCCGTTACGGCGTTGTAGATCAGGGACCGCGTAAGTCCGTGCATCGCCCGGTGCTCGGGCGTGTCCTGGGCACGCTCGACTATCACGTTGCCGTCTTCCTGCCTCACCTCGATACCGCTGGCCACGGGCACCGTGAGCTCGCCCTTCGGGCCGTTGACCTTCACGCTGCGGCCCGAGAGCTCCACGCTGACCGCGCCGGGGATCTCGACGGGGGCTTTCCCGATTCTCGACACTGCTACCTCCCTAGTAGACGAAGCAAAGGACTTCGCCGCCGACGCCTCTGCGCCTGGCCTGGTGATCTGTCAGGATTCCCTGGGAGGTGGAGAGTATCGCCACCCCGAGCCCGTCGAGCACGCGGGGGATGTTGGTCTGCTTGCGGTAGACCCGGCGTCCGGGGCGGCTCATCCGCCTCAGGCCGGCGATGCCGCGGCTGCCGTCGGGGCCGTACTTCAGGGCTATTACGAGCCTCTTTTCGACCCCGCTCCCGCGCTCGGTGACGTCCCGAACGTAGCCTTCCTCCAGAAGGATTCGGGAGATCTCCGCCTTCATCTTGGAGTGCGGTATCTCGACCGTCTCCTGCTTGGCCATGTGCGCGTTGCGGATGCGCGTCAGGAAATCCGCTATAGGATCGTTGACCGACATATTCTTCACCAGCTCGCTTTCGTTACGCCGGGGATCTTCCCCTCGTGCGCCAGTTCTCTGAGGCAGATCCGGCAGAGCCCGAACTTCCTGTAGTAGCCGTGCGCCCGGCCACACTTCTGGCAACGGTTGTACTCCCTGACCGGGTACTTCTGCCTCTTCTTCTGCTTTACCAGCAGCGCCTTTCTCGTCATTTCCTACCTCTCAACTCTGCCTGAACGGCATCCCGAGGAGCCGCAAGAGCTCCCGCGCCTCTTCGTCGCTCTCCGTCGTCGTCACGATCGCCACGTCCAGACCCCGGGTCGCGTCTATGGAGTCGTAGGAGATCTCTGGGAAGATGACCTGCTCCTTGAGGCCCACGGCGTAGTTTCCACGCCCGTCGAAGGAGGCGGGGCTGATGCCCCTGAAGTCCCTGACGCGCGGTAGGGCTATGGAGATGAAGCGGTCGAGGAACTCCCACATGCGCTCGCCGCGCAGCGTTACCCTGGCCCCGACCGGCATGCCCTCCCTGATCTTGAACCCCGCGATGCTCTTGCGCGCCCGCCTGAGCTGGGCCTTCTGGCCGGTGATCCTGGCGAGGTCCTCCATCGCGCCGTCGAGGGCGCGGCTGTTTACCACGGCCTCTCCGACGCCCATGTTCACCACGATCTTCTCCAGACCGGGCATCCGCATGGGGTTCTCGATGCCGAACCTCTCCTGGAGATTCGGAACGACCTCCTCATTGTACCTTTCCTTCAACCTAGCCATCGATATCCTTCCCTGAGGCCTTCGAGACCCGGAGCTTCTCCCCCGAGTCCGTAAAGCGGTAGCCCACCCTCGTCGGCTCGCCCGAGTTCGGGTCGACGAGCATCACGTTGGAGACGTCGATGGGAGCCTCGAAGTGGTAGAGCCCCTGCTGATTCTGCTGGCTCGGCCTCGCGTGGCGCGTGCGGACGTTGACCCCGCCGACGACGACCCTGTTCTCTTTCGGGATGACGCGTTCGATCTCGCCGCGCTTGCCCTTCTCTTTGCCCGAGATCACAACGACGGTGTCCCCGCGCTTTAGTTTCAGACCCATAACTACAACACCTCCGGGGCGAGCGAGATGATCCTGGTGTAACCCTTCTCCCTGAGCTCGCGCGCGACGGGCCCGAAGATACGAGTCCCGCGGGGGGCGCCATCGGGGTTGATGATCACGCCCGCGTTCTCCCCAAAGCGGATGTACGACCCGTCGTCGCGGCGCGTCTCTTTCTTGGTCCGCACCACTACGGCCCTTACCACGTCGCCCTTCTTGACGGCGCTGCCCGGCGTGGCCTCCTTGACGGTGGCCACGATCACATCTCCGACGCCGGCGTTGCGACGCTTGCTCCCGCCGAGCACGCGGATGGTCAGGATGCTCCTGGCACCCGAGTTGTCCGCGACCCTGAGCCTCGACTCTTGCTGTATCACTACTCGGCCCTCGATATGATGTTAGCGAGCCGCCACCTCTTGCGCGCCGAGAGCGGCCTGGTCTCTACGATCCTTACGGTATCGCCCACGCGGGCCTCGTTGCGCTCGTCGTGCGCCATGAACTTCCTGGAACGGCGTACCCGCTTCTTGTACATCGGATGGCGCACCAGCGCCTCGACCGAGACTGTCACCGTCTTATCCGCCCTGTCCGCGACGATAAGCCCGACCCGCTCCTTGCGCCTGTTCCGCTCGGTGTCGGTCTGGATCTGGCCCTCGTCCCGGTCCAGCGCGGGGCCCTTGGCAGGACCGGCATCGAGGCCGGCTTCTCCGGCCTCTACGAGGTCCTGCGGCGTTTCGGCCATAGGCTCATCGGTCGTCTCAGGAGTCTGGTTTTTCTCTTCCTCTACCACTACCTACTCTCCTGCCTTCTGGTTAAGAACCGTCAGAATCCTGGCGATGTTCTTCCTGACTTCTTTGAGCTGTCCCGTGTTCTCCAACTGTCCGGTCGCGTGCTGGAAGCGCAGATTGAAGAGCTCGCGCCGCGTCTCAGCAAGGCGCCGCTCGAGTTCTTCGACATCCAGCTCGCGCACTTCGGCTACCTTCACTGCTGGGCACCTCCTCGCGAGATGAAACGGGTCTTGATGGGGAGCTTCTGGGCGGCGAGGTGCATGGCCTCGCGGGCCAGCGTCTCGTCCACACCGCTCATCTCGAACATCACACGTCCGGGCTTGACGACCGCTACATAAGCCTCCGGGGTGCCCTTGCCGCTACCCATCCTGGTCTCGGCCGGCTTCTTGGTCACGGGCTTGTGCGGGAAGATGTTGATCCAAACCTTCCCTCCGCGACGGATCTTCCTGGTCATCGCGATACGCGCCGCCTCTATCTGGCGGTTGGTGATCCAGGCCGGCTCCAGAGCCTGCAGCCCGTACTCGCCGAACTGCACGTCGGTACCGCCCTTGGCCTTGCCACGCATCCTGCCCCTGTGGGGCTTCCTGTACTTGAGCTTCTTGGGTACTAGCATCGTCTACCGCCTGATCGCTTCGGGCTGCTCGTCGTGCACGCCGTGGTTGATCCAGACCTTGACCCCGATCTGTCCCATCTGGGTCTTGGCCTCCCTGAAACCGTAATCTATGTCCGCGTCCAGCGTGTGCAGGGGCACTCTTCCTTCGGAGATGGTCTCGGACCGGCTCATCTCGATGCCGCCGAGCCTCCCGCCCAGCTGGATCCTGGCGCCTTCGGCCCCGCTGCGGATGGCGCTCGTGAGCGCGCGCTTCATGGTCCGCCGGAACGCGGCGCGCCCGACGAGCTGTTCGGCGATGGACTCGGCCACGAGGCTCGCGTTGAGCTCGGGACGGGAGACCTCGCGTACGTTGACCTGCACCTTCTTCCCGGTGAGCCTCTCGAGCTCGCCCCTCAACTCATCGACCTCGCTGCCGCCCTTGCCGATCACGATCCCCGGCCTCGCCGTGTGGATGTCCACGGCGATCTCACCCTGCTCGGCGGCCTTCCTTATCTGGATGTCCGCTATGCCGGCCCTGCTTAGCTTCTTCTCGATGTGGTCCCGGATCTTGAGGTCCTCGCCGAGGAGTTCGGCGAAGTCCCTGTCCGAATACCAACTGCTCTTGAAATCTACCTTCTCGCCTTTGCGCTGGACGCCGAGGCGGAAGCCCTCGGGATGTACTTTCTGGCCCATCTATTCCTCCTCGTCTCCGGGCGTGCCCACGAGTACGCCGGCAGGGGCTCCGAGCTCGATGCTGATGTGGCTCGTGCGCTTGCGGATCATGGTCGCCCGGCCCATCGCCCTCGCGCGGTAACGCTTGATGGTGGGCCCGTCGTCGACCCTTATGTCCTTTATGAACAACTCCTCGGGGTCGGCGTCGTCGTTGTGCTCCGCGTTGGCGGCGGCGCTCTGGAGTATTTCGCCGATGATCTTCGCTGCCCGCTTGTTGGTGAAGCGAAGGAGCGAGACCGCCTCGGGAAAGCTCTTGCCCCTGACCTCGTCTGCCACGAGGCGCGCCTTGCGGGGGGCGATACGGACGTATTTGGCATTGGCCTTCATCGGCGCCTCACCGTCCTGTCGCCCTTGAGGTGCGTGCGGAACGTACGGGTCGGGGCGAATTCGCCGAGCTTGTGGCCGACCATGGACTCCGTACAGTACACGGGCACGTGCTTGCGCCCGTCGTGGACGGCGATGGTGTGGCCGACGAACTCGGGGTAGATCACGCTCGCCCGGCTCCACGTCTTGAGCATCCGCTTCTCGTTGTTCTCGTTCATCCGGAGGATGCGCTCCATAAGGCGCTCCTCCACGAACGGCTCTTTCTTAGAGGACCGCGTCATCTAGCGCCTCCTTCCTTTCCTGCGCCGGCGCACGATCATGGCATCCGAGCGCTTGTGCTTCTTACGGGTAGGAGAACCCTGGGTGATCTTGCCCCAAGGCGTAACGGGAGCCCTACCCGGCGTGCTCTTGCCCTCGCCGCCGCCGTGCGGGTGGTCGACGGGGTTCATGACCGTACCGCGCACCGTGGGCCTGACCCCGAGGTGACGCTTGCGCCCGGCCTTGCCCCACCTGACGTTCTGGTGCGACTGGTTGCCGACGACGCCGACGGTGGCCCTGCACTCGGCCCTGACCCGGCGGCGCTCGCCGCTCGGGAGCCTGAGCGTCACGAGGTCACCCTCGCGGGCCGTTATCTGGGCGCTGGTCCCCGCGCTGCGGGCCAGCTGCGCCCCGCGGCCAGGCTCGAGCTCGACGGCGTGTACGACGGTACCGACCGGTATGCGGTTCAGCGGCAGCGTGTTGCCCACATCCACCTCGGCGTCCGGCCCGTTCTCCACGATGGAACCGACCGTCAGGTTGCGCGGCGCGAGGATGTAGCGCTTCTCGCCGTCGTGGTAGTGCAAGAGGGCGATGTTGGCCGATCGGTTCGGGTCGTACTCGATCGCCGCGACCGTCGCGGGCACCCCATCCTTGCGCCGTTTGAAGTCGATGAGACGGTAGCGCCGTTTGTGCCCGCCACCGATGTGGCGGGTGGTTATGCGGCCGTGGTTGTTGCGCCCGCCCGTCTTGTGCGACTTGGCGGTCAGCCTCTTCTCGGGATCGTTCTTCGTGACCGAGTCGCGCGTCAGAACCGAGGAGTTCCTGCGGCCGGCGCTGGTCGGCTTGTAACGTCTCGCAGGCATAGTCTAGACCCCCTCGAACAGCTCTATGCGCTCGCCCTCGGCCAGCTTGACTACGGCCTTCTTCCAGGTCGGCGTCCTGCCCCTGGTGAGACCCTGGCGCTTGGGCTTGCTCTTGACGTTGACCGTGTTCACCTTCTGGACGCTCACGTCGAACGCGCCCTCCACGGCCCGCTTTATCTGGTTCTTGTTCGCCCGCCGGTCCACGTGGAAGGTGTACTGCCTCTCGGTCTCGATAAGGTTATAGCTCTTCTCGGAGATGACCGGCCTGATGATTACCTGATGCGGGTCCATCTAGCTCTCCTTTCCGGCGAGCCTGGAATAGGCCGCCCGCGAGAAGACTACCTCCCGCGCCCGTAAGAGCTCGTAGACCCCGTATTCGTGGGGGCCTACCACGCTGACCCTGGGGAGGTTCCTGAAGGAGAGCGCCACGTTAGCGTCGCTTTCGGTCAGGACGACGAGCACGGGTCCCTCCAGTTCCATCCTGGACAGAAGTTCCTTGGCCCGCTTTGTAGAAGGTGTGTCGAAGGCCAGGGAGTCGAGCACGTAGAGCTCACCGTCCTGCGCCTTCGCCGAGAGCGCCCCGTCGAACGCGGCCGTGGCCTCTTTGCGGTTGATCCGCTTTCCGTAACGCGCCGGCTTGGCCTTCGGGCCGCCCCAGGTGCCTCCGCCCTGGCGAATGGGCGATTTGGCATCGCCCGCGCGGGCGCGTCCCGTCCCCTTCTGGCGGTATAGCTTGGCTCCCGAGCCCCGGATCTCACTGCGCCCCTTGGTCGAGGCCGTGTAACGCCGCCTGGAGTCGAGCTCCGCGACGACGGCCCTGTGGATGATGTGCTCGTTCGGCTCGGTAGTGAAGCGCGGGCCCTCGAGGTCGAGCGAGGATGTGTCGCCGCTGCGGGCGTCGAAAACCTGTGCCGTGAGCTTCCCTTCGGCCACCCTAATCACCCACCTTCCGGACCCTTACGACGGCGTTCTTGCCGCCGGGCACACCGCCGCGCACCCAGAGCTCGTTGTTGTCGGGGTCTACGGCGACGACCTCGATGTTGCGCACCGTTGCCGTCTGGTTGCCCATCTGGCCCGGCATCTTCTGTCCTTTGAAGATCCTGGCCGGGTCGGCGGATGCCCCGACGGAACCTGGCTGCCTTATGTTGTGCGAGCCGTGGCTCATCGGGCCCCGGGCGAAACCGTGGCGCTTGATGGTCCCCTGGAAACCCTTGCCCTTGGACGTGGCGCTGACGTGGACCCTGTCGCCCACCTCGAAGACATCTACCCCGATGCTCTCGCCCACCTCGCCGCTTACGTCCCGCAGTTCCTTCAGGTACCTGCGCGGGGGCGTATCGAGTTTGGCGAACGTGCCGGCCCTGGCCTTGTCGACGCGGCCGGACTTGGTCGCCCCGAAGCCGACCTGTACGGCCGAATAGCCGTCCTCCTCGGCGGTGCGGACCGCCGTTATCAGGTTCGGCTCCACCTCGATCACGGTTACGCCGACGAGCGTTCCGTCATCCTGGAAGGCCTGGGTCATCTGCTTTTTGCGTCCGAATACTGCGGTTGCCATGATCCTACGTCGCCTTTATCTCTATGTTCACGCCGGCGGGCAAATCGAGCCTCTGGAGCGAGTCGACCGTGCGCGGAGTGGGCTGCTGAATGTCTATGAGACGCTTGTGCGTGTGCAGCTTGAAGTGCTCGCGCGAGTCTTTGTGCCTGTAGGGGCCCCGGATCACCGTGTAGCGGCTGCGCTTGGTCGGCAGCGGGACGGGGCCGAACACGAAGGCCCCCGTCCGCTCCGCCGTCTCGACTATCGAGCGGGCGGTCTTGTCTATGACCTCGTGGTCGTAGGCTTTTAGCTTTATCCTTATCTTCGATACGGCCACAACCTACTCCACGATCTCCGTTACGACGCCTGCCCCAACCGTCCTGCCACCCTCCCTGATGGCAAAGTTCAACCCCTCGTCCATCGCGATGGGACTGATCAACTCCACGTTCATTACCGTGTTGTC
>Ga0196962_10000093_pt1 | contig 58452 bp, 102 predicted proteins | sample S3v_20metaG_FD_183186 | JGI IMG/M metagenome (GOLD analysis project Ga0196962, IMG submission 183186) | Soil microbial communities from Anza Borrego desert, Southern California, United States - S3+v_20 | ecosystem: Environmental > Terrestrial > Soil > Desert | place: USA: California...
GGGTGCTCCCTAGCGCGGAGGGTTCAGATCTTCCGATTGATCTTCCGGACGTCACGCGATGTGACGGCCTTCAAGCCCAACGCCGCGCGATGCGGCTGAGGAGTGATGGACATGCCTCGTGGAGGTGCCCGCAACCGGTCCGGCCCGCGGCCCGACCCGGATTCCGGCCGCTCTGACCGGCGCAATTTCACGCTGACCGCGCTGCCGAGCGAAGGCTACAAGCGCAACCCCCCCGGGTTCCCGCTGGAACCGATCGTGCTGTTCTCCGAGTACTGGGAAGGCTCCGGCCGGGAGCGCTTCAAGGTCAAGGAGCAGGACAAGCAGTCCAGCGAGTCGTTTCGCGACCGTGAGTCCGAGGTGTGGGCGGAGGCGTGGAAGACGCCGCAGGCTTGCGCGTGGTCAATGCAGTCGTGGCGGTGGCCGATCGTCGCCGAGTACTGCCGGCTGAAGACCGTCGTCGAGCTGGATCCGTCGGCATCAGCTGCCCTCGTGGCGCAGCTGCACCGGTACCGGGACCAGCTGGGGCTGACGCCAGCTGGCTTGAAGGAAAACGGCTGGGCGATCGCCGTTGACGAGGTGGCACAGAAGCGCGGCACGGCGAAGGAGCCGACCGAAGAAGAGTCGGGCGATGATGTGCGCCGACGCCTGATGGTCGTCCCCCATGCGGCTGGAGGCTAGACAGTACGTCGTCGACTTCCCGACGCTCTGGGTCGTTCCCGCGTGGATCCAGCGGCACTGCATCATCGCCGACGGCTTCCGCAAGGGCCGTCCGTTCCGGATGTACGACTGGCAGCTGTGGGGCACCGCCAACCACTACCGAATCAAGGTCGGCGCCCGGCAGGACCCGGCGTTTCTGGCGGGCGATCCGGATGCGATGCCGATCCGCTCGGCGGCGTTCCACAATCGACGGTCGCAGGTCATCGCTCCGCAGAAGACGGGCAAGGGCCCGTGGTCGGCTGCGATTGTGTGCGCCGAAGCCGTCGGCCCGGTGCTGTTCCTGGACTGGGCAAAAGAAGGCGACCAGTTCGCCTGCGCCGACTACGACTGTGGCTGCGGGTGGGTCTACGACTACCAGCCCGGCGAACCTATGGGTCATCCGTGGGCGACGCCGCTGATTCAGCTCCTGGCCACGTCCGAGGATCAGGTCGACAACGTCTACAGGCACCTGAAGGGCATGGCCCGCGGTCCACGGCTGAAAGACCGGATGAAGGTCCGCGAGGGATTCATCCGGATCCTCAGCGAGGACGACGACCCCGACTCGAGCCGGATCGACGTCGTCACAGCGTCGGCGCAAAGCCGGCTGGGTCAGCCACTCACCTTCTGCTTGCAGGACGAAACCGGCCTGTACACGGCTACTAACAAGCTCATCAAGGTCGCCGAGACGATGCGCCGCGGTGCCGCTGCGATGGGCGGACGAAGCATCGAGACGACAAACTGCTACGACCCGTCGGAGCAGTCGGTGGCACAGCGGACCCACGAGTCGCGACGCCCGGACATTTTCAAGTTCTACGAGCCGCCTCCCGCGGGCTTGAAGTACACGGTGAAGGCCGAGCGGGCACGGATTCACGCCTACAACTACGTGGGCTCGCCGCACGCCGACCGGCACGGCATCGAGGCCGAAGCCGCCGAGCTGATGGAGAAAGACCCCGGGCAGGCGGAGCGGTTCTACGGCAACCGGATCGTGGCCGGCTTGGGGACGTGGTGCTCACGGGAACAGTGGGACCTCCGTAGGAAGCCGACCCCGGTACCCGACCGTACGGCTGTCGTGCTGGGATTCGACGGCTCCGACGTGGACGACTGGACCGGGATCCGTGCGGAGACCCGCGACGGATACCAGTTCACGCCCACCTTCGCCGACGGCCGGCCGATGATCTGGGACCCGTCCGAGCACGGCGGGCAAGTGCCGCGGCTGGAAGTCAACGCTGCCGTCGACGATCTGTTCCGCCGCTTCATCGTCGTGCGCATGTACCCCGACACGCGCGAGTGGGCCACGGAGATCGACGCCTGGGCCGAAAAGTACGGTGAGAAGCGGGTCATCCGCTGGGCGACACATCGGCTGGTGCAGATGCACGCCGCTTGCGAGCGGCAGCGCATCGACGTCACGAAATCGGACAGCAACTTCCACCACGACGGCTGCGAGATCACCACCCGGCACGTGTCGAGCGCGAAGAAGCAGAACCGGCCGAACAACCGGTACGTCCTGGTGAAACCAGGCGACGGCCGAAAGATCGACATGGCCGTGGTGTCCATCCTCTGCCACGAAGCCGCTGGCGACGTGACCGCGGCGAACGCCTGGCCACCGCCCGAGGTCAGCTCGAAGATGGTCGTCTTCCGCAGCCGGAGCCGCCGTTAGGGGGTCGCACGTGGCGATGTCCCCCGAAGACATGCTGGTCCACCTGGACGGCAAGCTGCTGGCCAAACAGCGGCATCTGCGCCGTCTGGACGCCTACTACAAAGGCCAGCAGCCGCTTCGGTTCTTGGCGTTGGAGCTGAAGGAGGAGTTCGGGGACAGGTTGGCCGAGGTGGTCATCAACTGGCCGCAAATGGTCGCCGACGCCTACGAGGCCCGCCTCGATCTGACTGGCTTTCGGTTTCCCAACTCTAAATCGGACGGTGTCACCGTCGACGAGTCCGACGAGGACCTGTGGGGCGTGTGGCAGGACAACGATCTAAGCCGCCAATCCCAGCAAGCGCACCTGGAATCGATCATCCTCGGTCGCGCCTACGTAATTGTGGGCGCCCGGGGCCAGCTTCGCGAAGATCCCGCCGATCTCGAAGACCTGCCGGACCCGCTCGACACGGCCACCGACTCGCCGCTGATCACCGTGGAGCATCCCACCCAGTGCATCACCGAAGACGACCCGCGCACCCGGCGGCCCATGGCGGCTCTGAAACGGTGGAAAGACTCGCAGAAGGTCAACCGGGCGACACTCTACCTCCGCGGCTCGACCCGACATTACGTGTGGGCACGCAAGTGGATGCTCGTCGACGTCGATGAGCACCGCCTGGGCGTGGTGCCCGTGGTGCCGCTGATCAACCGGGCGCGCATGCTCGAACTGGACGGCGAATCCGAGTTCGGTTCGGTCATCTCCATCGCCGACGCCGCGAACAAGATGGCCACCGACATGATGGTCTCCGGCGAATTCCACGCCATGCCGCGCCGGTGGGCGCTGGGCATGACGAAGGACGACTTCGTCGACAGCGAAGGCAACGACATCTCGCCATTCGAACAGATCGCGGGCCGGATCTGGGCACACGGCAAGAAGCCTGGCGAGGTTGAGGTCGGGCAGTTCGCAGAATCGGACCTGGCGGTCTTTCACAACACGATCAAGCTTCTCGCGGAGGTCGCTGGCCAGCTCGCGGGGCTGCCGCCGCATTACGGCTTCTCCCACGACAACCCGGCCTCCGCTGACGCGATCCGCTCATCCGAAGCGCGGATGGTCAAGCGGGTGGAGCGCAAACACACCGGCTGGGGCTCGGATTGGCGCCGGGTCATGGCTTTGGCGCTGCTGATCCGCGACGGCGAGAAGTGGGACCGCCGGGTCCTGCGTGCGAAGACCATCTGGCGCGACGCCTCCACGCCCACTGTGGCGCAGGCCGCCGATGCGGTGGTCAAGAAGCGTCAGGCCGGCATCATCACCAACAAGCAGGCCCGAATCGACCTCGGCTATGCCCCGGAAGAGATCCGGCGCATGGAGGAAGAGGACGAGGCGGAGGCTGCCCGCGATCCGCTGGCCGCGCTCGCCCGCCGTGGCGAGTTGGTAACGGCGGGCGGCGGCGGTGGCGACGACACCTGAGTTCGCCGTCGGCCACTACCAGTGGCGGGCCGAACTCGCGGAAGCAACGGCGCAGGTGGCCGCGCAGGCATGGAGCCAGGTCGAGACCGCGGCGATAGCCCAATCCTGGGCGCTGCTGGTGCAGCCACTGAGTTTCGTAGTCGCGGGTGCACAGTACGCCGCAGCTCAGGCCGCCGATGCTTATGTGGACACCGCCGCGGCCTACGGGGGCATGTCGGCGCTGGCCGAAGGGGCGGTGAGTGCCGCCGCGCTGGCGGGGATCGCCTCGGATGGCCGCGACTTGGTCAGCCTGTTGTTTCAGGCGGCCATTTCGGCACTCGGAGCCCTCCGGATCGGCGTGGATGAGCGGATGGCCATGGCGACCGGTCTGGCCACCCTGGAAATGATCACCCGCACGCAGGTGGCGGACGCCGGACGCGTCGCCGACCAGGTGGCGCTGACTGCCCGCCCGGGATTGGACGGCTACGTCCGCATGGTCGTCGGTAAAACCTGCTCGCGCTGCGTCGTCCTCGCCGGCCGCTGGTACCGCTGGAATGCAGGCTTCGACCGGCACCCGCGCTGCGACTGCATACATATTCCGGCCCAGGAGTCCGATTCGGACGACCTGAGCGTAGACCCGATGGCCTTCTTTCGATCACTGTCCAAAAAGGAACAGGATCAGGTGTTCACGAAGGCTGGTGCCGAGGCGATCCGCGATGGTGCCGACATCTTCCGTGTCGTCAACGCGCGGCGCGGCGCGGTCGGGTTGACACCCGCCGGTGGTGGACGGCGAACCCTGGAAGAGCGGGCAGCGGCTCGCTTCGGCCGTGAACGTGGTCGCCTGACCCGCACGAATGTCTTCGGACGGCAGCACTTCACCACCTTCGAGGCCATCACCCTCCCCGGCATTCGCAAACGCCGCATACGCCTCATGCCCGAGTCGATCTACGAACTGGCCAACGGCAACCGCGGCGAAGCAATCCGGCTGCTCAAAGCCCACGGCTACATCCTCTGACTTCCCGGCGCGACGCCGGAAGGAACTCCCAGGCGCGACGCCTGGCCCAATCACGGAAGGGTCGCGATGACCACGCCCGATGCACCGCCCGCCCCACCGGCACCCAACCCGGCACCCCCTGTCCCGCCGACCCCGGACGACGAGCCGCTTGGCCCCGCTGGGATCAAGGCGCTCAAGGAAGAGCGCGAAGCTCGCAAGGCGCTGGAGAAGGAGCTGGAGCCCGTTCGTCAGCTCGCCGCCGCACTGACTGGAGGCAAGACGCCGCCGGGCAAGACGGAGTTCGAGCTCATCAACGAGCGGCTGGCCGCGCAGGACAAGACCATCGCCGACCAGGCTGTGGCGCTGCTGCGTGCGGACATCGCGGGCGAGAAGAAGCTGACACCCGATCAGGCGGCAGAACTGCGTGGGACGACCCGCGAAGAGCTTGCCGCGCATGCGGACCGGCTGCTCGCGCTGTTCGGCAAGGCGCCGGAAGCCGACCCGCCGCGGCGCGGTGTCCGCCCGGACCCGGCGCAGGGCGCCCGCCCCGGTGAGAAGACGTCGGCGGCAGACCTCGGCCGGGCCGAGGCGGCGAAGCGGTTCAAGAAGCCGGGCGGCGCCACCTGATCATGAACCTCTGGAAGAGAGATAAACAATGACGTATATCGGTGTGACGAGCACCAGCTATCAGGTGGAAAACCGCCAATGGCTGCTCAGCTCCCACGGAACCGGGCCAGGCACCACGCCCAGCATTACCCTTGACGTGTCCGCGTTCACCGCGGCGATCCACTACCCCAACGGCTACATCCCGTCCGGCACCCCACTCGCGCAGATCACCGCCACGGAGCTGTACGGGCCGTATTCGGTGACCGACGAGGTGCAAACCCTCACCGAGGGCGGAAGCGGCCTGACATCGTTCACGATCACCTTCGACGGGCAGACCACCGCCTCGATCGACGATGACGCCACCGCCGCAGACGTGCAGGCGGCGCTGGAGGCACTGTCCAACATCGCGCCGGGCGACGTCACCGTCACCGGCGGCCCGCTCGCCAGCGGGCCCTTCACGGTGACGTTCGGCGGCAACTACGCCGACACCAACGTCCCGGCGATGACCACCACCCCGACCGGTGGCACCGGCACCGTTGTCGTGGCCACCACCACCGCAGGTGGCGCGGAGGGCGCGGGCGGACTCGAGGTTGCCCGTGGGCTGCTGTTCTCGGCGGTCAAGGTCCCGGACCTGGCCGACAACACCAAGGACGTCGGCGCCGCGATGCTCATCCACGGCATGGTCTCCCTGTCCAAGCTGCCGTTCACGCTGGACGCGAACGGGCAGGCCGACCTCAAGCACATCCACTTCGTGGCCTGACGGGAGCGACTGACTGATGGCTATCTTTTTCGACGCCCCCGTCCCACCGGACGCCCTGACCGCCTTCGTGCGGGAAGTTCCCGTGCCGGCCGGCCTGGAATGGCTGAACTCCTTCCCCCGCAGGGATCACGACTCCAACACGGTCGACTTCGCCGAGATCGTGCGCACCAATCGCACTGCCCGGTACCGGTCGTGGGACGGGCGTATCCACGTCTCGGCCCGTGACACCGGCAGTGAGAAGCGTGTCCCGCTGATCCCCCTGTCCAGTTCGCTGAGCATGGGCGAATACGAGCGGCTTCAGCTGGAATTCGCCCGCACCGCGGGCACCAACCAGCAGGCGCTGGCGCGATCCATCTACAACGACAGCACCAACCTGACCCGCGAGGTTCAGAACCGGCTGGAGCAGGCGTGGGGTGACACGCTCACTGACGGCAAACTCACCATCGACGAAGAGGGTTTCCGGGGTGAGGCCGACTTCGGCGTCCCCGCGACGCACCTCGTCACCGCTGGGACTGCATGGACGAACCCGGCCGCGCTGGCACTCACCGACATGATGGCCTGGCTGGACGCCTGGGTGGCCACCAACGGGACCGCACCCGGCCAGATGCGCACCTCCCAGCGCACCACACGGCTGTTGCAGACCAACACACAGATCATCGGTGCGGCAGTCGGCACCACGTCGGGCAAGACCCGCGTCAACCGCGAAGAACTCAACGACCTCTTCGCCTCCGAGGGCCTGCCGCCGCTCGGCCGGCCATACGACGCGGTGGTCGACGTTGACGGCACCACCACCCGCACCATGCCCGAAGATCGGCTGCTGTTCCTGCCCGCCAACCTCGACGACCTGGGCCACACCGCCTGGGGCGTGTCAGCCACCGCTCTCGAACTGGTCGACTCCGGCGACTCCGACATGTCGTTCGAAGAAGCGCCGGGCATCGTCGGCGTGGTGGAGAAGATCGGCCCACCCTACCGCCAGTTCACGTACGTCGATGCTGTTGCAATGCCCATCTTGGACGACGCCCGCAAGCTGTTCATCGCGGAGGTGTTCTGACCATGGCCAACAAGCCGAAACTGCGCACCTACGTCCACCTCGCCATACCAGACGCCGACGGCAAGCCGACCGGCATGACCGAGTCGTTCGGGCCGGGCGATACCGTCCCGGACTGGGCTGTCCCGCTCATCACCAACCCGAAGGCATGGGAAGTCGCACCGACCGCAGCGACGGCTCCCGCGCGGCAGGTGCGGGCAGAATCCACTGCCACCCCCGGCCCGGCGCCGACGCCGCCCGACATCAGCCGCACGGACGGGCCGAAGGTGCCGCCCCGCGGCGGCGCCGGATCCGGACGCGACGCATGGGCCGCCTACGCAGCAGCCCACGGCGCCGAAATCAACGACGCGGCCACCCGCGAGGACATCATCGCCGCCCTCGACGAGCAGGGCATCCCCACCGCCGAGTAAACCCCGGGGCGGCCAGCCTCCGGTGCCGCCCCGGACCCAACGCGAGGGGGGAAACGCATGCCACCGGAGCTGTTCACCGCGGCGGAACTGCGGACGTTCATGAACAAGCCCGATCTGTCCGATGACGCGGCGGCACTGGCCCTGGCGCTGGCCACCGTCGAGATCCGCAACTTGGTCCGGCCCGCCGTGTACGACGCGCTCACCGACGTGACTGCGTTCAAGGGCATCGCGCTGCGGCTGGGCAAGGCTTTCGCCTACAACCCCAACGGACACAAGTCCGAAAAAATCGACGACTACGAGTACGTCAACCATGCAGCCGACAGCGCCGGACCCCTCTACCTCACCGACGCCGAAATCGACCGCATCGGCAAACTCCTCGGCCGCGGCGGACCCCACTCCATCCGACCCGGATACCCGTCACCCACCTACAGCGGCGTCACCTACAGCGGGGCAGGGCAGTACTGATGTCCGCCTCCACAGCTCTCACCCGAGGCAGAGCAGCCGCAGAAGCACTCATGGTAGACACCTGCACTATCCGGCGCCGGACCGGCGAGACGACCAACGCGAGCACCGGCGCAGTCACGCCGACCTACATGCAGCTGTACAGCGGCAAGTGCCGCGTGCAGCAGCGCGAGGCGCAGGGCCGCACCGAGGACGTCGGCGAGGACTACCTCATTATGCAGATGCGCCAGCTACAGCTGCCGGTCATCGGCACGGAAGGCTTGCGGCCAGACGACGAGGTGCTGATCACCGCGTCCACCAATGACCCGCATCTCCTGGACAGGGTGTACTACATCCGGGACGTGCCAGCAAAGACCCACGCGACATCGCGACGATTGTCCATTCAGGAGCGGACATGATGCTTGTTGATGCCCGGGAGCTGACCGCGTACCGAATCGCGTTGGATTTGGCGGCGGCGGATGTGCTTCCGGAGGCTTGCCGGGTGGTGCAGAAGGGGTCGGTCAATATCAAAACCCATGCGCGGCAACTAGCCCCACATGGCCCGCATACGCCGCGCTACGTCAATTCGATCACCTTTGACTCATGGGAGACCAAGACGGCGGCGGTCAGCGAGATCGGCCCGCGTAACGAGCCCGACTCCCTACAGGGCGACCTGGGCAACATCTTTGAAGACGGGTCTCCGACCTCACCGCCGATTCCTCATATGCGTCCCGCGGGTGCGGCCGAGGAGCCCCGCTTCACCAAAGCCATGGAGGATCTGGCCGAGCGGCTGCTGGGGCGGGCATGAGCGGCCGGGCGCATTCCGACGCCTTCATGGCGCTGCTGGGGGCGAACCCGAAGCTGAACCCACTCAAGGGCAAGGTGCCGCAGGGAACCGAACCGCCGTACGTGACTGTGTACTTCTCGGACACGCATCCAGCCGACGAGCAGGCCAACAACCTTGACGGGGGATCCCAGCGCTACACGCTGTGGGCGACCACCCACAGCGTGGGCGAGAACGAAGACGCAGCGCTCATCGTGTCCGATCAAGTCGGCGCCAGTGTGCTCGACGTAACCCCGACCGTGCCAGGGCGCACATGCTGGCCTATCCGCCGAGAACTCGGCCGCGACGTCCGGCGCGATGAGTCCACCGGCATCACCGTCCAGGACAAGGTCGACGTCTACCGGATCGAGTCCATGCCCGCCTAACGGGCGATACCTTTCACCGCAACGTTTCTCCGCCGTGCGGCGGACATCCTCACCGATAGGGGGTGTGCCGCATGGCGGCACTCACTGTCCAAACCATCACAGCCGCCGGGATCGTGCCGGCCGCGCCGACACAGATATCGGCATGGGGCACGCCGGACACCATCTCGTCCGGCGACATCGGCGACCGCGGCGTCATCGCTGAGATCATCAACGGCACGGCCGGATCGCTGGACTTCCGTGTCGAGGACCCGGGCACCACTCCTGCGGGAAATGCTGCGGCGAACGGTTACACGACCCACACCGTCGCGGCCGGCGCTGCCCGCCGGGTGTTCATCGGCCGGCACAACGTCGACCTCGTCGCGGGCACCGTGAGCGTTGGCGCGTCTGCGAGCGACGCCGCGTTCACCATCCGCCTCTTCAGGTACTAGGGGGCGACTGTGGACGAGTTCACCTGGCTGCACAACCCGACCACCGACGGCTACTGGCAGTGCCCGGCCGAGGCGGTCGACGCATGGCTGCGCCGCGGATGGGAGCAATCCGAACCGCCGCCCGATGAGAGCACCACCAAGGACCCCCGCCCGATGGCCACCCCCGTCACCGACGCACCGGTCCTTGACGTTGGCGCCGCCGCCGCTGCGGATGACACGCCACCCACCACTGCGCGAGTTACGCGACGGACGACCGCCGCCGCGACCGAAGAGAAGGAGTAAGACGTGGCGGACATCCCCGTCGATGGAAAGACCCGCGTGGCCTACGTGCCAACGATCGCCAGCAAGAGCGCCCCGACGGTGGCGGAGCTGAACGCCGGCATCCTGCTGCAATCGACCATGACGGCTGACGGACTGGTGGGGTTCGAGGCGACCACGGCAGACGTAGACACGACCTCACTGGCCAGCGAGTTCGACACGGTCACCGTGGGTCGAGATTCGTTCTCGAACACCATGGTGCGGCTCAAAAAGCAGACCGGCACGGACACCATCTACGACACCCTGACCAAGGGTACGGCCGGCTACATCGTGGTCCGGCGCTATGTCGCCCAGGCGACCGCATGGGCCGCCGACCAGAAGGTCAACGTGTACCCGATCATCTGCGGGCGCGAGCGTGAGCTGCCGCCAGAGGCGAACACGGTCGCGCGGTACGAGGTGCCGACAAAGATCAACGACGAGCCGGTGCTCCGCGCCACCGTCGCCGCCTGATTCCTGAGCCGAGAGCACGGACCACCAGCCCGGTCCGTGCTCTCGCCCACTTCACGGGCTGGACTCGAAGGGCTGGACATGAGCACCAAAAACGGCAAAGGAAAGCCGGACATCAAGAAGATGCTCCGCCAGGCGAAGCTACCCGAGACAACCGTCCCCGTCTGTCTGCGAGGCGACTTGCAGGCAGAATTCGAACGGCTTGACCGGGCGCTGAGCTCAGACGAGCAGCAGCGTGACGACTCGCTTGCAGGTGACGGTGGCCGGGCGGTCGCCGAGCAGATCGAGGCGTTGCGTGCGGAGATGCGCGGCCACACCGTCGACTTCCGCCTGCGCGCGATGAAGCGCCCCGACTGGCGCGAGCTGATGAACGCCCACCCTCCGCGGCGCGCCGAAGACGGCAGCGTCGACGACCGCGACAAGTTCGTCGGCGTCAACGTGGAGACGTTCTTCGCCGCCATGGTCCGGGCCTGCGTAGTCGAGCCCGAACTTGATGAGGAGGATTGGACGCTTCTGCTTGACGAGGCGCTGACCGATAGGCAGTTCAACGAGCTGTCCGATGCCGCTTGGATGCTCAACCGCGGACAGGTAAAGATCCCTTTCTCGCCCGCCGCCTCGAAGATCCTGCGCTCCGACAGCGAGTAGAGGCGGCGGAGCGCTTGGGCATCTCGCTACGCCGCTTTGACGGCTGGGAGCCTGCGGAGGAGACGACGTACGAGTACGACGGCGACGGCCGGCTGGTCCGTTCGGTCACCACCCGCGAGACGGAGTGGACCGAGGAAGAACAGGACTGGATGCTCGCCCTGTCCGAATACCGGGCATCGCTGTGCCCCTGCGGGTGCGGGCATCCGCTGCGGGAGACGGCCGCACAAGAGGGCACCCACGAGTGGACTGTGCCGCCTCCGGTGCGGTGCTTGGCTCGGGATGCTCTGTCGATAGCCCAGAACACGGCTCAGCGGGACCGACCGGAGGCACTGCTCTGGCGGGTGGAGCGGCGACGCTAGCGGGCCAGGAACCAGATCGTGACCAGCGCCACGGCTATGGCTCCGCCAGCGAGCCACGGCGCGAGTCGCGGCCACAGCGGCTTATCCAGGTATTCGTCGGGCATGAGCACTTGCGGGTGTCCCTGGTAGTACTCCACTCGGCCGCCCGGTGGCACTTCGACCGCGATGGTTGGACGGGTCAGCACGGAAATAAGGGCGTGGAAGCCGTAGGCAATCAGCCACAGTCCGCCGGTCAGGATCGACAGCAAGATGTGGGCGGCATGCCACCAGCGACCCATGCTGCCCGATTTCAGCATCAACACCGTCGGCTCAGTCTGCACTCCGGCACTGTATAGCTATCGGTCACTGCCCGGCGTCATCCGATCATCCGACCGGGCCGGGGGTGAGCGGTGGCGCTACGGACCGTCGGCATCCGGCTTATGGCCGAAGTCTCCGCCTACACGGCAGGCTTGGGCAGAGCGTCTGCGGCGACCAGATCGTTCACGCAGGATCTGGACGCCGCAGCCCGCGCCGGACAGCTGGATGCGGTCGCCGACCAAGCGGGACGCATGGGATTGGCGCTGGCGGGCGGATTCCTGCTGGTGGAGCAGGCAGCAGCGCGATTCGAGCAGCAAATGTCCAGGGTGGATGCTGTCACCGATACGACAGCCCAGGGCATGCGGGACCTGGCGGACGCTGCGATCCAGGCGGGCAAGGACACCAGCTTTTCGGCGATCGAGGCGGCAAGGGCTGAGGAGGAGCTGGCGAAGGCCGGCATCGCGGTCTCCGACATTCTCGGCGGCGCCCTCAAGGGCTCCCTGGCTCTGGCCGCAGCCGGTTCGCTCGATCTCGCTGAGGCTGCGGATATCGCGGCCAAGACCATGAATATCTTCAAGCTGCGCGGCAGCGACGTCGGCCACATCGCCGACGTCCTCGCGGCGGCGGCGAACAAGAGTGCCACCGACGTGCACGAGATGGGCGAAGCCCTGCGCATGGGCGGTCTCGCCGCCAACGCGGCTGGTATGAGCTTGGAGGAGACGGTCGGCACGCTGGCCGCGTTCGCCGACCGGGCGCTGATCGGCTCGGACGCCGGCACCTCGCTGAAGACCATGCTGCTGATGTTGCAAGCGCCGACCGACAAATCGGCAGCCCTCATGAAGCAGCTCGGTATCGACGTTTATGACCTGCAAGGAAACTTCATCGGCACAACAAAGCTCGCGACCGAGCTGCGCGAAGCTTTGGGCCACATGACACAGGAGCAGCGCAACGCTGCCCTGGCGCAGATTTTCGGCGCCGACGCCGTGCGCGCGGCGAACGTGCTATACGAGATCGGCGAGCGCGGCGTCCGAGACTACACGGATGCGGTCAACGACCAGGGCGCAGCTGCCGACACCGCGCGCCAGAAGACCGACAACCTGATCGGCGATATCGAGCGGCTGACGGGCGAGCTGGAGGCGCTGGCAATCCAGTCGGGCTCTGGCGCAAATGAAGGGCTGCGGGTCCTGGTCCAGATGGCCGAAATGCTTGCGGCCGGATTCGGCGCGCTCCCCGCACCGCTGAGCGGGACAGCCGTCGTCCTGGCAGCCGTGGCGGGCGCCGGCCTGCTGGCGTTCTCCGCGTTCGTCAGGATGCGCTCCGGTGCAGCCAACGCGGTTTCCGAACTGCGGGCCATGGGGCCGGCTGGCGAACGCGCGGCGGCCGGATTGGACCGGGCCGGAAAGCACGCATCGAAGGCGGCGCTCGGCTTCGCCGCGCTCATGGTTGCCCAGGCCGCGCTGTCGTCGTTTGACGAACCGGCCGCAGAGGTGGACCGGCTCACCAAGTCGCTGGAGGAATTGGGCAAGACCGGTGCCCGCACGGGCGAACTCCGCAGGATCGCCGGTGGTGATCTGCATGCTTTCGCCCGCGACCTCGAGCGTGACGGCTATGCCGTGTCAAGCTTCGCCCGGTCGTTCGAGTCGACGATTCCGGTGTTTCGGCAGGTCGAAGAACTGCTCATCGGCGCGTCGTTCAGTCGCGCGTCCGAGAATATCCGCGCGATGGATCAGGCCATAGTCGGCTTGGTCCAGCAGGGCAAGCTGGATGAAGCCCGCATCGCGATGACGAGGTTGGCGCAGGAATCAGGACTATCCTGGGACGAATTTTCCAAGCGGCTACCCGCAGCGACGCAGGCGATTGCCGATGCCGAGAAGTCGGCATCGGGTATGGCACAAGCCGAGGCCCGCGCCGCAAAGAATGCCGAGCTGATGGCCGAAGGCATGCTCTCAGCCGAAGCGGCGGGCAAGAAGATTCTAGAGATCTTCGAGTCGCTCAATGGTGCGGCCCACGAGTGGGCCGAGGCGGAAATAAATGTCGAGGATGCTCTCGACAAGCTGACCGACGGGTTCAGGGAAAACGGCCGGACGCTAGACGTCAATACGGATAAGGGCCGCGAGAACAAAGAGAACCTGCTGGCAATGGCCAAGGCCGCCGTTGAGGCATATCAGGCGCGCTACAACGAAACCGGCTCCATCGCACAGGCATCGGCGGCATACGAGCAGTACATCGCTCGGCTCCGCGTAGCGCTGATTCAGCAGGGCCTCACTAAGCAGCAGGCTCAAGAGCTGATCGACACCTACGCGCGGATGCCGTCTCAGGTAGCAACGACGGTGCAAGCCAACGGCTTGGGGAACGTGATTGGCCAAATGCGCACCCTTCTCGGCCTGCTCGGCCGGCTGGTGCCCTTCGGCGGCGCGCTGTCCATCGCAGGCTGGGCACTGTCCCGCCGTTGGGGTGGCATCACCGAGCATGCCGAAACCGGACTGCTCAGAGACGCTGCCGTCTACAGCCCGCAGGGCCCCGCACGGTATGCGTTCGCCGAGCCCGCGACGGGTGGTGAAGCGTTCATCCCCAAGCACGGCGACCCGTCTCGGTCGCTGGGGATCCTCAATCGTGCGGCTGGATGGTACGGCCACACGCTGATGCCAGCGGGCGGGATGGCTGGCGGAGGCGTCGGCGCGATCACGCTGACCGTGCGCGTGGACGGCCGGGTTCAAGTGCAGGGCACGGGGGTGCTGTCGGGGCTGCGGGACGAGATCGAACTCCGCGGCGGCGACGTCCAGAAAGTCCTGGGGAGGCGATGAGGTGCTGGGCCTGCTTGGTCGTAATCCTGCTGTGGGGGTTGGTGGCAGTCGTGCCGTATGACCCCGCTGAGCCTCTGGTGTTCCGGGTCGAGCTGGAAATCGACGGCGTGATGGTGGATGTCACCGCGCGGGCCCGCGCGGTGGACAAGGTGCGACTGTCGGTGGGGCGGTCGCCGGGGGCGATCCAGCCGGAGACCTCAACGCTTGACGTGACGTTAGGCAATGCGGACGGCTGGCTGACCGAGGGTAATCCTCTGTCGCCATGGTACTCGCACATCGGCCGCGGCGTCCGCCTGCGACTGTCGGTGTTGGACATTCTGCCGGACCCGGCAGTGCTGTTCGACGGCCGGATCGTTTCGCTGGTCGCCGACTATCCGCAGGGTAGCGACTCGCGGATGCGGTTGACCGCGATCGGACTGTGGGGGCAAATCGGCCTAGGTGACGATCCGCTGCGGTCTGCCCTGTACCGATCCATGTCCGGCATCGCGCCAGGCGATTACATCCCACTCGAGTACTGGCCGATGGAAGACGGATCGGATGCCTCACGGTTTTCCAGCGCTCTTCCCGACGGCATGAGCGTCTTCCCGACCGGGGTGACGTTCGCGGCAGACAGCACACTGATAAGTTCCAGCCCCCTGCCCACGTTCAGCGCCACAGGCTCGGCTGCCTTCCCGGTCCGGGCCTACACCTTCACGGGCAGCTGGTGGGTGCAGGTGGCGCTGAAAATCCCCACAGCTCCCACGTTCCCGGCTGTACCGGGCACCGACACTGAGCTGATCGACGTGTTCACCACCGGAGGCGCTGTCGCCCGATGGCGCGTTTTCCTCAACACGTTCGATACAAGCCTTGCGGCACTTAAGGTCTGGGGCTACAACAGCGCCGGGGTGCTAATTGAGACCATGCAAGGAAGCCTGGGATCTGGGGGAACGCTCCCCGCGCCGTCCGAACTGTGGGGACAGTGGGCGATGCTCTCCTTGGGGGAAAACGACTATGGGCCGGCGGTCGGGGAACACAGCGTGTACGTCGGCTTGGCTACTGAGGCAACCCACAACATCATCGGCGGCCCAGACTTCGTCGGCCGCGGCGGCTCGATTTCCTCGGTGCGGGTCAACGGCAATCCCCGACTGCCCAGCTATGGGCACCTGGGCATATGGGTCGATCCGGCATTTACCGACGAAGAGGCAGTGCACAACATCCTGGCGCTGAAAGCCTGGGATGGAGAGCAGGCACACGAGCGGGCGGAGCGGCTGTGTCGCGAGCAGGGCCTGGCCATCAGTATTACTGGCTCGACATCGACCCTGATGGGGCCACAGCGGCCCGCCACGCTGCCTGTACTGCTCGCCGAGTGCGAACTTGCCGATCAGGGGCTGGCGGGCGATGGCGGCATCGATGGTGCGCTCACCTATGTCACCCGTACCGCGCTTTACCGGCTGGAGCCGGAAGCCACCATCGCGGCGGTGTCCGGGGATGATCTGCCCACGACGTGGGACTACCGTCATGTGCGAAATCTCGTCGTTTCATCACGCCCTGGCGGTGGGAGCGCTACCGCCCAGGATGACGAGCATATTGCCCGCACTGGTGCGACGCTGCGCGACACACCCATAGTGAACGTTGCGACCGACGATCAGCTGCCAGGCGACGCACAGTGGCGGCTCCACAAGGGACTCGCACCCGAGCCACGCTACCCCGCAGTGCCGATCAATATGCGCAACCGGGCAGCGGCGGCCCAGGCTGAGCAGGTGCTCACCATCCGGCCCGGCGCGCGGCTGATGATCCCCGAGTCGGCGCTGCCCGGCACCCACCCCCCGGGCGGCATCGACGGGCTAATCGTGGGCTGGACCGCATCCATGGACGCACGCGAGTGGCTATGGAGACCCCACGTCGTGCCCTATTCGACGTATCGCGATATCGGAGTGTATGGCGCGGCATCTGCGGTCTCCCGGTACGACTCCGCGCACTCCACGCTTGTGTCCGGAGTGGACGCCGATGACACCACGTTGCTGGTTCACGCCGCATTGGATCACGCGCTGTGGGTTACCGGCTCCAGCGCGCCGACGTTTCCGCTCGACGCGAGTTGTTCCGGCATTCGCTTGCCCGTGTCCGCGATTGCTTCTGCCGCAACGGACACTTTCACCCGGTCGGTCACCAACGGTTGGGGCACATCGGATTCTGGCCACGCATACGCCTTCACTGGCGGTACGATCCCAGACGACTACGACGTCAATGGGTCGGCCGGCACGATGACGCTGACCACGGCCAACGTCTCACGCCGGGCGGTACTCGACACCGGCTCGGCCAATCACTATCTCAGGGCGCGGGTCACCGTGCCGGTCCTGCCCACCGGCGCGGGCATCAATGTGAGCTTGGTGCTGCGATTCGCCGATATGTCCAATCACTACGTTGCTGGGTTGCGCATCGAGACCACGGGCGCCGTGACGCTGCTCGTGGAGCGCGTCGTCAGCGGGGTGTTCACCACGCTCACGTCGGCCACCATCGCCGGCTGGACGCACGTCGCTGGCGCGAGCTACCACCTGGCCGCCGAGATCTCGGGCACGACGCTGCGCGCCACCGCATGGAGACCGACGGACGCCGAGCCCGGATGGCGGTACACGACCACGGACAGCTCACTGTCTGGTCACACCTCGGCCGGGGTGCGCGCGAGCCGGGTCACCGGCAACACCAACACCGACCCGGTGATCAGCTGGGATGACCTGTCTGTCCCCAATCCGCAGCGGTTCACGGTGACCCGGCTCGCGGATGGCATCGACAAGCCTCTGCCTGCCGGGGGACAGGTGCGGCTGTGGCGTCCCGACCGATACGCGCTGTGAAAGGAATGCGATGAGCACGGTGCCGACGGTGGCCGCAGGTCAGATCATCTTGGCCGACGACCACAACTCTCACCTTCTGGCCTGGACGGCGTACACCCCCACGTGGGCTTCTTCGGCAGGCAGTGTGGCGATAGGCAACGGCACATTGTCCGGCCGGTACCGCAAGGTCGGTAAGACGGTGGATTTCGTCGTGGCACTCACGGCGGGCTCCACTACGACCTATGGCACGGCGGGGGCGTTCTGGTCGTTCGGGCTTCCGCCGATCGGTGTCCCGACAATGCCTTTCGTGTTCCCGCTGCGCATGATTGACACCCTGACTCTGGAGTATGAGGGATTCGCTATAGCGGCAGCTGGCGGCAGCACTGTCGAGCTATTCAAGCCCGTGTCCGGCCGCATCCTCAACAACTCGCCGTTCGCCTTTGGCAACACGGACGCTCTGTCTTTCAACGGCACCTACGAGATCTCTTAGGAGAAAAATGCCTTACGGCACAATGGAATTGATGAACGGCGGCGGCGCCGCCTACATTTTCGAAGCCCAGCGGGTGGTGGGCTCCGGGACGGTGGCCTTCAACTTCCGGATCTCCACGACCTACGGCTACGCGTCCGAGGCCGACTGGGACGACGTCATGCAGGAGGTCATGGACTACTTCGCTGCCAACTTCATCAACGTGGTGGGTCGCAAACAGCATCCTGGCAGCGGCGATGCGGGCGCCCAGGCCACTATCACCCCGACACCGTAGGGGCTTCCCCAACCCGCCTACCCGAGAGGAGGCGTGATGCGTCTGCTCTGGCTCGCTGACGTGCTCCGCGCCGCGGGACTCACTGTGCACGAGGTGTCCGGCTGGAAAACTCGAGGCTCGGATACCTATGGTCCTGTCCGTGGCATCACCTGCCACGAAACGCAGGGCAGCCTGCGGTCCACGGATGCCGGTGAAATCGGCGTCCTGCTGAACGGGTCGGCGACCGCGAATCCGCCGATCGCGCAGCTGTACCTGTCCAGGTCCGGTGCGTGGCATGTGGTGGCGTCGGGCACCTGCTACCACAACAAAACCGGCTGGGCCGGCCCGAACAAGGGCTACGGCAACGATGCGCTGCTCGGTATCGAAGCCCAGCATGCCAAAGGCGAGCCGTGGACTGCGCTTCAGTACGAGTCGTATGTGCGCGGCGTGGCCGCGCTGGTCGCCCACAAGGCGTCTGGCTACGACGTGGCGGTGTCACGTGTCGGTGGCCATTTCGAGCATCAGCCGGGCGAGAAGTCCGATCCCGGCTTCGACATGAACGTGTTCCGTCGGCGAGTGGCGGATGTCCTAAGTGGAGACGACATGGCTGTCAATCAGCAAGATTTCGACGCACTGATCTGGCGCCTCGAAGCGCTGATCAACAATCGGCCTACCGTGATAGGTGGCCCCCTCAAGGGCGAGAGGAACGTGCTGGCGGCCACTTTGGGTGATGTGCAGGCCCGTATCGCCGCCGAGCAGGCCCGCGATGCCGCGCTGTCGGCCACCGTCGAAGCGCTGGCCGAGATGGTCCGCCAGGGCGGCGGAGACGTGGACGCTGCGGCGATCCTGTCCCGCATCGACGACCGGGTGACCGAGGTCAAAGCGCAAATCACCGAGGTGCACCAAGACGAGATGGCCCGGCTCGCGGAGGTTATGCAGCAGGCGCTGCGGGACAGGGACGCCCGGATCGCCTCGCTGGAGACCGAGCTGGACGGGCTGCGCGGCGGCGACGCGGCGCCGCAGGGGTAGTGACGTGTGGCCGGAGTTGGAGCCGTTCGCTGGCCCGGTCGGGATTGGCACGGTGGTTCTCGCTGCGATCTGGATGGTGCTGACCGGCCGGCTCATCCCCGCCCGGACCCACGAGCGGGAGATCGCCGCGAAGCAGGCAGAGATCGACCGCCTGTCGGCGGCGCTGGAGAAGGTCGAAGCGCAGCGCGACAAGCTCATGGGTCTCGCGGGCGAGGTGACAGTCGGCATCGTCCGGGCCATTCCGTCGGCACGGGACTCGGTGCCATGAGGTGGCCGTGGTCGCGCCGACGTAAGGCGGAGGAAGCAGAGGCGCTTCGGGCGGCACAGGAACGCCTGGATGACGCGAAGCGCAAGGACGCCGAGGTGAACTCGCTGGCTGACCAACTGCGGCAGATCCGAGACGCGAACCATTTCGCCGAGATGCTGGCGGCGAGTTTCAGGGACCGGAGATGAGGATCTTCTCAACCATGCTGCTGGCTATGGCCTTTCTGGGCGGGCTGACGTTCGTCGTCTTCTATGCGACGACGGCACGCTGGTGGCGATCGGACGTAGGCCGTAACGCGATGATTTTCGCCGGCTGCGAGACGATCATCTTGGGGTTGTCGCTGACGGTGCGGATATTCGGCGACTTCCCTGGTCGGGAGCTGGTTGCCATGACCATGTTTGCGCTATTCACGGTGGCGATCTGGTGGCGGGTGGTGGCGTTGATCCGCGCCCAGCGCCGAAAGGACTAGCTTTCGCCGCCGCCATGCCTGACCTGGGGAGATCAAGGGGCGGGGGGGTGCCGACCGTGGCTGTGCACTGGCGTGTGGGTGCTGGCTATGCCTGTGGTGTCGGCTGCCGCTGGGAGTCGCAGACGGTCACCTCCACCCGTAGCCGGGCTGGGGTGACCTGCCGAGGGTGCATGCGCACCCGCGTGTGGGCGCAGGCCCATGACTGATTCTTTCCTTCAATCCCTCGAGGAGGGCCATTATGACCACACCCACGAAGAACCGGCCGTGGTTCGGCCGCGACCCCGCGTTGTGGATCAACGCGATCAGCATTTTCCTCATGATCGGCGTCGGTTTCGGGCTGCCCATCAACGATGGCCTGTCCGCAGGTATCGTCGCGCTCCTGACGGTAGGCGCGACGACGTGGACTGCCGTGCACACCCGGCCGTGGGCGCCCACCATCTTCACTGGTCTCATCGGCGCGGGCGCGGCGCTTCTGGCCGAGTTCGGGCTGGATGCGACGCAGGAACAGGTGTCGATGATCGCGGCTGGGGTGTCGGCGGTGCTGATGCTCATCGCCCGCAACCAGATCACCCCGTCCCATGACCCGCGACCGCTCACTGCGGCGGCAGCGGTAGTCCACGGACCGCCCGACTCGGAGCTTCGGCGGTAGACTGGAGGCAGGTGCGGGGGTTCCGGTAGTTGCGTGCTGCGTGACATCCGTCCCAGCGGCGGCGAGATGCCGGCCCCGACCTGTCCAGCGTTGCGCCCGTCCTCTTCGGAGGGCGGGCGCTTCTGCGCGTTCCGGTGTTGTCACCTTAGCGATGTCACCCGGAGGTGAGAGAATTTCTTGGGCATGAAAACGGCCCGGTCGGCTGCCTGCCTACCCAGCGGCGGCCGTCCCGGACCGATGCCTTGGCTGACGAGCAGATTTAGGTGGCCTCGCCAGCTTCACCCCTCTACCGAAGGGAACCCCACAACTATGCACCAACTGAACCTTGTGGCCAACACTCTCGATCAACTTCGTTGTGAAGATGAGACCGGAGAGTGGTGGCTAGCCCGCTCCCTGATGCCCGTCATGGGCTACGTCAAGTGGGAGAACTTCGAGGAAGTGATCACGCGCGCCCGTGCGGCGGCGCGTAACTCCGGCCTCGACCCTGATCAGCATGCTTCCCGGCTCCAGGAAGTTGGGACGAAGTGGACACCGGGCGCAGGTGGTCGGGTTGACTACCGGCTCACCCGCTACGGCGCCTATCTGCTGGCAATGAACGGCGACCCGCGTAAGCCGGAGATCGCTGGGGCGCAGACCTACTTCGCGGTCAAGACCCGCGAGGCGGAGGCCGCGGCCCTGATCCCGTCTCCACGGCGGCCCCTCACCAACCGCGAGCTGGCCCTGATGGTCATCGAGGAAGCTGACCGGGCCGACCGGGCGGAGGCCGCGCTGGGGATCACCCAGCCGAAGGCGGAGGCATACGACGTCTTCCTCGACGCGGACGGCACCTACTCCTTTGAGCAGGTCGCCAAGATGCTGCATGCCGAGACCGGGCTGGGGCGCAACAATTTGATGAAGCGGCTGCGGGAACTCGGCGTGCTCGAGAAGAACAACGTCCCCTATCAGCGTCACCTCGAGCACTTCCACGTCGTCGCCCAGCACTTCGAGGGCGCAGACGGGCGACGCCGCGTCACCCACACCACCCGGGTCTATCCGTCCGGAGTGGACTTCATTCGACGCAAGGTGCTCGCCGGGCGCGGCATGCTGACCCCGGCTCTTATGTCCCCCTAGGGCTCGGTCACCCTGCGCCCGCCCTCCGAAGAGGGCGGGCGCTTCTGCTATTGCCCCTTGCGCTAATAAACGGCGTCGTTTATTCTGGGTGTACGGCCGCAGGGAGTGGCCCGGACCCGAAGGAGCAGCCGCAATGCCGATCACGACCACCATCTTTGGCCAGGACACCCGCCACGCCGAGCCGAGGCCCGAGATGAGGCCCGAGATCTCAGCCGAGTTTTACGCCGCGCTCGCCGCTGCCGGAGTCACGGCGGACGCAGAGATTGAGCCCGACGGCCAAATCACCATCGAGACCAACTGCACCCAGATATGCGTAGGTGCAGAGGACGGCTGGATCACCGCCACCGCACGGTACGCCGACGACACTGAGGCGATGATCTACGAGGGTGAGTCGCTGACCGACCTGGCGGCGGCGATCGCCCGGACGCTGCGGTGAGCCAGGCCGCACGCCGACCCGGCCGTCCGGGCCTGGGCGACCGGGTCGCAGTCCGCCTGGACCCCGAAGTCCGCGCCGGTCTCGCCCGGTGGGCTGAGGGCCGGCCGGACGTCGACCGCAGGCGCGGGCGACCGGTCGAGGCTGACGCCGTCCGGGTAATCGTCGAGGAGCGGCTGGCGGCTGAGGGCATCCTCCGGCCGGGGGACGCTACGAGCGCGTCGGAGTGCTAACCTGGGACAGTTCGTTGTTCATTGAGGTTTGGTTGCGGGTGGCGCCCAGCGTCCCGGTAATCCCGTCGCGGGACTAACTGTCCCGCCCTTCATTGAGGAGTGGTCGTCTTCGACGTGCCAGCCTGAGCACGATGCTGCGGGGCTCGCCCCCGCCCTTCGCTGATAGAAGCGCCCGCTTTCCCGTAGGAGAGCGGGCGCTTCTGCTCATTGCGAGATGGGGGTTGCGGTCTAGCCTCGCTGCCGGATGCCGCGCTCGGCCAGCAGGTGGCGGTTGCGGACGCCAGTCTTGGACATGCCGAGGCGGGCGGCGATCTGGCGGTAGGACCAGCCGAGGCCGCGCAATCGCAGGATCTCCGTATCGGGGATGTCGACGCGTCCCCGTGGCCCGCGTCGACGGGTGGGCACTTTGCCGTGGATGGCTTTCCAGAGGGTCTTGCTGTGGCGGATGCCGAGTTCGTCGATGATCTCGCGCAGGGTGCGGCCCTTGCGGTAGAGCCGCACCGCTTGTGTGGTCTGTCGGGCTGTGAGCGGCATGCATCGATGCTATGCCGCAATGAGGATCAGGCGCGGCAGGGCTCGCGGTATTTGTTGAGGTCGGACCCTTTGAGGACGACGATGGTGTCGATCTCGGTGCAGTCGTCGTCGCCCTCGGCGTAGTCCCGCGCGATAGCCTGCGCGGCCGCGCGCTCGTCGAGGTAGCCGCCTCCGGCGAAGTTGGCCGACTGGTACTGGGTGCTGTCCCAGCGGTCCGGGTCGTAGCTGTCGTTGATCGACCAGTTGCACGACACGCCGACCTCGGGTCGGGTGGGGTCGAAGGCCATCAGGAATGCCTGGTCGTCGGTGAGGGTGACGCGGTAGATGTTGCGGCTCATGGCTTCTCCTGGGTGAGGGGTGGCGCTTCAACGGAATAAATGTACCACACTTAAAGACGACTTGGCAAGAATAGGTGTGGTACATTTATTGCGTGAGCGAGGAGAAGAAGCGCAGAGGAAGACCCGCCACCGGCGTGACCCCCAAGCGCAACCTGCGAGTCGGCCCGGTCTGGGATGAGGCAGCCGCGATCGCCGAGGCGCGCGGCGAAACCATCACCGACGTGGCCCGGCCCATCCTGGAACGCGGCTTGCGCCGCTACATCCGGCAGCACGGGCAGGAGGGGGTTGGCGACCAATCGGCGACGGGGTAGTGTGACGGCACTGGTTCGCCAGTCCTCATTGCGATCTGATCGCACCGCACGTCCGTGAGACGGGTGGTTCCCGGCCGAGGCCGGGCCTCTTTGCGATTTGCGCCCCACCCGGCACGTAGCCGGGTGGGGCGCTCTTTCGTATCCGGTCCTGGTCTGCCAGGCTCGCCGGTATGCCGTCTCCATCCGATCCGCGTCCCGCTGATCCTGTCGCACCTCCCGCCGAGGCGGTGTGCTGTGGCCGGGGGTCGTGGGCGCCGAAAGCCGGGGCTCCGCTGGTGGTGGGATGCCAGCTGTGCAAGCTCTCGCCGACGTACTGGCGCAAACAGTCCGCCCCCGCCGCCTCGGAGTGAGGCAGGCGGGGGCGGTTCTGTCGTGTCAGTCGGCGGCGGCGCGCTCGACCGTGGCGTACATACCGGTGTCGCCGAACTCCCAGTCTTCAGTGCGCGACCAGCCCTGCTCAGACAGGATTCGGTCTGCCGCTTCGCCAGCCGCTTCGGTGCCGTCCCGTCCAGGCACGCCGGTGTCGGCGTCGCCCATCGCCATCTCGCCCGTCATGTCCTGCCCTGTGCCGGACAGGTCGTCGGCCATCTCGTAGACGCCGACTTCGTAGGTCGCATCGGGGGCGATCTCGGTCAATATGGCTGCCTGGTGCATTTTCATGGTCGGGTTCCTCTCGCGTTTGGGTGCGCCCCGTCCGGCTGTTGCGAGCCGGACGGGGCGATTTTGTCATGTCAGCCGATCGGGTTCGGCATCCACTTCATGCCCCACCACTCGTGGTGGTCGTCGGGGATGACGGTGCTGATGCCGTGCTGGCCGGGCATGTCCTGCCAGCCGTCGGCGAGCATGAGCTTTCGAGGGTGCTCGTACACCCACGATTCCGCCATCACGCCGAGTCTGGTGATGAGGGGCTGTGTCGTGTCGTGGACCAGCTCGTAGACGTCGGTGCCGATGTCGTCAAGCCGGTAGCCGCGGCGGACGTAGGCGTTACGCACCAGGATCACCACGCGAAGGCCGCCGATCTCGCCGTCCCAGCGGAGGGTGGGGCGCAGGAGACGCCATGCAGCCGGTGTGCCGTCGACGGTCGCGATGACCATCCAGTCGCCGGGACGGTCGTCGAGCCGGCTTTCAGCGTCACGCAGCATGTCGTAGGCGAGACCGATGTCATCGCGTAGGGGGTCGACGAGTGCCCGGTAGCGGGGGTCGCCGTACTCCAGCGTCAGGGCTTCGATCTTCAATGTGGCTCCCTCTATGGTTGGGGAGCCACCCCGAGGTGATACCAGCATCTCGGGGTGGCGTCTTATTACTGGCCGGTCAGTTTCTTGAGCGTGCCGTCCGGCTGTCGCTCCCAGATGCCCGCCTCGGCCCGCTTGCGCGGCTCCTGCTGGGAGCCCTGGTGGTTGTCGCCGCTGGGTTTCTCGTCCTTCTTGGCCATGCCGGCCACCCTCCCTGTGTCTTGGCTACTGCTGGTCGGGCTGCCGGATGGTCAGACCCCGCTGTACGAGCAGGTCGAGCACCTGCGCCGCGTGGGCTTCCGGGCTGAGGTCGCCTCGGTCGACGGCTTCGACCTCGGCGGCCATCTCGGGCGTGACCCCCGTGAGGATCAGCGGCCGGGCCTCGGCCGGGTAGTAGCCCAGGCTCGCCCACTGTGCGGCGACCTCCGGAGTGACCCGCGGGTCCATTCGGTACCAGTCCCCGCCGATGCGGGGCGTTGCGAGCTGTTCGGCCAGGCGGCAGTAGATCCGGACGTATGCCCAGGTCTCTTTGATGGCGTCCATTGGACTCCCTCTGTGTAGTTTTCAATCCCCCGTGCTTGTGCCTACAGCCTAACCCATCCTCCGTAACATACGCAACATACATAAGTGTCAGCTAGGCGACAGAACGTGCGGAGCGGTCGTGCTTCGCAGCGATCCCCCACAGGTCGATCTCGCCGATGGCCTGCCGAATCTCCGGTACGGCAGCGTGCCATGCCTCCGTCCCGTCATACGGGCCGTAGATCATCTCGCCGTGGAGGGTGACCCCATCCGGCAGCACCGAAGCCACGGCCTGCCGAAACTCCTCGACAACCGCGGCGACCTCAAAGCCGTCGTCGGTGATGCCAGCCAGAGCGACGTAGTCCTCCAGGTTATCTGAGCTATCGCCCATGAGCAGGTGCCAGTTGCCGAACTCTGTGGTCGCTCCGGCGTCCGGGTCGACTGAGGGCGTCTCCTCCGGCTCGTAGGGGCTAACCAGCGCCACGGGCCGGCCGTAGTGGGTGATGACCACCTCGTCGCCGCGGATGATCGCGTTAAGCATGTCGCGCCACCCCCGCTGGATATCGGTCGACTTCATATCGATGCGGGCCATGATGTCTTGTCCTGTCTGCGAAATGGCGGTTATGGATTCCCCACGCAGCCGCGTCGGGATCTCAGCTTCATCCCGACGCGGCTGCATTGTGATCACAGCTGCTCGAATGCTTCCCCGAAGTACTCGCCGTCCGGCAGCAGCTCTTCGGAAGCACTAACCCGCACCCGGTCACCCACCTGCACGGGGCGCATCTCCGGTTTGTAAACCGCGCCGCCAAGATCCCCGATGACCGTGACCGTCTGGTCTCCGGCCTCGATTGTCAGCCGCGGCATGCTGCCGTACGGCCCCCGCTCCTGCGTGATGACCGCGACGGTGCCCTCGATCTGCCAGCGGATGTGGGTGGTCACGTGCTCGGTGCCGCGCCAATCTTTGCGGCGCGTCTTAATTTCCACCTGCTTGATCATTGCGTGCTCCTCGGCGGTGGGGAGGGAGGCGGGCTCGATGACCCATGCGCGACCGGCTTTAACGGCCTGGATGCGGCCGGTCCGACACCAGCGGCGAACGGTCGTGACGCTGACCTGGACTTTCTCGGCTGCCTGCGCGGTGTTCATCTGGACCTCCCTCTCTTGCTTGTGCCTACAGCCTAACCCATCCTCCGTAACATACGCAACATACATAAGTGTCAGCTAGGCGACATGAGCCGGAGATGCATCGCCGTCCAGTGACGAGGTCGCCGCGCTGCTCCTGCGTCAGGGCATGCACGGCGACCTCATCGACGCTGAGGACTAAGCGGCTGACTAGTCGTTGAGCAGCGGCGCCCACGCCTGCCGCAACGCGCCAAGGATCCGCGGCCCGCGCAGCCACTCCAGCACCTCGCGTTCCTGCCGGTAGTCGATGGGGCACTGGTAGCAGATTCGGCGGCTGGACGTCAGGAGAAAGACGTTGAACACCTGCTCGTCCCGATCCTCCCCTGCCATAAAGAAGCCGTCGTGGAGCGGGTGGGTGGCGTCGTACCACTCCCAGGCGTATACCTGGTTGAGCGTTGGCGCAAGGGCGTCTATCCGTGACCTGAGATCGGCGAAGCTCGCGCAGCGGTTCAGATTTTCCGAGTCGTCAGCCACAATCGGCCGACTCACTTCCCACAGATGCACCGGCTCATCCTCTCTCACGTCGCGTCTGACCACAGGTCGGTCAAGGCCGCGTCGATGTCCTCGTCGGGGTGACTGGCGGTCGGCTCCGCTGGGGCTTCCTCGACGGCGGGCCGGTCGCCGGTCGGCGGGGGTCCGACCGCCTGGCGGCGCCGGTGCGCCCGCTGCTGCTTGCCGATCGCGTCAGCAGTCACCCCGTAGCCCAGTACCGACAGCCGGTCGGCGATCTCCTGCTGGGTCGCCTCCCCCCATGCCGGATGGCAGAGCAGCCGTCCGATGTAGTCGGTGGCCTGGCGGGCGTACTGCTCGGCGGCCGCCCTTCGGCGAGCAACCTCGGCGATCCGCTGGGGGATCGGCAGCAGCATCAGATCAAGGTCGTCGACCGAACCGGCAGGCAGGAGGCTGCCGACCGGGGGCAGGAAGATGAGGAGGCGATCCGGCTCGTCGGTCGCCTCCGCGCCGCCGTCAGCCGACTGGAGGTCGCCCGCTGTCTCCGGGAGCACCGACTCGTGGTCGGCGTCCAGCTCGGCGAGGGTGCGGTCCGTGGTCGCGGTCATCGCGGGCTGGCTTCGGCTTGGTGTTCCGCCCACATCTGCCGGATGCGGTCGGCGCCGACCGGCTCGGGCCGGGCGTCGTCGGGTGCGGGCTGGGATCGGGCGAGGTCGCGGGCGATGCAGATCTCGATCGGCACGTCGAGCAAGCTGACGATCTCCAGGCGAGCGCCGGCCGTGGCCGCTAGTGCGACCGCTTCCGCGACCCGCTCGGCGGTCAGATGAGTGTCGTCCATGATCACGTCGTAGCCGTGAGACAGCAGCGCAGATACTGCCGCGTGCTGGATCACGCTCACCATCGCCTCAGCGTCGACATCGCCATGCGGCCACGGACCACGCCGCAGCATGGCCCGGATGTCATCCCTGTTGACGCGGGCACGCCGCGCCGGGTCGGTGGCCACCCAGGCTCGTGCCCAGGTGCTCTTGCCGGATCCAGGCAGACCGCGGGTGATGACGAGGGTGGGCGCGAACCGGTCGAGCAGTGCGCCGCGCTCCCGGTCGGACAGCTCGGCGCTGTAGGTCAGCATGCGCAGCGCGTCGCGGGCGTCGGCCAGGGTCACCGCGCCCAGGGCACGCAGCGCAGCCTCAGCCTCGTCGATGAGCGGGTGGCCGGCCCACAGGCGCGGATCGTCGCGATAGGTGGGGTCGATCATGGCGGTCTCCTCTACGGTGTAGGGGAGACCGGGCTACTACGGGTGGCCCGGTCTCTCTATGTCGGTCAGGCGCACTCGGTGCGCAGCTCGGGCAGCCAGCCGATCACGTGGTCGTTGGCCTCGACGATCAGGCTCAGGACCGCGTCGAGTGCGTCCGCCCGTGCCGGTCCGGTGAACGAGCCGTCGGCGTAGGCCCAGCCGGGTAACCGCTGGGCGGTGTTGTTGACGAGCCAGGCGTACACGGCGTCGGCTGCGGCGCGGGCGACGGTCGGGGTCTCGTCATCGGCGAATCCGCGGGCGGTTTCCGTGAGGGTCCATTCCGGGTCGGTCAGGGTCATCTTCGTCATGGTTTTAGTTTACGGCAGAAGTGCCGTATAAACCAAGAAGCTTACGGCGGAATCGCTGTAAACTTGCTGACACTTAATACGGCGGGAGTGCCGTATAGTGGGGGTATGGCAGAACGACTCGGCAACAACGCCGCAGCCGCCCACCTCGGCATACGGCCGTCCACGTGGCGCGACTACGTCGCAGACGGCCGCGCTCCTGCCCCTGACGGCATCGACGAAGGCTTCGGCAAGCCGTACTGGCTCAAGAGCAGCCTGGACAAATGGCAGGCGTCGCGCCCCGGCCGCGGCCGCCGTCGAATAGGAGGCCACTTGGCGGATAGCGCCGAGGTACGGGCGGAGCTTCAGTAGCATGGACTCGTGATCGAATGGGAACTGCCGCACCATCGTGACATTAATTGTCGTTGATCCGACAGTGGCATGTACCTGCTCGTGATGAGATGACTGCCTTATGTCACTAGCCGCAAACGAGGAACCCGTGCGACGGTAACCTCAGGAAAGAAAGGGCGTTTAGCCATTGCCACGCCCGCGTCACAGATACGGCGAATACGAGCAGTTGCTCACAGCACTGGAGAGTAAGAGGTGGCTGGTAGACGGAGGTGGAGATAGGCACTTTCGACTGAGGTGCCCCTGCCCGCGGCGATGTATGTTGGTCGTTTCGACGACACCAAGATCGCGATCCGGCACCTTTCAGATCGTGAAACGGCAACTCCGCAAGCAAACGTGTTGGAAGGAGGACTGATGAACGACTATCTCATCTCTGTCGAGATGTGGTTTGTTGGCCCGGCCGAGAGCACGGAGGACGACTTCGAGGCGTTCCTGAACCAGGTGCTAGCGCAACTGGAGAACATCGAACGCGAGGTCACGCTCGCCGCCCGCCTACGCGAAAAGATGGCCGACTTCGGCACAGTTGCCGAAGGTGAGACCTTCGACGAGGCACTAGCCAGCTATCTGATCGACCTGAGAACCGCGCTTCACGCCGCCGGCGCTAACACGCAGGGGTGGCCGCAGTTCGTGGTCAAAGATCAGAAGGCTCACGAACTCCAATCGGCTTAGCCCCCCTCAATGACTAAAGCCCCCGCCGAGTGCGGGGGCTTTTTTCGCGTTCACCTCGCGCGGACGGGAGTCAGCCCCGCTGCCGCTTCGCCAGATACGCCGACCACCGCTGTGTGCACACCTCACACCACACGGCTGGCCTGGTCCGCAGTGTCACATCCTGCGCATCGGCGGGGATCGGGATACCGCACTGGGTGTGGTCACCAGCGCCGGTCTCGTGGTCGGCGATATGCCGGACGTAGGGCTCGGTCACCGCTGCTCCTCCCGCAGCCAGGCCAGCAGCCGCTGGCACACCTCGTCGGAGTCATCCCACCTGCGACGCAAGGCCGAATCGCACAGCAGCCGCTCGGCCTCTGCCGCCCCAGGGTGGCGTGGGGTGAGGACCAGCTCGATGACGGTCACCACTGCCTCCGCCTGATCGCCGCGGTCGCCTCGTCGATGCGCCGGCCCAGCGGCTCCCCGTCAGCACGCGGGCGTAGCCGCGGTCGGCGGCGGGTGGCCCGGTAGCGCGTGTGGCAGATGACCGTCAGCAGCGTCACCACAGCCAGAGCTAGCAGTCCTAGGGCTACATCCATGCCACACCTCGGTGGAGGGAGATGGTGCCGGGGATGCGGCGACTAGAGTGAGAGTGCGCGCGACCCGGCACGCGATGGGTTTCGAGCCAGGGGCCGAGTGGCCCGTCTCGATGTCTAACGCTCATTCAAGCCGATAGGTAGCGGAACACTCCACCACTGTTCCGCTGGAACACTTTGTGTACCGGACACTGCGGGTACCCTGGCGGTATGGCCGAGCCTGCATTTCGCCTGATCGCGGACTCGATCCGCGCGGACATCACCGCCCGCCGCCTCGTCGAAGGCGACCGGCTGCCCACCGTCCGCGACCTGGCCGCCCGCTACGAGGTCCCGATCGGGACAGTCACGCGCGCACTCGATCTGCTCCGCGCTGAAGGCGTGATCGTCTCCCATCACGGCCGCGGCCTCTACGTCCGCTCGTTCGCCCGGATCGTCCGCTCCTCACCAGGCCGGCTCGCCAAATCCCACTGGGGCGCAGGACATGCCATCCAGGACGCCGACACTGGCGACCGGGTCCGGGTCGTGCACGTCGAGGTCAGCGAGGTCCCCGCCCCGCCGTGGGCCGCCGAGGCGTTCGCACTGCCCGAGGGTGTGAGTGTGCTGGCCCGCGTCCGCAGGTTCGCCGTGGACGACCGGATCGTGCAGCTGGCCACCTCCTACCTGCCACTGGCCGTCGTCCACACCGTGCCCTCCGTCGCCTACACCGGACCAGGACCAGGCGGGATTTACGCACGCATGGCCGAGGCGGGACTGGAGCCGGTCAGGTTCCGGGAGCGCATCCGCAGCCGTACGCCCACTTCCGACGAGGCGACGATGCTGGCCCTGCCGACCGGGGTTGCCGTGCACGAGATCACCCGCTGGGCGTGGACACACGACGGGCAGTGTGTGGAGGTCAACCGCATGATTCTCGATGCGTCGGCCTACGACCTGGAGTATCTGTTCAGCTCGGAGGGCTGATCGGTACCCGCCGCGCATCCTTCGTTAGAGCGCGGCGGGCCGGGCTGCCGGGTGTCTGTGCGGAGATCCCCTGATCGGCATGCCACCATCCACCATAAGCTGTCCAGTCCTGTCTAGTTGATGAACTGGTGTGAACAGAACTGGACATGTCTGATAACTGGCGCGGTGCCATCCTGGCACGGTGGATCGCTGGTCACGGACGACAGTGCGGGACCAGATAGCCGCCGACCTGCGCCGACGCATCGCCGACGGGGAGTGGCCCGAAGACCGGCGCATGCCGGGTGAGGTGGCGTTATCCCAGGAGTACGAGGTGGCTCGGGGAACCATCCGGGAGGCGCTGGCCGTACTGCGCGAGGAAGGTCTCATTGAGACCGACCGGGGCCGCGGATCATGGGTGGTACGACCGGTCAAGCGCCCAGCAGAACCGCCGCGGCGGGCCAGCCCGGACAGCTGGCGCACCTCGCCGTTCCAGCCGCCGCCCGGATGAATGTGCCAACGTTCCGGGTGAATGTGCCAATGTTGAGGAATCAACCGTACGGCCGATTCTCCCTAACTGTTAGCTACCCGTGCAATTTGCGGCGTGCTTTTGCATGACAGTTGCGGCCCGATTGACCGGATGGGCGCGCTCCCATGGGGGCGGAAATGCGGCCCGGCATCTTATGCCCGACCGGCCATGGTTAGTCAAGACCAAGAATGTTGACCAATATTCGCGGCCGTGAATAGACCATTCATGTTAGGTCTTGATGACCCCTTGTCAACAGGAGTACCTTCACATTCTCCCTGGTGAGGCTGGTGCGAGACCCACCGGGGAGACACACCCAGCGGACGGCATCCGCGACAGCCGCCCTCACCGCCCCATGCGCCCGAGGAGGCACCCATGACCCTGCCCGCCCATCTCCGAAGCCGCTGGCGCCGCATCGCCGCCCGCATCGACGCCTGGATGCTCGACGCAGCCGGAATCACCCTCAGCCGCCACCCACGACACTAACCACGCTCGTGCGGCCCTCCCGCCGCACGCCCGCAACGCCGCGGGCAACACCCATCCCCGGCCCGGCGCCGCCTCCGCCACGGCGCCCGGCCCACCCCGCATCACACCGCCCGGACGCCGCCACGCCGGACGCCGCCCCCGGGCGGCAAGCACCACCCGGACGCAGCCATGAGCCGACGCTGCGCCCGGCACATCGGGGGACAGCACAACCGAAAGGACACCCCAGTGACTGAGCAACGAGAACCCTCACCGTCACCTGCCAAACCGAAGCCTTACCGCGCCTGCGCCCGCACCGCCGCCGCCCTGGCCTCCATCGGCCTGGCCCTCGCCATCGCAGGTGCCCTCCTCGCGGCCCGCGCCGGTCAAGGCATCGGTGCCGGTGCCTCCCTGACGGCCTCCCGGATGGGCTTCGGCATGGCTGTCATCGGCAGCGTCTGGCTGGTGCTCGTCCACCTCCGACGCCAGTTCCGCGAGCAGGAGCAGCTGCGGGCCGAAGATCACAAGCTGCTGGTGAGGATGGCTGCGGATATCGCGGCCCTCAAAAGTCGCGTGGACTCGGCAGGATCTCATGCAACAGTGGCAGCCCCGGCCGGACAGTCTCAATCGCCGCAGACCGGCCGCGGGCGCCGGCGCAAAGGGAAGGCCAATCAGCAGACGGACGCGGCCCAGGTGACCACCCCTGCGGCGGTGAACGGCTTCCGTACCTTGCAGCACGGACGAGATGACGCCTGGCTTGACGACATGTCCGAAGCGTTCCGGCTCGGACGCGAGGCCGAGCGGCGGCGAGGGCAGCGTCCGGCTGGCGAATGAAAGGCTGGCGGGTGCCCCTGGGGTCAGACAGGGGCACCCGTCTCGCGTTATATTCCGCCCATCACGTCGACGCGATCGTAAGCCCTTCGTGCCCGCGCAGACCGCGCCGATCGACCATAGCGGCGCAGCATTTGAGGCGAATCCCACCCATTCAGCTCCATAAGATCACCTTCCGCGCCGCCAGCATCCAGCCAGCGGTGCGTGAAGGTATGGCGAAATTGATGAGGGTAGATTTTTAAGCCGATGCGCTTGCCCCGGCTTTCGATGGCTTGATAGACGCCGCTCGGTGTGAGGGGACCTTTGGTGCCGAGCCACAGCCGGGAGGTGAACCGACCCGCCCTGTGGGTCGCTCTGGAACGCAGGTATCGGTCAAGGGCCTGGGCGCATTTGGCATCGAATTTGATGATGCGCTGCTTGCCGGCTTTTCCGGTGACCAGGAGTTCGAAGTTCCTCAAGTTCAAGTCATCTACTTCCAGGACGGCCACCTCGGCGAGACGAGCTCCGCTGCACGCGTAGAGCCGTATCAGCGCAGCGTCGCGGCGGGACGAGAAATCTCGTCCCTTCTCGCAATCCTGGACGAGGCGGGCAAGATCTTCACTTGCGATGACCGGCACGACTTTGTCGTCAATCGAGGGCGGCGACATCGACGCCAACGGGCTGGTCGTTTCCTCCTCGGCCGCATACCATTTCCAAAACTGTTGCAAGGCCCGATATTGATTGTTGGCATAGCCTTTTTCGTACGGACGCCCCTTCGGGCAGGGGGTCCGGGGATGACTGCGCGGCTTGCCACATCCGCAGCGCGTGCCACCTTCTTGAAACCAGGCCATGTAGAGCTCAAGGTGGCGTTTGCTGACGCTCGCCCAGTCGGCCACGTCTTGATCGATAAGCCACCATGCGAGCTTCGCTGCGGCATCGGTGTAGGTGCGGCGCGTCTTGGGACTACGTCCCTTGGCGCGGAGCGAAAGCTCGAAGGATTCGATCCATACCTGAAAGCTGGGGGGAAGATCTTCGTCAGGTCTCATATCTAGGCGGATCCTCTCTGACCGGTGTGCGATGGACATGCCGCATCGCTGCGGCGGTGTCGTTCCTGGTCAGAGGAACTTTGAGCCCAGTATCGGACTCGAACCGATAACCTTCCGCTTACAAGGCGGATGGGGCTCAACGGTATGCGATTCCTGCATCTGACCGGGGGACAGTCGAACGCAAAGGCGATAGGCGGATGGTGTAAAAATTGTTAATAGTCAATCTTTACTTTCTGGCGCTCCCCCAACAATGTCGATTTGCTCCTTAATGCCACGCACGCGCTCCTCACGGTGACGTGCCTCCCGCGCCAGCTCGAGCACGATCCATCGGCGCTTCGTCTCATCATCAAGCGCTGTCGAGTTCTGGATGGTCTCCACGATCCAGGCGTCCTCGGGCGGTACGACGGACACCGGCAACTGACCCCGCTCGTAGTAGCCGACGCGCATAAGTAAGTCCATTTGGTCACGGTCAGTACGGTCGGCGACCTGGCGCACACTGGACTCGGCAACGTCGACTTCCATTCGAAGCCATCTGTCGATAGTGCGCTCGCGAAAGTCGATCTTTCTTGCAAGCGCGGCCTTGTTGCGACGGGGTATCTCGTCAAGCAATTCGTTGATGATCGTCGCCCATACTTCCCGGTTCACTACTCCCGCCACCAGCGCATCGTACCGGACACCAGTGTCCGGTCGCGAGGGTTCCGCATGGCGCAGTACACGTGGAGTCAGTAAGTCGATACCCCTGCGGCGGATCGCTCGGTCACGTTGACGCAGATCCATACCTCGCTGGATAGCCATGACGCCACTCTATGCGGACATTCGTGTCCGGTCAAACCTCAAAAACCACACCCTTGCCAGACACGCATGTCCAGACCTATAGTCGGACACGTGAGTCGCAGAAACGCCAGAAAGTCTGGACATCCAAGTCGGTACGCGCCACGTATCCGCTTACGCGAGTACAGATCCAATGGCAAGAAGGAAGCGCTTCTTGACGCCGCCACCTACGCCCTTGGAAAGACCACGGACCTCTCCCGAGCCGAACTGTTTGAGGTAAGCGACCGCACCATCCGCCGCGCCCGGCTCGGCATTCTGGGCGAGGATTTCATGGCGAAGGTCGTATCCGCGCTGAAACCTCACGAGTCCGACCTTGTCAATCTCGATCTGGCTATCACGACCGTCGGGCTCGATACCTTCTTCGAGGTGTCCGATGGCTGGTGACTCTGTGCGAAGCATCGCTGGCCGGATAGCGGCCCACGCTCGTTGGGCCAAGCAAGATCGGGTTGACGGCACCAAGCCGGCCCGAGCGGGCTTCATGAATCGGTTCATCCGAGAGGTTGATCCAGAGGGAGTCCTGCCGCCTGACGAGCGCGCCCGACGGGCGAACAGCGCGATGCGCGCTCACATGTCCCGCTTGGCGCTGCGTAGTGCCAAGCGGCGAGCCAAGGCCGCATGAGGATGAGCAGGCCCACGCCTCCGCCCAAGCCAACGCCCCCTTCGCGGCCCACCCCGGCAAGCAAGCCGCCCTCTGGTCCGCCACCCACGGGCCGCCCTAGCGCGCCCCCGAGACTCCACCAACTGACCGCAGCGATCGTCGCCATCGCGATCTTTATCCCATTGATCACCTGAGTTTGCCGGGCGGGCGTGTGAGGTCTGCTCCGCGCCTGTCCGCTGCACGGCCTGTCGTCGTCCTCATCGATCCACGGCGGCAGGCGCAAGACCCCGGTCCCGTCCGGTGAGGGGGTGGCGGGCGGGACCGGCGAAAGGCTCCGGCATCAGCCGGGGGACGTCGTGACGCAGACACCTGCGAAGACGACGTGGCGCGTGGGGCGCCGAGGGCCAGCCGGCCAACTGGGGCGGCCGGCTGGCCATCCCAGACCTGAATAGCCGCAAAGAAAACGGCCCGGCTGCGATCCGGGCCGATTGGATCAACGGAAGGAACAAGGGACTCCCGATGACCACTGAACAGATCGTAACCCAGCCGCAGGAGCCGATCGACATTGACGTGGCTATGGCCCGGCTGATCCTGCTGCGCCGTGAGTGCGGGCTGCCTCGGCCGCTCGGCTACGACATCTCCTATGCGGAGACCGGCTATCAGGGCATCTCTCTCCGAGTCGCCAGCAGCGAGGCTGTGTTCGCGTGGGCGGACGCCCTCGGCGTCCTGAGCAGCGGCCACGTCCCCGGCGAGGCTTGGCTCTGGTCGTGGAACGGCTGGACTGTGCGGATCTACGCCATCGTCAAGCCGGAAGTCGCGCCATCCGATCTGGACGACGAGACGGCGTCCGAGCTGGAGCAGATCGCGGGAGCGGCGCCGCTGGTGTCGGACGAGACGATCCGTGAGGCCGAGCGCATCGAAGATCTGTACCGCACCGGCGTGATTGGCTCGGACGGGGTGATGGCGTCATGAGCGCCCTGGAGCTGTCGTGGACCGGGTGCGGTGTCTCTGCGACGACCCGGATCGAGGCCCGCCCCGACGAGAACGGGGCGACCCTGGACGCCGTCCTTTACGCCTGCCGTGAGCACTCCGGTGTGGCTATCGATGCCGTGAGGGACTGGGGTCGGGCGGCGTGCCCGATGGCGGTCCAGGTTCCCGACTCGGCCTGCTGCGGTGAGACGGATGTGAGGTCGTGAGCACCGCGACCCTGCCCGCCCCCGCCGCGTACGCCGCGGCGGTCTCGGCGACGGCCTGCGCGATGGGCTGGCCGCTGGACACGGCGGCGTGGGCGCTGGAGCCGCGAGGTGAGGGCGAATGCGGATGGCTGCTCGGCTGCCGTGAGGCGGCTGCGGATGGTGACTGGCTGTGTGCCGGTCACCATGCGGAGATCACCCGTAGGGCGGTGCGGCGATGATGGCCGACAGCAAGCCGCTGTGCACGTGCGGCAACCCGGCGAAGGGGCGCTGTGACTATCCGTGGCTGTGCTGGGGCTGCACACCCGAGAACCGTGACGCCTACCCAGTGCTGGTGACCTTCACTGAGCGGCATGTGGTGTGGGTGGCCGCCGAGGATCAGGAGGCCGCCGTCATGGCGGTGGAGTGTGAACCGTGGGAGTACATCGATCCCTCCGAGACGCAGATCAGCGCCGATTGTGCCGCTGACGGACCACGGGACGAGTTCGACTGGGAGGACGTGTACGAGGGCGGCCACCTGTCCTACGAGGGTCTGGCGTGTGACGCCCATGTGACGGCGTGGCGTCGGCACCTGCGGTCGGTGGAGGTTGAGGCGGCCGAACTGGTGCGCCGGGTGCTGTCTGCCGAGACCGTGACGGTGGACGGGGCGGTGCTGTGATGGCCACCCCCGCTGCCACCCCGATCTACGTCACCCACATGCGCATGGACGAGGTCAAGCTCGGCGAGACCGTGCTTTACGACGGCGAGCTGTGGAAGGTCGAGGAGCGGACGCGGGTCCGGCGAACACGTGAGCCGGCGTTCATGGGCGTCAGCTTGGCCACCGGCGTCCGTGAGGTGCTGGCCTACGACAACCTGCACGCTGACGCCCAGGTCGTGACGTTATGAGCACCGTCCGCCCGTTCAAAGCGGCGACCGGCCGCTCCGCGAAGGCCAGGCAGCAGGCCGACCTGATCGGGACCTGCGCCGCCTGTAAGCGGGGGATCTTCACCGGCCAAGACCGTGTGCGGGTCACGACTCCGCACCTGATCGGCCTCGTCCACGACCCTGACTGTGTCCCGGATGGTGCGCGATGAGGGACTGGCGAGACGACGCGGCATGCCTGGGCTACGACCCCGAGGGCTGGTGGCCGGTGGGTCAAAGCCACTCCCCGCCTAACGCCGGTCGGGTGGCGGCGGCGAAAGCCATCTGCCGCCGCTGCCCATCCCAAAACCCGTGCCTCACCTGGGCGCTGGAGAACGGCGAACACGGCATCTGGGGCGGCATGACCGAGGAGGAGCGGCTGATCCTCCTCGGCCGCGAGGACTGGCTGGCCCGCGCCGAGGTGGTGACCCATGGGTGACGCCGTCCTGCTCTTGCTGTCCGCTGGCGGAAGCCTGGCCATGGGTGCCGGTATCACGTGGGCTGTCGTGGAGTGGCGGCTGGCTGTGGCTGAGGACGCCGAGCGGCGGGCTGTGGCCATCCGCGACGAGGCGGCCCGCATCGAAGCCCACGCCGCCGCCCTTGAGGCAACCGCTCGGGCGTTGTACACCGACACGTCAGAGCTGCCCGTGGTTGTGCCCGTGTCGGTGCGGGTGCGCGCCGGCCTGATGCTCACCGAGGTCCGAGAGTGGGCTGCCGGGCTGGGCCCGGACCGGTCCCCGGACTGGCAGCCTGGCGAGCTGGCCGCGTTGACCCGTCCGCCGCTGCGCACCAAATCCGGCACCCCGGCCCGTCAGCGCCGGTGGATTCTGCCCGGCCAACCCGAAACCCCTGCAACCCCTTCGCCCGTGCTGTTGGCGCGGCTGCCGTTCGATCCGACCCGGCGGTTCCGGGTGGAGGTGAGACACCCATGAGCCAGGCGCAAGAACAACTTCGTGTGGCCGCCGTCGTGCTGCCGTCCCTGCTTGTCCTGCTGGTTGCGGCCGGTCTGTGGGGTGCCCGCGTCGCCGACATAACGCAGCGGGCAGCCGCCCGGATCGTCGGCCAGTGGCGTTCTCGTCGTGAGCGGATCTGGCGTGAGCGGGAGGGGCGGTCGGCATGAGCCTGTCCAAAGCGCTCGACCAGTTTGATCACATCGTCGCCGACAGCGACCTCAGCGGCTCCGTGATCAAGGCGCTCGACGACTTGGAGGACGACGCGTTCCTGAGCGTGATCCTGCGCCGTCTCGGCACCCTGCCGACCAACAGGGCGATCTGGAAGGGCCTGTGCGACCCGGTGCTCATCGACCGCACCATCGGATGCCTGGAGGAGCTGGCCGAGGAGATGGGTGAGGACGTGCGCCGCAGGGCACTGCCCGCAGCGCACGGCAAAGCCAAGCAGCTCAACGTCGTCGGGACCCGCTTGCAGATGGCCAGGGCGGCGGCGCTCCGGCGCGAGGACCGCGTGGCCCGTATTGAGACAGTCCGGGAGATGACACATCAGCTGCTGAGGCGGCTCACCCTCGCCGTCAACACGCACCGCCTGGCCTGCATCGAACAGAACCTGTCACCGGAGCCGCACGACCTGGCGCTGTGGGAAACGCTTGACGAGCTGCGGCTCCCGGAGGCAGGTCAGGAAGGGGCCGGTCCCTCGCTGGCCGAGCAGATCGCCGACGGGCGCTGGTATCACGCGGACGCGTCCACATCGGACACCGCGACCTCCGAGGCGGTGACCCGATGAGCCTCACCGACCAGCAGATCGCCCAGCTGAGCAGCCTCCTCGCCAGCCTGAAGCAGCGCGTCAGCGACCCGTTGTCCTGCTGTGATGAGGCCAAGACCGGCGTTGCGGCTGCCGAAGACCTGCTGGACGAGGTCGAGCGGCTGCGTGCCGAGAATCAGCGCCTGGCGGAGCGGGTGGCCGAGGAGCACGACCGGGCGACCGGTGCCCTGGCGGAGGCTGATGAAGTGGTCGCGGCCACGCGGCAGGCAGCCATCAACGGCTTCACGGCGGTGCGGCAAAAACTCCTGGCTGCCCTCGGCCGTAAGGACGACCGGCGTACCCAGCTGGTTGAGTACGTCGCCGACCTCGCCGCCGAGCGGGACCAAGTGTGCGCTGAGCTGGAGCGGGAGAGGCAGGCCACTCATCGGGTAGCCGATCAGCTTGGCGCGCTGACCATGTGCGGCATCGATGGCTGTGTGCTGTCCGATGCGATCGACCATTGCCACGGCGAGGATCACGGCTACTGCTGCACCGAGGACTACGCCGAGCAGGACACCGGCGTGGCCGTGCATCGGGACCACCTGCCAGCCGCGCTGATGGCCAACCTGGCTGCTGTCCGCGCCGAGCTGGAGCGGGCCCGACCGGTGGTCGAGGCGGCGAAGGCGCTGCGCTCAACGTGGCGCGGCAGCTCGGTGCCCCGCATTCCGGAGGAGTCCGCAGTGGCTGCCGCTGCGGACGCCTGGACCGCCTCCGAGGAGGTGGGCGACCGTGGGTGACCAGATCGACCTCACCGACCAGCAGTCGCTCAAATCCGCGCGCCACTACCGTGCACGCAAAGCCAACGCCGCGCGGAACGGCAACCACGCCGCCGCCGCACAAGCCGGTCTTGCCCGCGAGGTGATGGGCATGCCGTGGGCGACCCGTGACGAACTGCGGGAGGCGATCCCCCCGGCCTACACCGAGTTCATCGGCGTCCAGCTACTGGCGGCGATCGGGGTGATGTCGTGATGACCCCGAACTGGTTGCGCCGTCTGGGTTCTGCTGCTCTCTCGCGGGAGATCGCCCGGGTCCGGCTCGACCGTGAGTGCTGGAAGCGGCGGGCGCTGGGAGCGGAGACGCGCGAGCGGGCCGCCCGTGACCGGGCAGAGCAGCAGCGGCTGCTGATGGATCGCCAGGTGCAGCGAATCCAGCAATTGGAAGCTGAGCTGGCCGAGGCCCAGGCCACGGCCGAAGGGCTCGCCCAAACCAACACTGATCTTGAAAAGGAACTGGACAACCGATGAGCGGGTTCGTGTTCACCAAAGCCACGAAGAAGGCGCTGAAGGCACGTGTGGCGATCGAGGGGCCGTCGGGTAGCGGCAAGACGTGGACGGCGCTGACGATCGCCCGGGCGCTGGGCAAACGGATCGCGCTGGCCGACACCGAGCACCGGTCAGCGTCGAAGTACGCAGACGTGTTCGACTTCGACACCCTGGCGGTTGAGCGGTTCGCCCCTGAGGTGCTGATTGAGATCCTGGCTGCTGCCGCGAGTCATGACGTGGCGATCGTGGACAGCCTGTCGCACTGGTGGATGGGCACCGACGGCATGCTGGAGCAGGTCGACCGGGCCGCGAAACGCTCCGGTGGCGGGAACTCGTTCGCCGGGTGGAAGGAGATGCGCCCGCACGAACGCCGCATGATCGAGGCGATGCTGGCCTTCCCCGGTCACCTGATCGTGACACTACGGTCGAAGACCGAGTGGGTGATCGAGGAAAACGACCGGGGACGGAAGGTGCCCCGCAAGATCGGCCTGAAGGCTGAGCAGCGCGAAGGGCTGGAGTACGAGTTCGACCTGGTCGGATCGATGGACCACGAGAACACCATGGTGGTCACCAAATCCCGATGCCCGGCCCTGGCCGGCGCGGTTGTGCAGCGGCCGGACGAGTCTTTCGGCCGGACACTGCTGGACTGGCTGGAGTCCGGCGAAGCCGAAGGCCCGTCCGCCATCGACATCCGCGACGAGGCACTAGATCCACTGTTGACGGTCGATGACCTGCGCAAGCTGTACGAGAAAGCCGAGCAATATCAGCGGCTCGGCGCCGCGGTGATGACCGACACCGGCGATGTGGCCGCCCTCGGTGACTTCATCCGCAACAAGGCCCGCGAGGCGCAGACGCGCGCCCGTGCTGCCGCGGAGGTGTCGGCATGAACCGTGCAGACATCCTCCACCAGGTCATCCGCCTGGAAGCCGCTGCGGCAGCGGCCCGATTCAAAGCGGACATACTGCGGGAACTGCTCAACCGGGACGCGATCGCCGAATTCGAGGAGCAGGGAACGGCACCGACGTGGCGGACCCCGTCGGCCACCGTGTCCCTGCCCGTGTCGAAAACGCGGGCGGTCGTGTCCGATCCGGACGCGGTGCTGCGGTGGGTGCGCACACGGCATCCGTCCGAAGTGGTCGAGCAGGTGCGCCCCGCTTTCGCGCGGGCCCTGCCCGGCCTGCTGAAGGTGTCCGGCGATGTGGTGATCGATCCGGAGACCGGTGAGGTCGTGCCCGGCATGGCCGTGGCCGAAGGCGGGATACCCGGATCGCTGCGGATCGTCCCCACCGATGAAGCCAAGGCCCGCATCGCTTCCGAGGCGGCCGACATGCTGGCGGCAGTGGAGGCGGCGCTGGACGAGCCGTCGGGCGGTGAACGCTGATGCTGATCCTGGTCACCGGCTGGCGTAAGCACCCTTCCCGGGATGCCGTGTGGAAGGTACTCGACGACATCACCGCACCACTGTCGGATCTCCAACTTGTCACGGTGCTGCACGGCGCCGCGCCGGGCGCGGACGGACACGCCGACGCGTGGTGTCGGATGCGCGGCGCGTCGGCCATTCCGTTCCCCGCCCGAGACTACGGCCAGTGGCCAGGGTGCGGACCGCGACGCAACAAGGTGATGGTGCGCACTTTCGCCGCCCATGCTGAGCCCACGAAACGGGCCGTCGCGTTCCCGCAACCGGGGTGGGAGACGGCCGAGCGCTGCGGTACACGGGGCTGTATCGCGCTGCTGCGTGAGGCGGGGTTCGAGGGCACCTACCTGTGGTGCACACCCGAGGAGGCGGTGGAACACGCACTCAGCGACGGCCACCTCATGTACCGGGGCCAGCTCCTGTGCTCGGACTGCTGGCAGCCACTGAAGAACGTCGAGCACGACTACGTGACTCGTGAGGCGATCGCCCCGGAGTGCGCGATCTGCGGCGGTGTCCCTGACGCCAGCCACCCCAACGTGCCGATGCCCGGCCAGTCCGAGATCGGGGTGTCGTCGTGAGCCTGTCTGATCTGTCCGGCGCGACCACAGAGCCGACACCCGCCGAGGTCCGGGTCACATGCGGCTACTGCTCTAACCAGCCAGCGGCCTACGTCCTGGTCATGTGGTGGACCGCGATGAAGGAGCGCACGACCGAGGTGGTGTGCGAGGACTGCGGCGAATCCAGCATTCGAGACGGTGGCCGGCTCGGCATCGTGCACCTGTACCGCGTCGACTTCGCGACTCCAGCGCGGGAGGTGCACGATGTCGACGCTTGAGCCGACCGTCCAGGTCACCCAGTACGCGGTCAACGTGTACCCGGACCCAGACAGCATCAACGCCAGCCTGTACGAGATCACCGTCGAGTACCGGGGCAAGGGCCAGTGGGCGGTGTGCTGGAAAGGCGACTGCTTCGACGCCGACGGCCGACGCTCCTACGAGCCGATCCCGTCGGAGCGAACCGGCGAGTGGCTGGCCCGCCATCGCTTCGACCACGACACCGCGATCGAGTTGGCGAAGCGGATCGCCCCGACGCTGATGGTCAACGGCATGACGGCTGCGGGTTGCTGGGAGTGGGAGCAGAACCAGCGCGCGCGGTTGGGGGTGTCTGGTGTCTCCGTTTGAGACGACAGCCGCCGAGTGTGCGGCAGATGCTGCGGCCGATGAGCAGCAGCGGCGGGAGGACCGTCGCCTGCTCGCGCGCACGCTGAAGTGGGCGCGAGACAACGGTCGCGTTCGCGACCGGCGCTACGAGGGCGGCAGGTTCGCCGTCTACGTGTGGACCTGCCCTGATGGGCGGGTGTGGCTGGGCCCGTCTGGCGACGTCACGGTTTACGTCGGCTTCCACAGCCTCCAGCCGGAGACCGTGCGGGAGGCGGTGGACCTGCTGGTGGCTCTCGGAGTGCTGCCGGTGGAGATGTCGTCGGCCTACGAGGCGGGCCGGGAGTCGGCCTACGTGCCCGATGTCGTCGAGTGGTCCACCCGGTGGCCGTATGGCGGAGTGGACCTGTGCTGGGACGAGTCGGAGGCCCGGGCCCGGCATGGCCGGTATCCGCGTGAGTCGGTGCTGGTGCAGCGCCGTGTTGGCCCCTGGACGGAGGTGGCCGGGTGAAGCCTCCATTCACCTACTACGGCGGCAAGCTTTCCATCGCCCAAGACATCGTCGCCGCGCTGCCGGACCATCTGCACTACGTCGAGCCGTTCGCCGGCTCCCTGGCTGTGTTGCTGGCCAAGCCGCCGTCGCCGATGGAGACGGTCAACGACCTCGACGAGCAGCTGATGACGTTCTGGCGGGTGCTGCGCGACCGGCCAGCGGATCTCGTTCGCGCCGCGGCGTTGACGCCGCACTCCCGGGCGGAGCACCAGCTGGCCTACCAGCCGGCCGTCGACGAGCTGGAGACTGCCCGCCGGGTGTGGGTGCTGCTCACGCAAGCACGGTCCGGCACGCTGCGCCGCACCGGATGGCGCTACTACGTCAACCCCCGCGGGTCCAGCGCGTCCATGCCCGACTACCTCGAGGCCTACGTCGACCGCATCCTGCCCGCCGCTGAACGGCTGCGGGCCGTGTCGCTCGAGGCCCGCCCCGCGCTGGAGATCATCACCAAGTACGGGCAGCACCCGGAAGTCCTGTTGTACGTCGACCCGCCCTACCTCGCCGCCACCCGCGGCCACCTCAACTACCGCCACGAGATGAGCGGCGAGGCCGACCACCGCGAGCTTGCCGACGCGCTGCACGCCGCCGCGGCGGCGGTCGTGCTGTCCGGCTACGACTCGCCGCTGTACCAGGAGCTGTACGCGGGATGGCACCGGCACGAGATCGCCACCGGGACCGGACAAGGCGGCACCTGGCAGGACCGCACCGAAGTGTTGTGGTCCAACCGGACGCTTGGTGTCCAGCCGTCCCTGTTCGAACTGACGGAGGTGGCCTGAGATGGCCCTGTACCTCGTGCGCGAACGCCGCCCCGCCGAGCTGCCGACCACCTGGGACGCCGCCGAAGGGCGGGCGGTGCGCTGGTCGGGCTGGTCACCGCCACACCGGATCTTCGTCTGCCCGCCGCCGCCTGAGCCGGACACCTGCTGCAACTGCGGCCAGGCCGCCGACGAGGAGACCGCCACCGGCTACATCCAGCCGCTACCGGCCGATGTGGTCGAGGAGGACCGGGTGGTCGCGTCGAAGCGCCGCCCGGGCAGCACCTGGGGCCGGACGGTCAAGAGGCTGGCACACGAGTACCTGCGGCTGCTCGCGTTCCGCTGTCCGGCCTGCGGACATGTGGACATCTACGACGAGCACACCAAAGAGCTGACCCACGACGAGCCGGAGGTGGCCTGAGATGGCCGAATACAGCAGGATCGTTAGCGATCCTTACCGCGAGGACTTCGTTTGCTGGGCATCCAACCCGGGCGAGGACTACCCGTACGACCACGACCACGCGGGCGATTGCGACTGGGGATGGGCCTGCAACCAGGCCGGATGCAGGTGGCGTGCCGACCATGCTCCGTGTCCCGACCACGCGCCGACCGTTTTCCTGGGGCTGCGCCTGGTCGAGTGTCAGGCCGAACCGCGGCACTGGCTGTGGGTGCACGATCGGGAGGACTACGGCCACGGTTGCCCGTTGTGCTGGTACGAGCAGGCGGCGGCCGAGTTGGCGCCGCTCCAGATGACTGCGGGGCAGCGGGCGCATCGCTGGTGCTGGCTGGTTAACCCGCTCAAACGGGCGGCCGTTTGGGCGCATGTCGCCCGCATCCGCAGCTTTGGCGATCCGTGGTGTCGGCATGTCGATGTGCGCTGGCGGTGGTCGCGGTGATCACCGACCGGGAGTGGTTGCGTGCCATCGTCTTGCACCTGCTGGCCATCGAGCGTCCGTGGGCGCGTCGTCTGCGGCTGCGCCGAGAGCGGATGGGGCGCCGATGAGCCCGAGACCGCGCTTCCCTCGACGCAAGCCGCGCGGCCGATTCGACCGAGCGGTCCTTGCCCCGCTGATCCGCCCGTCCGCTCCCGTCGCATGGGTGTCGCTCGGGTTGACCGAGCGTCGCGCCACGCTACTGCGTGCCATCCAGGCCGGTGAGGTCAAGGCGGGTCGCGGCAGCTACGAACGGTGCTGGCGCTGGAAAGGCAGCACCGTTACCGCCGCAGTGGACGAACTCATCGCCGCCGGCTGGGCACGGGGCAGCAAGACGGTGGAGCTGACCGAGGCGGGACAGTCCGTTTTGGACGGTGCGCCATGAGCGGCTACACCTACGTGCACATCTGGCCGATCACCGACCTGGACCGGCCTATCTCCGCCCTGCGCGCCGAGGCGTGCGCGGTACTGGATGCGATGGCCGCCCAAGCCGGGGCCCGGATCGTGGGTGATCCGGTGTGGACGGTGTCGGGTGAGCGGCTGATCTGCCGCGCCCCGGCCCGCCCGCTGCGCGATGACGAGCTGCCAGCGTTCGCGCCGGGGCAGCGGACCCCGGAGGCGGTGATCGCCGAGATCCGGCGCCTGTCCCGGCTCGATAAGGGCGTGAACGAGATCGCGTCGCGGCTGGGTGTGGCTCCGGCGACGGTGCGGCTGTACAAGCCCAGGGAGGTGGCGGCATGACGTCGGTGTCTGTGCAGCTGGGCTATCAGGGCGATCCGCGGCACGGCTACACGCTGGCCGACATCGGCCGGCTTGCACAGAAGTCCGCACGAATCGCGGGATGGCAGTCGTCGGACTATGCGGCCCGCTGCGACGAGGCGTGGTCGGGCATCGTGGCCTACCTGTACGCCGCCGACCTGCCGCCGCCCGAGCGGGATCTGGTCGACGCAGGCTGCCTGGCGGTCAGGCGGGAGCAGCAGGCAGTGCGGCATCTCCGTGGGGTCGTGGCGGCGGAGGGTGGCGGCTACCGCCGTATGGGCGGCTACGAGCGGTACTGGCGCTACCACGCCCGTGCGACACCGTCGCCGGAGCAGATCGTGGTGGATCGCGCGGCGGTGTGGCAGATCCTGCCCCTGCTCAGCTACAAGCAGCGCGCCGCCCTGGACGCCTACATCGACCACGGGCTGTCGATCGCCGCGGCTGCCGACGCGCTTGGGATCGGCTACCCGGCCATGGCCAGCCGTCTGGAGGCGGCCAGGCGACGGTTTCTGGCGGCGTGGCATGAGCACGAGACACCGTCGCGGAAGTGGCGCTACCGCTGGCCTCTGGACCGCATGACCCCATGCGGCACGGACACAGGCTATTTCCGTCACCTGCGGTGGGGGGAGCAGGCGTGTGGCGGCTGCCGGGAGGCGCATCGTCTAGTCGTCGCGAGGAGCAGGGCACGGCGTAAGGCCAGCGCTGGGTCTGAGGCTGTCGCGGACCCGGCACCGGTTGGCCGGTATCCGCGGACCCGGTCGGCGGCGAAGGCGGCAGACCGTCGTGCTCGGGAGGCGGCGTGATCAGCTCACTGGTCTCCGCTGGATGCGGAACGACGGCGACGGGGCGGCTCGACGTCAACGCGCGGCGGGACGCCTTTAGCTCGGGCGATGCGGCGGACGTAGCCGACGGACCAGCCGAGGTGGTTCGCCACATCGGTGACGGTGGGCGCGCCGGTGACCTCTTCCGCGATGGCGGCATTGAGTTCGGCGGTGGCGTCGTCGATCAGTTTCTTCGCTGCGGCCTTGGCCTCCTCAACGGCCTTTTGCGCGGCGAGGAGCTTTTCGGACGGTTGGTAGGCCACGTCGGCAGTGTCGCATATGGGCGGGGTCATGGACAGCATTGTATTCGACACTAGCAAGTTCGGTACAGTCGGTGTCGACACTATGAGTTACCATTAGTACGAACGAACGAAGATCGGGAGCGAGGAAACCGTGGCGCGAAGCCGCACACTCAAGCCGGAGTTTTGGACCGACGAGGTGATCGTCGAGTTGTCCTTTCCGGCCCGGCTGTTCTATCAAGGCTGCTGGAACTTCGCCTTGTGCGATCACGGGCACCTCGACGATTCGCCGAAGAGCCTGAAGCTGAAGATCCTGCCCGCCGACGACGTGGACCCTGTCGCGCTCGTCGACGAACTCATCAAGCACGGCCGGCTGGTGCGCAAGGAAACCCCGGACGGGCGCACGTATCTGCACGTGAGCACGCTGGCCAAGCACACCAAGATGGACACTCGCTGGAACACGCGGTGCCAGTACTGCGCCCTCGAAGGACTCACCAAGCCCGCCAGTCCTCGCGCCGCCCCAGATGACCTCACCGAAACTCACGCGAGTTCGGATGAGCTCTCCGAAACTCCGCCCAGTAAGGGAAAGGAAAGTAAGGGAAAGGAAAGTAAAGAGAGTGGTGCGCGCAAGCGCGGCACCCGCATCCCCGATGACTTCACCGTGACGCCGGAGATGGTGGCGTGGGCTCGCGAGAAGTGCCCCAACGTCGACGGCAAGCGCGAGACCGAGAAGTTCATCCACCACTGGCGCGGCGAGACCGGCGTCAAAGCGACCAAGCTGGACTGGGACGCCACCTGGAAAAAGTGGATGCTCACCGCCGCCGACTACAGGTCGGCCAGAGCTTCACCGCAACCGGACTACGAACCGGCCTACCTGCAACCGCTCGCACGGTCGGGGGCTGTGTGATGACGATCTGCGACCTCTGCCCCGGCTCGGCGATCTGGCTCCTGGAAGCGCAGACCCCGGACGGCTCCGGCATGACCGCCGTCGCCTGCCACCGCGACGTGGACATCGCCCGCGCGCTGCTGGCCCGGCTTGGGCCGCCCACTGTCACCCCACTCGACGAATCCATGATCCCGGAGGGACGATGACCACCCGCGTTCCACCCCATGACCTCGGCGCGGAGCAATGCGTCCTCGGCGCGATGATGCTCAGCCCTGTAGCTGCCACCCGCGCGGCCGAGCTGCTACGGCCGGAGGACTTCTACCGTCCGGCGCACAGCATCGTGTTCGCCGCGATCGCCGCCGCGTCGGAGGCCCGGGAGCCGATCGACGCTACCGCGGTCGCCTCGCGGCTGGACGCCTCCGGCGAGCTGGCCCGCGTCGGCGGCGCCCCGTACCTGCACGAGCTGATTGCCATGGTGCCCACTGCCGCATCGGTCGGCTGGTACGCCCAGATCGTCGCCGGCCGGTCCAGCCTGCGCCGCCTCATCGAAGCCGGCACCCAGATCGCCCACCTCGGCTATGAACTGGAACGCGACCCGGGAGACGCCGCGGTGATCGCCGGCAAGCTCCTGGCCGATGCCACCCAAACCCGCACCCGCGGCGACATGCTGACGCTGGCCGACATCATCCCGGGCGGCCTCGACGCCATCGAGCGCGCTGGCAACGGCGCGAACACCCCGAGCATCCACACCGGCATCACCGACCTCGATGACACCACTGGCGGCCTGAGGGAAGGCCAGCTCGTTGTGATCGCCGGACGTCCGGGCATGGGCAAATCCATCCTCGGCGTCGAGCTCGCCCGCAGAACCGCCCTACTGAGCAACCGCCCGGCCGCGATCTTCTCGCTGGAGATGTCCCGCAACGAAGTCTTCAACCGGCTCATCTCCGCCCACGCCGGCATCCCCCTGGCCGCCATCACCATGGGCCAGCTGTCCCAGCGCGACTGGGACACCGTCTCTGCGGTCAGCGGACGCATATCCCACGCCCCGCTCTACATCGACGACTCCGCCCCGCTGAGCCTGCCCGACATCGTGTCCCGCGCCCGCCGCGCACACGCCCGCACCCCGCTGGCGCTAGTCGTCGTCGACTACCTCCAGCTGATGACCATGGGCCGCAAGGTCGAGAACCGACAGCAGGAGGTGGCCGAGATCAGCCGCGGGCTCAAGTTGTTGGCCAAGGAGCTCGGCTGCCCCGTCGTCGCCGCCGCCCAACTGAACCGGCTCTCCGAGCAGCGCGCCGACAAGCGCCCACACCTGGCCGACCTGCGCGAATCCGGCGCGGTAGAGCAGGATGCCGACATCGTGATCCTGCTCTACCGGGAGCAGTACTACAACGCGAAGACTCCGCGTGGCAACGAGATCGATCTGATCTTAGCCAAGCACCGCAATGGCCCCACCGGCGTCGTCGTCGCCCATGCCGACTTCGAGCACGCCCGGCTGAAGAACAAGACGCCGTGATGAGCGCCCTCGGCGGGTTCATCTGGTCGGTCGGCGAGGTGCTGCGCGGCTTCTACCGGCCGAACCAGTACGGCAATGTGGTCCTGCCGTTCACGATCCTGCGCCGCCTCGACTGCACCCTCGGCCACAACGCGTTCGCCGAGCTGTTGGCTGGCGGCGACGGCCTGGCCGACAGGCTGACCGGCTACCTCGACCGGCTCCCGCCTGAGGTCGACGTGTTCCAGTATTTCGACTTCAACAAGGAGATCGCCGCGCTGGAGAAGGCGTGCCTGCTGCGCCAGGTCGTCACCGCCTTCAGCAGTGTCGACCTGCATCCGGACGTCGTGTCCAATGCCGACATGGGCGATGCGTTCGAGTACATCATCCGCAAGTTCAACGAGGCCGCGAACGAAACCTCCGGTGACCACTACACGCCGCGGGACGCGATCCGGCTGCTCGTCGACCTGCTGTTTGCCGGCGAGGATCTGGCCGAGCCAGGTACCCGCACGGTCTACGACCCGACCGCAGGCACGGGCGGCATGCTGGCCCTGGCCGAGGAACATCTGCACGCACATAAGCCTGGCGTGAGGCTGAGCCTGTACGGGCAGGAGTTCAACCCCCAGTCCTATGCGATCTGCAAATCGGATCTGCTGGTCAAAGGCCACGACCCGTCCAACATCGCCTTCGGCAACACGCTGACCGACGACGCGTTCAAGGGCCGCCGATTCGACTTCTGCATGTCCAATCCGCCGTACGGCGTCGACTGGAAGCAATACGCCAAGGCCATCACCGCCGAACGCGACTCCGCCGGTCCCTACGGACGGTTCGCCCCTGGCCTCCCGGCGACCTCCGACGGGCAGATGCTGTTCCTGCTCCACCTGGTCGCGAAGATGCGAGCACCGGAGGACGGCGGCGGCCGTGCCGGGATCGTGATGAACGGCTCGCCGCTGTTCAACGGCGCCGCCGAGTCTGGGCCCTCCAACATCCGCAAGTGGCTCCTGGAGAACGACCTGGTCGACGCGATAGTCGCGCTGCCGACCGGCATGTTCTTCAACACGGCCATTGCGACGTACCTCTGGGTCCTCGACAACGCCAAGCACCCTGACCGCAGAGGCCTGGTCCAGCTCATCGATGGCACGTCGTTCTGGACCAAGATGCGCAAGAACCTCGGCTCCAAGGGTCGCGAGATCAGCGACACCGACCGCGCCAAGATCCTCCGGCTGTACGACGACTTCACCGACGCCGACCCGGACTGCTCCAAGATCCTGCGCACCGACGAGTTCGGCTACTGGACCATCACCGTTGAACGCCCCCTCGTCGACGAGTCCGGCAACCCTGTCGTCGACCGCAACGGCAAGCCCAAGCCGGACCCGAAGGAGCGCGACACCGAGAACGTCCCGTTCACCTACGGCGGCTCGGCCGTCGGCGCAGCCGGCAAGGACGAGGTCATCCAGGCGTACTTCGACGCCGAGGTGAAGCCCCACGTCCCCGACGCCTGGATCGACTGGACCAAGACCAAGACCGGCTACGAGATCCCCTTCACTCGCCACTTCTACAAGTACATCCCACCCCGCCCTCTCGCCGAAATCGACGCCGACCTGGAGAAGCAGGTCACCGTCGTGCTTGACCTGCTGCGGGAGATGGCCCCTGACCGCCCTCCCGCCCTCCTCGAAGACTGAACGGAGACACCCCGCCATGACCGACTTGACAATCGAAACCACCGGCACCCCCACCCACGTCATCGACTGGTCCTGGTGGTGGGTGCTGTCGCCGCTGTGGATCAGCGCCGGGATCGTCGTGCTGATCCTCGCGATCGTGGCGGCCGTGGCCGTCGTCAAGACCCGCTGACCGTCTGCCCGCCAATCAAGGAGGCCCCAATGGCTATGAGCGACTACGAAGAAGTACCCGTGATCGACGCAGCGAGGCGCTGTGGCGTCCGGTGGGCACCATGGATGGGCGACTGGTTCGTGTCCTGGAGTCCCCGCAACGACAACAGCAACGCCGAGGGCAGATGGGACCACTGGGTGGAGCTGGCGGTGGCCATCCTCCAGGACCCCATGACTCAGATCGTGCGTCCGGAGGCGTTCGCCGCAGCGGCCGGGCTGGCGCGGTTCAACTTCGACAGCGAGTCGAACCGTGCCCTGACCGAGGCTGAGGTCGCTTCCCGCTTCGGGCCTGAGACGCCTTCGGACACCGCTGAGGCGGTGTCCCGGTGACCGAGACCCCCGACCGAGCCATCTCGATCAAGGAAAGTCCCATGGGGGCGCTGTTCTGGTTCCTCCGCAGCTCGTGGTCGTACCTCGGCTGCGATCGTGGCGCGGGCCGCTGGAGGGCCCGCCGCACCTATCTGGCTGGGCTTGTCCCGGCTGCGGTCAAGTTCATGCGCCTTACGCGCGCCGACGAACGGGCAAGCCGGTGACCGAGACCCCCGACACCACCCCAGCCGCCGCGCTGAAGCCGACCCAGTACGAGATGTTCTGGCAGATCCCGGATGGCCACACCGCGAGCGTCGCTGTGGTCCGCGAGTACGAGGTGGAGCTGACCTATCCGAACGGCGGGCGTAGCTATCGGAGCGTCGGCCCGCAAGCCGAGCTGGCGACCGCACTGGCCGCCTCTCCTGCCAGGTGGGATCCGCCCGGCCCTCCGGGAGTGATCCGGTATCGGGATGTTGTGACGGTCACTGGCGCGTGGACCTTGCCGGAGGGGGCGGCTGAGGTGTCCCGCACCCTCACCTCAAGATCGGAGGCTGTGCGGTGAGCACCGGCATGCCCGCGGGGATCTGGCTGACCAAGTTCGGCGTGATCGTGGCCGACTACTTCGGCCACGTCCCGTACCACGTCGGCAGCTCCCTCGACCGCAAAGACTGGCGCGACGTGGACGTGCGCCTGATCCTGCCGGACGGCGAGTTCGAGCAGCAGTTCGGCACCCCGCAAAGCGCACAGGTCAACAAGCGGCTCGCCGCGGTCACCCTCGCCTTCTCCGCGCTCGGCCAGCAAATGACCGGGCTGCCGATCGACTTCCAAATCCAGCCGCAGTCGTGGGCCAACGAGCGGTACCCGACCGGTCGGTCGGCGTTGATCGAACTCGACCCGTTCCCGCCTACCGAAGGTCCGGAGGCAACTCGATGACCTCCCAGAGCCCCGTACAGCCTTCACCGCGAGTCATCCCAGGCTCGGGTACCCGGGACGCCGGTTCGGGCTTCCACTGCCCAATGACGACACCGGACGGGGCATCACTGGCCGCCTTGGGCGAGGCGATGTTCGAGGTCTGGTTGCACGGCAACTGGCTGTTCCTGACCGAGAAGATGGCTACCCCGGCCAAGGAAGCGGCGGCCGCTGCCGTCGAACGGCACTGGACGCGGATGTACGCCGACGACGGCGAGACCACCAGCGAGGAGACCCGCGCCGCGCTGAGGTGGTGGACCAATGCCTGAGCGCATCCAACGCCGCCGCACCCGCGGCTGGCGCATGCCCGAGGGAGCCCGCTACATCGGTCGCCCCACCCGCTACGGCAACCCTTGGCGGATCACTCAGGCCGAGGACGGCTGGTTGATCGTCCACGCCACCCAGCCGCCCGTCGGCCCTATCCCATCACGAGACAGTGCTGACCGGCTGCTGCTCACCCTCTATCGGGACCACCTCGACCACCATCCGGAACTGGTGGCGCAGGCCCGGCGTGAACTGGCTGGCAAAGACCTCGCCTGCTTCTGTGCCGTCAACGCCCCGTGCCATGGAGATCTGCTCCTGGCTGCCGCTAACACCCCCAGGGAGACCCAGCCGTGACCCACCCCTCGATCACACCCACCTACGACAGCCGCGAAACCGGCCCCGCCTACTGGGTCACCACCACCATCGACGGCCGCCCGGTCGGCTTCCAGCGCCCAGTCGACGACCCCTTCGGACGCACCACCGTCCGGGTCGGATGGCGCGATCTGCTCCGCGGACTGATGCAACGCGGACTCACCGTCGAGGTGACTGTGGGCGGCGACCCGGAACGCGTCAACGACGTCCTCGAGCTGGACTCCAACCAGCTCGTCCGCGGACGCACCCGTGCTGGCGAGTTCCGCCAGGAGCTTCACCGGGCCATGTCGCGGATGGTCACCGACGAGGCGTTCGAGGAGATCGTGGCCGCTGACGCCGCACAGCAGACGGAAGGGGAACGGCCGTGACCGACCAGATGGACGGATCGTCTGTCCACGACCCGCTCGGCCTCGTCGAGGCGTTCCTTCGCGACCCCGCTCCAGGCGAGCTGGTCGAGTGGGAGCAGGAACTCGTCTCCCGCCCGGTGCGGCCCGGCTACCGCCGCTCAACGTACGAGGAGCGGCTGGAGGATCTGTTGCGCGCAGCGCTCCCGGTCGTCTCCTACGTCTCCGCTGGACGGTCCTATGTGGACGTGGAGCCCTACCCGGATGCGACGGCACGCCGAGTCAACGCCCAAATCCGCGCCCTGCTCGGAGAGGAGCCCACATCGTGACCGACCTCGACCGCTACTCCACGGCCGAACTGGCTAACGCCTTAGCCCGTCGCGGTGCACTGCCCGAATGCCCCTGCGGCAAGTGGAAGACCTACCTCGGCACTTACGACGCCGACGGGTACACCATCCGCTGTCACGGCTGCTTGCGAGCCATAGGGAAGTGCATATGCCTGTGACCGCCTTGACCGCCGAAGCCAAACTCGAGCTGCTGTTGAAGCTGTGGGCCGAGCAGACCATCACGGTCCGCCTGGAACCGGGCGGGGTGCTGCTGATTGGCGGCGTCACGCACTTCAGCGAATGCGACATGCACACCGCCGTCACGCAGCTGAAGGAGCTGACCGGCGCGGCTGGCGGGCACGTCCACGACATCAGATCTGGCTTGCTGTGCCTCACCGATGATGGGCGAATCATCGAGGTCACGCCATGACCGACATTCTGAGCCTCATAGACGGCGCCCTGGGCGACTACCAGGTCAGCCGAGACGCGATGCGCTGGACACCAGACGACCCGCTGGCCGAGGAGCCTGCGCCCGTCGCCCCGGTTGCCACCCGTGTGGCGTGGGCACCGGCAGGGACCGACCCGCGTCACACCGAACGGTGGGCCGATCTCGCCCCCTATGTGGACGACGTGGCGATCGAGCGACATTGGTCAATGCAGCGGCTTATCAATGAGGCCGTGATGCTGGCCGAGTTTGGGGTATACCAGCAACGCTGCGTTGTCGGCTTCGACGGAGCCGCTGACACATCGGCGGCATACATCGACGAGCGGGCGTGGACCGACGCTGTGGACTCGTTGGTGGAGGAGATCGCAGCACGGGCAGGCGTTCCTATGCACGTGCTGGGCGGCACTGGCGACGAGACGCTGGAGCGGATCAGGCGGGCCTTCGCGGTCGACTGGCCCGAACCCTTAACGATCCGCCTGACCCTGCGGGCCGAGATCGCCGGCTACGTCGGGTCGGCCCGCCGTGCCCGCTGGGCTGTCATCCGGGCTCTACGGCGAGCGCTGCGGACATCTGACCACATGCGCCACGTCCGCCACCAGTACCGGGTCCGCCAGCAGGCCCGGCGCAGGAGGGCGAGGCGATGAGGCAATTACCGGTATTGACCTCGGAAAACTCCTCACCTGTACCCGCGAGTAACAAGGAAGTTTCATGACCACCCGTCTCTGTGTGATCCCCGGCTGCCGGGACATCGGCCAGCACTCCGACGACTGCACCGGTGGCCGCTGCCGGGGCTGCCAACCCCGCCACACCGAACGGCCTATGGTGTGCACCTCCTGCCGGGTCCGGCTCGCAGCCGAACTCGCCGAGATCGGCACCCTCCACGCCGAGCTGTCCACTCACGACAGTCCGACGGTGGAGCGGGGTCCGTGGATGCCGAAGCGGCGCCGGCCCATCCCCACCACCGACCCCACCCGGTCGCCAGCATGGGCGTGGGTGGAGGAGGAAAGCACCGACCGAATCGCCTGCCTCCTGCCCGCAGGACCGGTGACGGTCAGCCGACAGGCCCGCATCTCCGGCAGCCGCGAACAAGCCGCACCGGTAAACCTGGACCAGCTCGACCTGTCCACCGCCACCCGCCCAGCCAGCCGGGCACTGCACGCTCGCGGTGTTCTCGGCCTCGATCCGGACCAGGTGGGCACGCTGTCCACCGCCACGATCCTGGACAGCCTCGTCCGCACCTGGCGGGACGCGCTCTGCCCCGACCAGCACCTGCCGCTCCCCACCGTGCCGATCATGGTCGACTGGCTGGCCAAGCGCCTCGACGACGCCTGCGATCGGTTCCTGGCCATCGACGAGGCCGCCGACGAGATCCGGGAACTCCGCAACGCGATGCGTGGTGTCCTCGGCCTCGTCGACGCCAAACGGGAGCTGTGTCACGGGGTGCCCTGCCGGTCCTGCGACCGGATGAGCCTCTACCGGGATGGACTGCTCGTCTCATGCGGATCCTGCGGCTTGAACTACAGCGAGCGGGACTATCGGGAGTGGGTTGGGCTGCTCGACGCCGACACACGGGAACGGCTCGAAGACGGCGAACTGGAGGTACCCGAGGCTGAGCGGCCGCTGCGGATACGGTCCGGGTCGGCCGGCAACGGCGGATGGCAAGCGAGCAGGAGGATGGCGGCATGACCGATGTCTACCGCTGGTGGTGCCACACGGGTGCCGAGATCACCCTGCCCACCGATGCCCCGCCGACCATGTACGACGGACTCAATCATGCGGTGGCCGTATGGGAGGGTGGCGCCATGGGGCAGATGCTCACCCGCTGCGGAGGGCGTGCCTGCCCGTATCCCGGACTTCGCGAGGTGCCCGGCCGTGGGCCTGTGGACTGTCCGGAGTGCCTGGAGCGTGAGGCATGAGCGATCTGGTGGTGGCGATCCGCGCCGCGATAGACGAAGACGAGCGGATCGCTCGGGACGCGTTGCACGCCGACGCGGTCGACCCCGGAGTGTGGATGACCGAGCACCACAACTCCGAGACCCACAACGAACCGAACCGCTGCCACATCGCCGAGGACAGGGGTGGGCACTACTGGTCGGTGGCACACGAAGTGTTCATCCCGAACGCCGAGCACATGGCCCGCCATGATCCTGCCCGGGTGCTGCACCAGGTAGCCGCACACCGGGAGATCCTGGAACTACACGATAACGTCGTTAGGTCAACGCCGGCTGGCACTAAATTCATCTGGTGCCCGCAATGCGGCGGGGACGTCAACGATCCAGACCGCCCGTGCCCAACCCTGCGTGCCCTCGCCAAGGGCTATGGGATCGAGGCGGGGACGTGACGCAGCCCGCGATCGTCCGATTCCACGGCTCCTTGACGCTGATGGACCGGGACAGCCTGGCCCGCTACATCGGCACCACACCCGGCGAGATCCGTAAACGCTGCAAGCATGTGGCCGCAGACTGGGCGACCTGGCGAACCCTATGGAACGCCGAGCAGGTGGCCGAGGTCTTCGGCGCCACCCTGCCGTCGTGGGTGCCGCATTTCCGCGTCTATCCGATTGAGGTCTGCGACCTGGACGGCATCACCTCGGCGACACGCCGCGACCCCTGATTTGCAGAAGATCCGTTCACCCTTTACGCTGGAGTCCAGCGAAGCTCTGCCCAAAAACGGAAGCCCGACCCCTGTGGCCGGGCTTTTCTGCTGTCCGGGGGTGAGCATGTACGACCTGGACGCCCGAATCACCCCCGCCCAAGCCGCCCGCCTGCTCGACCTCTCCCGGCAGCTGATCAAAGACTGGTACGACCGTGGCCGCCTGAAGCGTGGCGAAGACGGCCTAGTCCGATTGGGCGACGTGCTTAAGATCGAAGCTGAGACCCGCAACAACCGCCGCCGCGGCACCTTCGGACGTGGCGGCACCAGAAACTTACAGCTCGTAGCGGTGTAGAGGAGCGGGTCGTCCTCGCGGGCCTCATAAGTCCGAGATCGCCGGTTCGAATCCGGCCACCGCAACTCAAAGCCGGAAGCCTCCAGCTGAAGGCCGTGAGGCTTCCGGGTCTTGTACTGCGGCAGCCCACACCGCAGGGGAGGTTCGCCGATCCCGGTCGGGCAATGACGCAAGCTTACCGTTGGCAGGAGCAGCCATGCCTCGTGCCCAAAAGACCTGCTCGACTCCTAGCTGTCCTGAGATCGTCGCGAGTGGACGGTGCGAGGACTGCAAGCGTGACGCCGAACGCCAGCGCGGTACCGCATCACAGCGCGGCTACGGCCACAAGCACCGCACTGGCTTCCGTGCCGCCGTGCTCCGCCGGGATCCGATCTGCCGCTGCACCGACGACCACCGCGACCACTGCGGCGGGCTCGCTGCGTCCACCGTCGCCGACCACCACCCGCACAGCAGGCGGGACCTCGTCGCGCTCGGCCTCGACCCCAACAACCCCAACCACGGCCGTGGACTCTGCACCACATGCCACGGCTGGTGGACCTCGCAGGAACGGCCAGGAGGGTGGCACGCCCGATGATCGGATATCTCCGCTACCGCCGCGAGTGCATCGGCGCGCTTGAGAAGCCCAGACTCCGCGACTACCTGATCTACGTGACCTACACGCTGAAGGCCCGCGCGCTTCACGCCCTCGGCCTTCACACGTGGAGGACGTCCTATCCCGACGGGCACCGCCACGAACGCTGCACCTGGTGCGGTGCGACACGATGAGCGACATCCACGTCATGCCGGCCGCCGACCTGGTCGAGCACACCGACACCCCCGACTGCGTCTGCGGACCACGCGTGGAACCAGTGATGCGTGACGACGGCAGCAACGGCTGGGTGTACACGCACCCCAGCTTGGATGGGCGAGAGCTGAGCGAGGCGTGATGGGCCAACAGGACACCGCGGCACCGCTCACGGTGGACAGTGCTCTGGCCAACGCGGCGCGGCTGCTGCACAACGCAGAGCTGATCACTGATCTGGCGTTGATGGAGCGGCTGGAGAAGCTGGCCGATTCGTGGATCAACGTGGCGGGACTGCTGGTTAACCGCGAGCAGCACGGCTGACGGGCTCGGGCGCCGGTCACGGAGAGTCACGCCCACCCCTGGGGGAGGGACCCCAATGTCGACTAAGTAGAGGACCGCCGGGGAGGGTGCT
>Ga0196962_10000094_pt1 | contig 58348 bp, 59 predicted proteins | sample S3v_20metaG_FD_183186 | JGI IMG/M metagenome (GOLD analysis project Ga0196962, IMG submission 183186) | Soil microbial communities from Anza Borrego desert, Southern California, United States - S3+v_20 | ecosystem: Environmental > Terrestrial > Soil > Desert | place: USA: California | collected...
CGGCCGCCGAGGCGCCGCCATTTTTTCCTTGACCTCAACCTAGGTCGAGGTTGCATGACTCGTCCCGACCTCGAAGCGAAAGGAACGGGACGTGAAGGCCTGCCTCGAACATGTGAACATCACCGTCGCGGACGCCGACCGAAGCGCCGCCCTGATCGAAAGGCTGTTCGGCTGGCAGGTGCGCTGGGCCGGGCCGGCGATGAACGGCGGCCGGACCGTGCATGTCGGCACCGACCGCCAGTATCTCGCTCTCTACTCCGCGGCGGATTCTGGCGGTCGTCCGCTCGGCTGGTCGAAGGGGATGCCGCTCAATCACGTCGCGATCGAGGTCGACGATCTCGAGGCGATGGAGCGCAAGGTGGTCGAGGCCGGCCTCGCGCCTTTCGGGCACGGCGATTACGAGCCGGGCCGACGCTTCTATTTCTTCGATCCCGACGGCATCGAGTTCGAAGTGGTGAGCTACGCGGCGGCGGCGCCGGCGGAGTCGGCGGCATGACTCCGGCGGCGCTCCTCATTCTCGCCCAGGACGGCTTCATCGACCGGCAGATCGGCGCCTTGTTCTGCGCGAAGCCGCTTCGCCGCCTGCGCCGGGCCTGTCTGCTAAGCTGGCGGCGGCCGAGCTGCGGCTGCGAGCCCTTTCCCGTGGAGAGCGGCTAGTCGATCAGCTCCACCGCCATCGCGGTCGCCTCGCCGCCGCCGATGCACAAGGTGGCGAGGCCGCGGCGCTGGCCGTGCGTCGCGAGGGCGCTGAGCAGGGTCGCCAGCAGCCTCGCCCCGCTGGCTCCGATCGGGTGGCCGAGAGCGGTCGCGCCGCCATGGACGTTGAGCTGCTCGCGCGAGAGCCCGAGGTCGCGCATCGCGATCATCGCGACGCAGGCGAAGGCCTCGTTGACCTCGAAGAGGTCGACGTCGCCGACCTCCCAGCCGGCGCGCGCGAGCGCCTTGCGCACGGCCGGGACGGGGGCGCTGGTGAACAGGTTCGGCGCCTGGGCGTGGGCGGCGTGGGCGGCGATTCGGGCGACCGGCTTCACCCCCAGCCGCTCGGCGACGCTCATCCGGGTGAGGACGAGCGCGGCGGCGCCGTCGGAGATGGACGAGGCGTTGGCGGCGGTGATCGTGCCGTCCTTGGCGAAAGCCGGCTTGAGGCTGGGGATCTTCTCGGGATTGGCCTTGCCCGGCTGCTCGTCGACGGTGACGACCTCCTCCCCCTTTCGGCCCCTGACGGTGACCGGCGTCGTCTCCCGCTCGAAGGCGCCGCCGCGGATCGCCTCGTTGGCGCGGCGCAGCGACTCGATCGCATATTCGTCCTGGGCCTGGCGGGTGAACTGATATTCGCGCGCCGCATCCTCGGCGAAGGTGCCCATGGCGCGGCCGGCATCGTACGCGTCCTCGAGCCCGTCGAGCATCATATGGTCGTAGACCGTGTCGTGGCCGATGCGGGCGCCGGAGCGGTGCTTCTTCATCAGATAGGGCGCGTTCGACATCGATTCCATGCCGCCGGCGACGATCAGGTCAGCCGAGCCGGCGGCGAGCATGTCGTGGGCGAACATCGCCGCCTGCATGCCCGAGCCGCAGACTTTGTTGACCGTCGTCGCCTCGACCGAGCGGGGCAGGCCGGCGCCCAGGGCCGCCTGGCGCGCCGGGGCCTGGCCGAGGCCGGCGGGGAGGACGCAGCCCATGAAGATCTTGTCGACCTGCTCGCCGGGAATGCCGGCGCGCTCGACCGCCGCGGCGACGGCGGCGGCGCCCAGTTCGGTGGCGGCGGCGCCGGCGAGGCTGCCCTGGAAGCTGCCCATCGGGGTCCGGGCATAGGAAAGGATGACGATCGGGTCGGGGGTGGCGGACATCTGAGCTCCTGTGCGGTCCTTCGGTACGTCCATCGATACGCCGCTTCGACTTCGCTCAGCGGCTACTCAGGATGAGCGGGCTTCGTCCATATAGGCCTTCCGCTCATCCTGAGTAGGGACTGACCCCGGACTTGATCCGGGGGAAGGCCCGTATCGAAGGACGCCGCCTTGTTCAAATCCGCGCCCCTCTGCTAGGGCCGCGCTCGACAGGAGGAAGGGATGGCCGAATTCGGGCTCGATTTCGCGCTCGGCGAGATGGCTGACGCGATCCGCGACACCACCCGCCGCTTCGCCGCCGAGAAGATCGCGCCGCTCGCCGCCGAGATCGACGAAAAGGACTGGTTCCCGCGCGAATTGTGGCCCCAGATGGGCGAGCTCGGGCTGCACGGAATCACCGTCGAGGAGGAATTTGGCGGCCTCGGCCTCGGCTATCTCGAGCATGTCGTGGCCCAGGAGGAGGTGGCGCGCGCATCGGCCTCGATCGGCCTGTCCTACGGCGCCCATTCCAACCTGTGCATCAACCAGATCCGGCGCTGGGCCAGCCCCGAGCAGAAGGCGAAATATCTGCCCGGCCTGATCAGCGGCGAGCATGTCGGCTCGCTCGCCATGTCGGAAGCCGGGGCGGGCTCGGACGTGGTCTCGATGAAGCTCAAGGCCGAGAAGGTGCAGGGCGGCTATGTCCTCAACGGCACCAAATTCTGGATCACCAACGCCCATCATGCGGACACCCTGGTCGTCTACGCCAAGACCGGCGAGGGCAGCCGAGGCATCACCACCTTCCTGATCGAGAAGGACATGCCGGGCTTCAGCGTCGGCCAGAAGCTGGACAAGATGGGGATGCGCGGCTCGCCGACCGGCGAGCTCGTCTTCAACGATTGCGAGGTGCCGGACGAGAATGTGATGGGGCCGGTCAATGGCGGCGTCGGCGTGCTGATGTCCGGCCTCGATTACGAGCGCACCGTCCTCGCGGGCATCCAGCTCGGCATCATGCAGGCCTGCCTCGACACCGTCCTGCCCTATGTCCGCGAGCGCCGGCAGTTCGGCCAGCCGATCGGCACGTTCCAGCTGATGCAGGCCAAGATCGCCGACATGTACGTCGCTCTGAATTCCGCGCGCGCCTATGTCTACCAGGTGGCGAAAGCGTGCGACGCCGGCCGGACGACCCGTTTCGACGCGGCGGGCGCTATCCTCTACGCGAGCGAGAATGCGGTGCGGGTCGCCGGAGAGGCGGTGCAGGCGCTCGGCGGCGCGGGCTACACCAAGGACTGGCCGGTCGAACGCTACATGCGCGATGCCAAGCTGCTCGATATCGGCGCCGGAACCAACGAGATCCGCCGGATGCTGATCGGGCGCGAGCTGATCGGGGCGGGATGAACATCGCCGACATCCTGGAATGGTATGCGACGGGCAGCGGCGTTCTCGCCGCGATTATGCTCGCGGGGGATTTCGGCAGACGGGTCACCGGTTTCGGCTTCATCCTCTTCTGCACGATGAACGTCGCCTGGATCGCTTTCGCGCAGATGGACGATACCGGCGGCCTGATGTGGCAGAACATCATCCTGTTCGGAGTCAACCTGCTTGGCGTCTGGCAATATCTGCTGAGCCCGAAGAACCGCAGGAAGATGGAGGCCGTCGCGGAGGCGGTCGAGAAGTTCGAGGAGAAAGAGAAGGCCGAGGCGTCGGCATGACCGTCCTGACTTCCAGCGTCGATGAAGGCTCGGAGAGCTATCGCCGCTACGCCGCCCACAATCGCGCGCTGGTCGAGACGCTGCGCTCGAAGGTCGCCGAGGCCGCTCTGGGAGGTCCGGAAAAGCATCGCCAGCGCCACGTCGCGCGCGGCAAGCTCCTGCCGCGCGAGCGGGTCGACCGCCTGCTCGATCCGGGCTCGCCCTTCCTCGAGATCGGCCAGCTCGCCGCGGGCGGGATGTACAAGGACGGCCACGGCCATGACGGTGCCCCGGGCGCGGGGATGATCACCGGCATCGGCCGGGTGGCCGGGCTGGAGACGATCATCGTCGCCAACGATCCGACGGTGAAGGGCGGCGCCTATTTCCCGGTCACGGTGAAGAAGCATCTGCGCGCCCAGGAGATCGCGCTCCAGAACCGGCTGCCCTGCGTCTATCTCGTCGACAGCGGCGGCGCGAACCTGCCGCTCCAGGCCGAGGTCTTCCCCGACCGCGAGCATTTCGGCCGGATCTTCTACAACCAGGCTCAGATGAGCAGCCTCGGCATCGCCCAGATCGCCTGCGTGATGGGAAGCTGCACGGCGGGCGGCGCCTATGTGCCGGCCATGTCGGACGAGAGCGTCATCGTCCGCAACCAGGGCACGATCTTCCTCGCCGGGCCGCCGCTGGTCAAGGCGGCGACGGGCGAGGTGATCTCGGCCGAGGATCTGGGCGGCGGCGAGCTTCATGCGCGCCGCTCGGGCGTGGTCGACCACCTGGCCGAGAATGACGAGCATGCGCTGAGCCTGGTCCGCGACATCGTCGCCCGCCTCAACCGGGTCAAGCCCGTCGACGTCGCCCTCGCCGAGCCGATCGGCCCCAGGCTCGATCCCGGCGAGCTCTACGGAATCATCCCCGACGACGTGCGCACGCCCTATCCGGTACGCGAGGTGATCGGCCGGATCGTCGACGCTTCCGAGTTCCACGAGTTCAAGCCGCTCTACGGGACGACCCTCGTGTGCGGCTTCGCACGCATCTGGGGCATGCCGGTGGCGATCCTCGCCAACGAAGGCATCCTGTTCAGCGAGAGCGCGCTCAAGGGCGCCCATTTCATCGAGCTCGCCTGCCAGCGGCGCACGCCCTTGCTCTTCCTTCAGAACATCTCCGGCTTCATGGTCGGTGGCAAATATGAGGCGGGGGGGATCGCCAAGGACGGCGCAAAGCTTGTCACCGCGGTGGCGACGGCGCAGGTGCCCAAGGTCACCGTTCTGATCGGCGGCAGCTTCGGCGCCGGCAATTACGGCATGGCGGGGCGCGCCTACGGGCCGCGATTCCTGTTCACCTGGCCCAACAGCCGAATCAGCGTGATGGGCGGCGAGCAGGCGGCGAGCGTCCTGGCTACCGTCCACAAGGACGCGGACCATTGGTCGCCCGAGGAAGCCGAAGCCTTCAAGGCGCCGATCCGCCAGCGCTACGAGGACGAAGGCAATCCCTATTATGCGACCGCGCGGATGTGGGACGACGGCATCGTCGACCCGGTCCAGACCCGCGACGTTCTTGGCCTTGCCTTCAGCGCCTGCCTCAACGCCCCCATCCCGGAGCGTCCGCGCTTCGGTATCTTCAGGATGTGAGCGCGATGACGGACGCGCAGATCAGCGATCTGACCGCAGCCGCCTTGCTGCTCGGCGCTGGGCTCGCGCTCGGACTGCTCGGGCGCCGCAGCTTCGATTTGCGCTGGCTGCTGGTTGCCGTCGCTCTGGTGGTTTTCAACAATCTGCTGCTGTCGCGAGGTTACGGCCTGATGCCGGACTGGGTGGCCGGCGAGCGGAACTGGACCGGCAAGGCCCTGGCGCTGGCCGGCACACTTGCGATCGCGAGCCTGCCGGTGTTCGGCTGGCGGCGAGTCGGGCTGACTCTGGCGCAGCGGGCGGGCAGCCTGCGCTCGGCGATTCCAGTGGCTTTGCTCTACTGCGGATTCTTTCTGGCTATAGCGCTCGCTTTCCCTTCGGACCCGCCGAGCGGCGAGGAGGTCGCCTTCCAACTGACCATGCCGGGGCTGGAGGAGGAGCCTTTCTATCGAGGCATTTTGCTGTTCGCGTTCGACCAGGCCTTTCGCGGGCGGGTCCGGTTCCTCGGCGTGGACTGGGGCTGGGGCGCGATACTGTCCTGCCTCGCTTTCGGCCTGACCCATTCATTCGGCTATTCGGACGGCGCCTTCGCGTTCGATCCGCTGGTCATGGCCCTTACCGCCATACCCTCCTTCATCGCGGTCTGGCTCCGCTATCGCACCGGAAGCCTGGCGCTGCCGGTGCTCCTCCATAATTTCGGCAATGCGATCGGGCTGCTGGTATGATGAAGTCGTTGCTCATCGCCAACCGCGGCGAGATCGCCTGCCGGGTCATCCGCACCGCGAGGCGGATGGGGGTGCGTAGCATCGCGATCTATTCGGACTCAGACCGCAATGCCCTCCACGTCCGGGAGGCGGACGAGGCGGTGCATATCGGGCCTTCGCCGGCGCGCGAGAGCTATCTCGTCGGCGAGAGGATCATCGCCGCCGCGAAGGCGACCGGGGCGGAAGCGATCCACCCGGGTTACGGCTTCCTGTCCGAGAATGCCGACTTCGCCGAAGCGGTCATCGAGGCCGGCCTGGTCTGGGTAGGGCCGCGGCCCGAATCGATCCGCGCCATGGGGCTGAAGGACGCCGCCAAGGCGCTGATGACGAAGGCCGGGGTGCCGGTGACTCCGGGCTATCTCGGCGAGGACCAGGACCCGGGGCGGCTCGAGGCCGAGGCCGAGGCGATCGGCTGGCCCGTGCTGATCAAGGCGGTGGCGGGCGGCGGCGGCAAGGGGATGCGCCGGGTCGACTCGGCGGCCGAGTTCCAGGAAATGCTGGCTTCCTGCAAGCGCGAGGCGGCCTCCTCGTTCGGCGACGACAAGGTGCTGATCGAGAAATATATCGAACGGCCGCGCCATATCGAGGTGCAGGTCTTCGGCGACAGCCACGGCAATGTCGTCCACTTGTTCGAGCGCGATTGCTCGCTTCAGAGGCGCCACCAGAAGGTGATCGAGGAAGCGCCCGCGCCGGGCATGGACGAGGCGACCCGGGCCGCCGTGTGCGGCGCGGCGGTGAAGGCGGCCAGGGCGGTCGACTATGTCGGGGCCGGGACGATCGAGTTCATCGCCGATTCCTCCGAGGGCCTCCGCGCGGATCGAATCTGGTTCATGGAGATGAACACCCGCCTCCAGGTCGAGCATCCGGTGACCGAGGCGATCACCGGACAGGACCTGGTCGAATGGCAGCTCCTCGTGGCGTCCGGCGAGCCTTTGCCGCGCCGCCAGAAGGAGCTGTTCATCGACGGCTGGGCGATCGAGGCGCGCCTCTACGCGGAGAATCCGGCGACCGGCTTCCTTCCTTCGACCGGGCGGATCGAGGCGGCGACGCTTTATGGCGCCGGCTGGGGGCAGCGTGTCGACGCGGGCGTCGCCGAGGGCGACCTGGTCAGCCCTCATTACGACCCGATGATCGCCAAGCTGATCGCCCATGACGACACGCGCGACAACGCGATCAGAAAGCTCGAGGTGATGCTCGGGGAGAATTACGTCTGGCCGGTCAAGACCAATGCGGCCTTCCTCGCCCGATGCCTCGGCCGGCGCGAATTCCGCTCGGGCAGGGTCGATACGGGCCTGATCGCCCGGCGCGTCGACGAACTGACCGCCATCGATCCGATCGCGCCCGCGGCTTTGGCGCTCGCCGCCGAGCGGATCGTCGGTCAGACGGTCCAGGAGGTCGGCGTCGACCAGCGCTGGCCGGTGCTCGATCTGGGCGGATTTCGGCTCAACGCCGAGCCGTGCCGCCGTCTGACCCTGTTCGTCGACGGCGAGCCGGTCGAAGCGCAATGGTCGTTCGACCGGCCGCCCGAATTCCGGGCCGCCACCGCCCGGCCGCTGGCCAATGGCGATTTGCTGCTCGTCGAGGCGGGCCTGGCGCGGCATGTCTCGACTCGTCCGCCGGCGGCCGGGGCCGGCTCGGCGGCCGTCGACGGTGCCGTCGTCTCGCCCATGCCCGGCAAGATCATCGCTGTCGCCGTGAGACCCGGGGAGACGGTCGCGAAGGGGGACAGGCTGGTGACGCTCGAGGCGATGAAGATGGAGCATAGCCTGGCGGCGCCATTCGATGGCATTGTCGCCGAGGTGAACGCAGCCGAGGGTGGGCAGGTGAGCGAGGGGGCCCTGCTGGTGCGGATCGAGAGGGATTCGAGCGATGGCTGAACTCGGCGGTGAGTCCTGATCATGCCCGGCCGCTATTACGAGCAGTGGACCTTGGGCGACCGGATCCGGCACCAGCCGCACCGCACGGTGACCGAGACCGACAATCTGCTCATCTCGGCGCTCACCCACAATCCGCAGCCGCTCCACCTCGACGAGACCTATGCCGAAGCGACCGAATTCGGCCGCATCGTCGTCAACGGGACCTTCACTTTCGCGCTTCTGGTCGGGCTGTCGGTCGGCGATACGACTCTCGGCACGCTGGTCGCCAATCTCGGCTACGACAAGGTTCGAATGCCCAAGCCGGTGTTCATCGGCGACACGTTGCGGGCGGAGACCGAGGTGGTCGGGCTCAAGGACAGCAAATCGCGGCCCGACGCCGGCATCGTTACCTTCGAGCACCGCATGTTCAACGAGCGCGAGGAGCTGGTCTGCGTGATGGAGCGGACCGCTCTGATGCAAAGGAGAGCGGTGTGAAACGGCGGTCCGCGTCGCGCGGCCGAGGGGATGGAGTTGACGGAGCTCGCCTTTCGGGCCCCAGCGCCGCCGCGACGGCCGACGCCGGCCCGAGTCGCCGGCTCGGGCTGCCCTCGCCATGAAGCTGCGCTCGCTTCTCTTCGTGCCGGGCGACCGTCCCGACCGGATGGAGAAGGCGCTCGGCTCCAGCGCCGACGCCCTGATCCTCGACCTCGAGGATTCGGTGGCGCCGGCGGCCAAGCCCGAGGCTCGCCGGACCGTAGCGCTCTTCCTCAACGCCAACAGCGCCGCCAAGATCTGGGTCAGGGTCAATCCGCTCGACAGCCCGGAATGCGAGAAGGACCTGATCGCGGTGGTGCCCTCTCACCCTGACGGCATCGTCCTTCCCAAGGCGGAGGGCGGCGCATCGGTCGCCGAGCTCGGCCGGCGCCTCGCCGAGCGCGGCAACGCCACCGCCCAGATCCTCGCCATCGCCACCGAAACGCCGGCTGCTATCTTCCAGCTCGGCACCTATGGCGGCGCCAAGCGGCTGGCCGGACTGACCTGGGGCGCCGAGGACCTCCCCGCCGCCATCGGCGCGGCGGCGAGCCGGGAGGAGGACGGCCGCTTCACAGCCCCTTACGAACTGGCGCGCTCGCTCTGTCTGTTCGGCGCCGCGGCCGCCGGAGTGGCGCCGATCGAGACCGTCTATCCCGCCTTTCGCGACCTCGACGGACTGGCGGCCTACGCGGCCCGGGCCCGCCGCGACGGCTTCACCGGAATGATGGCGATCCATCCCGACCAGGTCCCGGTGATCAACGCCGCCTTCACCCCGACCGAGGCCGAGCTCGACCATGCCCGTGCCGTCGTCGCCGCCTTCGAGGCCAATCCCGGCGCCGGCGCCCTGTCGCTCGACGGACGGATGATCGACCGTCCGCATCTTCTCCAGGCGCAACGCCTCCTCGCCGCGCCGAGGTGATGGAGGGCGGCAATCCGGACTTCCTGTTTCAGGCGCTGGGGCTGCTTCTCGGCGCGATCACCGGCAGCTTCGTCGCCACCGTCCTGATTCGCTGGCCGCAGGGGCGGAGCGTGGTCGCCGGGCGCTCGCGTTGCGACCATTGCGACGCCCCCCTGGGGGTGCGGGATCTCGTGCCGGTCCTCTCTTATGCCGCGCTGCACGGCAAGTGCCGGCGCTGCGGAGGCCGGATCGACCAGCGCCATCTCGCCGCCGAGCTGGCGGCGGCGACCTTGGGAGTGGTGGCCCTGATCGCCCATCCGCTGCCGCTTGCGGTGGTCACGATGCTGCTCGGCCTGTGGCTGCTGCTACTGGCGATGCTCGACCTCGAACATCATTGGCTGCCGGACCGGCTGACCCTGCCGCTGATCCCGCTCGGCCTGCTCGCGGCCTGGGCCGGTCTGGGGCCGCCATTGATCGATCGGGCGCTCGGCGCCGCGTTCGGCTGGGCGGCCTTGTTCCTGATCGCGCTCGGCTATCGCCAGTGGCGCGGGCGCGATGGGATGGGCGGGGGCGATCCCAAGCTCTTCGCCGCCGTCGGCGCCTGGGTGGGCGCTCTCCAGCTTCCCTTCATCCTGGTCGGCGCCGGCCTGCTCGGGCTCGCCGCCGTGCTGCTGATGCGGCTGCGCGGCGAGCAAGTGACCGCGACCAGCCGGTTGCCGCTGGGGACACTGATGGCGGTGGCGGCGTGGCCGGTCTGGCTGATCGTCGCCGCCTGAGCATTCAGCCTTTGTCCAGATTCCCCATGCTAGGGAAGCTGCTTGAGGGCGGCGCTTTTCCCTAGAGGCGCCGCCCGACCGATTCCGGGCCCGCCGCCGTCGGTCCGAGGACGGGCAGAGCCGGCCCGTCCGACGATCAGGCTCTTGCGCCCCGCCCGAAAAGCTGTGAACGTCCCGCCCACGCGACTCTTCGGGGAAGGGGAGGCGTTTCAGCCATCCATTTCAAGACGATGAGCCGTCGCGTCCGCCTGCTGTCTCGAGAGAGTCACACAACGGACATAGCTGGGCCGCTTGGCTCGATTGGGGAGGAACCGGTTCCGGCGATGCGCCTGCGCTCACATCCGCGCGCCGAGCGGCTGCTCGGCCGGCTGCCGCGCCCGACCGTCTACAGCGCGCTCGAGCTGCTTCTGCTCGCCCTGGTCGCGGTGCAGGCGGCTCGGCTGTTCTGGACGGTGGTGACTCCGGTCGGGCCGGTGGGCGATTGGAAGGGGACGAGCGCGACCGCGATGCCCGCCGCCGGCGCGGCGCTCGCCGAGTTCGATCCCTTCTTCCGCCTTTCCGCGGCCGGTCCGGCCGTGGTCACCTCGCTCAGCCTCAAGCTCTACGGCGTCCGCGACGACCGGGCGACCGGCCGAGGCTCGGCGATCATCGCGTTGCCCGACGGGACCCAGCAAAGCTACGCCGTCGGCGACGAGATCATGCCCGGAGTCACCCTCTCCCAGGTCGGCTTCGACAGCGTCACCATCAGCCGGGGCGGAACGCCCGAGCAGATCTTCCTGGATCAGTCCGAGCCCGCCGGGCCTGCCGCCGCCGCCGAGACCGGGCCGCCCCCGCCCGAGCCGCCGCCGCCGGCCGCGCCGCCGCCGGTGGCGCCGCCTCGCCTGGCGCCTGCCCCCGCCGCGCCCGGGCCGCCGATCCAGTTCCAGCCGCGAACGATCGGCGGCCGGGTCGACGGCATCGCCGTGAGCCCCGGCGGCGACGGCCGCGCCTTCCGCGCCGCCGGCTTCGCGCCGGGCGACGTCATCGTCTCGGTCAACGGCCAGCGGGTGACCTCGACCGAGCAGGCGCGCGCCCTTCTCCGGCAGTCGGGGGGCCAGGCGACGGTCGTCGTCAATCGCGGCGGGGTCGCCGTGCCGATGCGAGTGAGGCTCAACCTGTGAAGCGTTTCCTGATCGCTCTTGCCCTTCTCTGCGCTTCGCTCTCCCCGGCTGCGGCTCAGCATGTGCTGAACCTGCGCGACGCCGACATTCGCGCCTTCATCCAGGACGCCGCGCGGGTGACCGGACGGACCTTCATCATCGACCCGGCGGTCCAGGGGCGGGTGTCGGTGGTGACCGACCGGGCGCTGTCGCGAAGCGAGTATTTCGAGCTCTTCCTGTCGACCCTGCGCGCCAACGGCTTCGTCGCCGTGCCCGCCGCGGGCGGCGCGCTGAGGGTCCAGCCGATCGCCGGCGCCGCCGCCTCGGCGCCGGTGGGCGGGTCGCGGCGGGGCAGCCCGAGCGGCTTCGTCACCGAGATATTGAGGGTCCGCAACATCGACGCCGCCGCCGCGGTCGAGACCCTTCGGCCGCTGGTCAGCCGCGACGGCTCGATCACCGCCGGCCGCAACTCGATCGTCATTTCCGACTTCGCCGACAATGTCCGCCGGATCCGCCAAGTGCTCGGCCAGATCGACGTCGATTCCGGAGTCACCCGAGTGATCGGCCTCGAACATGCCGGCGCGCGCGAGATCGGCGAGGCGCTGGGCGAGCTTGCTCCGGAAGGCGTGTCGGTCGTCCCGGTCGACAGCTCCAACGCCATCGCGCTTCGCGGCGACGCCGGCACGGTGGCCCAGCTCGTCGCCATCGCCGAGGAGCTCGACCGGCGAGCCGCGAGCGGGAGCGAGATTCGGGTCGTGTTCCTCGAGCATGCCGACGCCGAGCAGCTCCTTCCCGTGCTCCAGCAGCTGCTCGGCCAGGCGGTGACTCCGCCGACCAGCCGCGAGCGGCTCCGGCGCAGCCGCCGCGCCGACGACGACGGCAACCAGCCGACGATGCAGGCCGATGCGCCGACACCGGCGCCGGCCGCCGCGGCGGCGCCGAGCGGGACTCCGCCGCTCGCCGCCCGCAACGCCGTCGTGACGCGTTTCGAAGGCGCCAATGCCATCGTCATCTCGGCGACCCCCGACGTCCAGCGCATGCTCGGCGAGGTGATCCGCCAGCTCGACGTTCGCCGCCAGCAGGTGCTGGTCGAGGCGATCATCGTCGAGATCTCTGACGGCGCCGCTCAGCAGCTCGGAGTCCAGCTGTTCCTTTCGGGCCTGCAGGGCTCGAACATCCCGTTCGCGGTCACCAATTATTCGAACATCGCGCCGAACGCCAACCTGATCGCCGGCGCCATCGCCGCGCGCGAGCTCGGCGCCTCGGACGATCTCGTCGACGACCTCGAGGACGCCGCGATCGGCTCGATCGCGAGCGCGACCGGAGGTCTTGCCGGCGCCGCCTTCCGAACCGGCAACGCCATCTTCGGTGCCATCGTCAATGCGGTGCGCTCCGACAACCGGTCGAACATCCTGTCGACCCCGTCGATCATGACCCTCGACAACCAAGAGGCGCGGATCCTGGTCGGCCAGGAAATCCCGATCACCACCGGCGAAGCTCTGTCGAACAATTTCGACAATGCCTTCCGAACGGTCCAGCGCCAGAATGTCGGCATCACCCTGGAGGTGCGGCCGCAGATCAATGCCGGCGGAACGATCAAGCTCGACCTCAGGCAGGAGGTGAGCTCGATCGCCGGCGCCGTCTCCAACAACAATCCCGAGATCATCCTCAACAAGCGCGAGATCGAGACCACCATCACGGTCGACGACGGCGAGATCGTCGGCATCGGCGGCCTCCTGGACGACAACGAGCGCCGCACCCTGGAGCGGATTCCGCTGCTCGGCGACATCCCGGTCCTCGGCAATCTCTTCCGGTCGCGCGGGCGGTCGCGGGGGAGGACGAACCTGATGATCTTCATCCGGCCCACCATCCTTCGCTCGGCCGACGACGCCCGGGCGGTGAGTGCGCGCCGCTACGGCTACGCCCGCGGCCAGCAACTCCTCTCCAACCCGCGCCGCGAGCCGACTCTGGACGAGCTGGTTCGCGACTATCTCGGCACCGTGCCGCCGGCGGCGCCCGCGACGCCGCAGCCGCAGGACGCCGTGGTGACCCCCGCCGAGCTTCCGCCGAGCGAGGCGCCCCCGCAATGAGGATCGGGCGCGGCGACGAATTCGACGCGGCCGCGCCCGCACCGGCGGTTCGCGTTCCTTACGCTTTCGCGCGCCGGCATGGCCTGATCGTCACCGGCGAGACCGACGGGCGCGCCGATGTCGCGATCAGGCAGGACGCCGATCCGAGGGCGTGGATCGAGTTGCGCCGTTTCCTCGGCCGGCCCTTCGCCTTGCACAAGGTCGACTCCGCCGCCTTCGACCGACTGCTTTCCGACCTTTACGCCTCCGGCGCCGAGGCGGCCGCCGACGCTGCCGGGTCGCTCGGCTTCGACGACGATCTCGGCCATCTCGCCGCTGCCCTGCCGAGCGCGGACGACCTGCTCGACACGTCGGACGACGCGCCCGCCATCCGACTGATCAACGGAATCATCGCCGATGCCGCTCGCCAGGGCGTCTCCGATATCCATATCGAGCCCTACGAGACGGGGCTGGTGGTCCGGATGCGGATGGACGGCGTGCTTCGCGAGACGCTGCGTATGCCGCCGCACGTGGCTCCGGTCGTGGTCAGCCGGGTCAAGGTGATGGCCCGGCTGGATATCGCCGAGCGCCGGCTGCCCCAGGACGGACGGATCGGACTGACGCTCGGCGGCAAGCTGATCGACGTGCGCGTCTCGACCCTGCCGAGCCGAGCCGGCGAGCGGGTCGTGCTTCGCATCCTCGACAAGGACAATGCCGGCATCGACCTCGACCGGCTCGGCATGAGCGACGGCGTCAAGGCGCTCTTCCGCGGCGCGCTCGCCGAGCCCAACGGAATCGTCCTCGTCACCGGCCCGACCGGCTCGGGCAAGACGACCACGCTCTACGCCGGTCTCAAGCTGCTCAACGACGGCAGCCGCAACATCCTCACCGTCGAGGATCCGGTCGAATATGCGGTCGACGGCGTCGGCCAGACCCAGATCAACCCGCAGGTGGGCCTCTCCTTCGCCACCGGCCTGCGCGCGATCCTTCGCCAGGATCCGGACGTGGTGATGGTCGGCGAGATTCGCGACCGCGAAACCGCCGACATCGCCGTCCAGGCGGCGCTCACCGGCCATCTCGTCCTCTCCACCGTCCACACCAACGATTCGGTCGGCGCGATCACCCGCCTCAGGGACATGAAAGTGGAGCCGTTCCTGATCGCCTCCACCGTGCGCGCGGTGCTTGCTCAGCGGCTGGTGCGGCGGCTGTGCCCCGACTGCCGCGCTCCCGTCCAGGCCGCCCCGGCGCTGTCCGGCCTGCTCGGCATCGAGCCCGGCACGACCGTCTTCGAACCGCGCGGATGCGGCGCGTGCGGCGGCGCCGGCTACAAGGGCAGGGTCGGGCTGTTCGAGGCGATCAGGGTCGACGATTCGATCCGCCGGCTGATCAATGCCGGCGGCGACGAGACGGCGATCGCCGCCCACGCCTTCCGATCCTCGCCGACCCTGGCGGCGGCGGCCCGAGCGCTCGTCCTCGACGGCGTCACCAGCGCCGAGGAAGCGATCCGGGTGTCGCGCCACGAGGCCCTCGATGCCTGACTTCGCCTATGTCGGGCTCGACACGGCCGGGCGCGAGCGGCGCGGCTCGGTGCGCGCCGAGAGCCCCGATGCGGCCAAGGCCCAGCTCGTCTCGCGCAGGCTCTATGTCGTCAGGATCGAGCCGACCTCGCAGGCCGCCGCACCGCCCTTGCTGTCCCGCCGCCTGATCGCGCGCAAGCGGCTCGGCGCCAAGCAGCTGACCTTGTTCACTCGCCAGCTGGCCACCCTGATCACGGTGGCACCGCTCGAGGAGGCGCTGCGAACCCTTTCCCGACAGGCCGAGCGCGAGGAGGTCCGCCGGGTGCTCGGCTCGGTTCACGAAGGCGTCGTCGAGGGCCGGCGCCTCGCCGACGCCATGGGCCGCGAGCCGAAGAGCTTCCCGCCGCTCTACCGCGCGATGGTCTCCGCCGGCGAGAGCTCGGGCACCCTGCCCAAGATCCTAGAGCGGCTGGCCGGCTTGCTCGAGCGGCAGGCGCAGGTGCGGGGCAAGGTGCTGTCGACCCTCGCTTATCCGGTGATCCTGGCGATCGTCGCGGCCTTCGTCGTCTTTGCTCTGATGATCTTCGTCGTCCCCAAGGTGGTCGAGCAGTTCGAGGATGTCGGCCAGGAGCTGCCGCTGCTGACCCGGATCGTGATCGGACTGTCCGAGTTCCTCAGCCAGTGGTGGTGGGCCCTGCTCATCCTCGTCGCGCTCGCCGCCTTGCTCGGCGCCCGGGCCCTCAAGGAGGAGGGGCTGAGGATGAAGTTCGACCGCTTGCTGCTCCGCCTGCCGCTGGTGGGGCGGCTGATCCGCGACCTTCACGCGGCCCGGCTGGCGCGCACTCTGTCGACGATGGTGGCGAGCCGGCTGCCCCTGCTCGAGGGGCTCAGGCTGACCACCGGCACCGTCCACAACCGCGTTCTGCGCGCCGCCTCGGCCGAGATCGCCGAGACGATCCGGACCGGCGGCAGCCTCTCGGGGGCGCTTCGCAAGGCCGGCGTGTTCCCGCCTCTGCTCGTCTATCTCGCCGCGTCGGGCGAAGCGTCGGGAAGGCTCGATCTCATGCTGGAACGGGCCGCCGACTATCTCGACCGCGAGTTCGACGCCTTCACCACCACAGCCCTGGCGCTGCTCGAGCCCGCGATCATCATCGTCATGGGCATCGTCGTCGCTCTGATCGTGCTGTCGATCCTGCTCCCGATCCTGCAGCTCGACACTTTGGCGGGAGGATATTGATGAAGTTGCCGAACCCAAGGCGTGCTCCCCGGAAGGCGGGAGCCCAGTTGCTCGGGCGCCTTCGCTGGGCCCCCGGCTGCGCGGGGGCGCCATCCCGCTCGCCGCGCGAGCGGGAAGGCGGCTTCTCGCTGGTCGAGCTGATGGTGGTGATCGTCATCATCGGCCTCCTCGCCACCATCGTCATCATCAACGTCATGCCGGCCGCCGACCGGGCCGCGGTCACCAAGGCGCGGGCCGACATCGCGACGCTCGAGCAGGGGATCGAAATGTACCGGCTCGATCACCTGCGCTACCCGACCGCTCAGGAGGGGCTGCAGGCGCTGCTCGCCGGCAACTACATCCGGCGGCTTCCGGACGATCCCTGGGGCAATCCGTATCGCTACACCGCTCCGGGGCCGGAGGGACGGCCGTTCCAGATCGCCTCGTTTGGCGCCGACGGCCGGGAAGGCGGTTCCGACGAAAATGAAGACATCGCCAACTGACCCCGCCGGCTCGGCGATCCTCGTCCTCTTCGCCGACGAGGCAGGCGCGCTCGGCTGCTGGCTGCTCGCCGGCGATGGCGGCGCGGCCGGTGCCGGCGAGGTATCCGCGGGCCTCCCCATCGGATGGGCGAAGGCCGTCCTCGTCGTCCCCGGCGAGCAGGTGACGGTGCACTGGCTGGACCTGGCGGACGGGCTTGCTCCCGCTCAGGCCGCCGCCGCGGCGCGCCTGATGCTCGCCGATGCCAGCGCCGAGCCGATCGCCGATCTCCACGTCGCGGTCGGACGCCCCGAAGGGGGGCTGACCCCGGCCGCGCTCGTCTCGTCCGCCCGGATGTCGGCCTGGCTCGCGGCCGCGGCCGCGGCGGGAGTCGATCCCGACGCGGTGGTGCCGTCGCCGCTTCTGCTCGACGCGCCGGCCGACGGCTTCATCCGGCGCGAGGTCGGCGCGCTGTCCGACTATCGCGGGCCGGCCGCCGCATTCACCCTGGAGCCGGACCTGGCCGAGGCTCTGACCGGCGGCGCCGCGGTCGAGACGATCGACGAGGCGCGATTCGAGGCGGAGCTGGGACCCGTCCTCGCCGCGCCTCCGCTCGACCTGCGCCAGGGACCGTTCGGCCGGCGGCGCCAGTGGAAGGTCGAGGCCGGGCGGCTGCGCCGGGTGGCCGCCTTCGCCATCGCTCTGGCCGTGCTGACCCTGGCCGTGCAGGTGGCGACCATCCTCAGCTACACCTTCGCCGCCGATCGCATCCAGGCCGAAGCGGATGCGCTTGCCGGTGGCGCGACCGGTTCGGGAGACGGGCTTCGCCCGGCTTTCGGCGCCGCCGCTTCGGTGCTGTTCGAAGCGGTCCGCTCGACCCCCAATGTCGAGCTCTCCCGAATCGACTATCGCCCCGACGGCAGCCTCGCCGCGACGGTGATGATCGACAATCCGGCTACTTTCACGGCCTTCCAGGCCCGGATCGAGGCGGTCGGTCTGCGCGTCGAGCCCGGCGAGCAGCGCACGGCCGGCGGCCGGGCGACGGCCGATCTGATCGTGCGGCCGGCATGATCGAGGGCATCGTCGGCTGGTGGCGGCTGCGAACCTCCCGCGAGCAGCGGCTGCTTCTGGTCATGCTGGCGCTCATCGTCCTGGTCGCGGGATGGTTGCTGGTGATCAGGCCGCTCTCCGACGGCCTCGATCGGGCGCAGCGGCGCCACGGCGACGCGGTCTCGGCGCTCGCCGAGGCACGGGCGCGGGCGGAGGCGAGCCGGGCGCTCCACCGCGACGGGCTGGGCGCGGCGCCGCTGCCCGTCGACGCCTTTCTCAGCCGGACCGCGACCGAGGCCGGCTTCACCGGAGCTAGGATCGCCGGCCAAGGGCCGTCGGCGGCGATCATCGCCATCGACGCGGCTCGGCCGCAGGCCTTCTTCGCCTGGGTTCGGCTGATGGAGCGGCGCGGCCTCGTCGTCCGCTCGCTGAGCGCGCGCACCAATCAGGACCAGACCCTCGCCGTCGAGGCCGAGTTCAGGGCGCGGACCGGCTGATGCGGATCCGACTGCCGCTGGGGAGGACCCTGTTCCTCGCCGCCGCCTTCCTGTTCGCCCTCGTCGCGCTGCTGCCGCTTCGGCTGGTGCTGGGCGGGATCGGCTTCGACGAGCGCGGCCTCACCGCCCGGGCGGCGACCGGCAGCGTCTGGCGCGGCGCCCTTCAGGAGGCGCAGATCGGTCCGGTCGCCCTCGGCGACGTCAAGGCGCGCCTCAATCTGCTGCCATTGCTGCTCGGCCGGGCGCGGCTGTCGCTCGCCGGCGCGGATCCCGCCACCCCGTTCGAAGGCGCGGCGTCGCTGTCGCGCCACAGCTTCGGCTTCGAGGATGTGACCGGGCGCTTCCGCCTCGGCGCGCTGTCCTCGCCGGTGCCGCTCACCTCGCTCGATTTCCAGGACGTGAGCGCCGGCTTCGCCAGCGGCCGCTGTACCCGTGCCGAGGGCCGCGTCAGGGCAGCGGTCGCGGGGGAGGTGGCGGGCATCGGCCTCGCTTCCGGGCTGAGCGGCAACCCGCGCTGCGCCGACGATGCGCTGCTCCTCCCCCTGGCGAGCCAGTCGGGCATGGAGCAGCTCAACATCCGCCTCTTTGCCGACGGCCGCTACCGGCTCGACCTTTTCGTGCGCAGCGCCGACGAGGCGATACGGGCCCGCCTGCTCGCCGCCGGCCTGCGTCCCGTCGGGCGGGGCTTCGGCATGCGGGTCGACGGCAGGTTCTGACCCGTTCGCCGCAGCAAGGGAGAAAAACCTGACCCGGGTCGTTTCTTCGGCACACTGCACTCAAGTGCGGGCGTGGGGGCTTTCGGCCGCGCGATTTTCGATGCGCGCGGGAATGGCAGGAGGCCAAGAAATGAATCGCTATTATGTCGCAGCCGGAGCGCTGCTGCTGAGCACGTCGACATTCGCCCTGGCGGCGGATACCAAGCCGATCGACGAGAATAGGGTCGAAGCGGTCAAGGTCGCCACCGACGCGATCGTCGCGACCGACGCCAAGGTTGCCACCGGGTCCAAGTCGTTCGAGGCGGGCTGGGACGGCTCGCTTGCGGCGACGAAGCCCGATATCGCCGCCGGCAGCGAAACCAAGGCCGAGCTGGCCTCGTTCGACGGCGGCTTCGACAAGCCGGCATGGGCGGACACCGAAGGCAAGCTGCAGACCGCTTCCCTCGACGCCGAGCCGAAGCTCCAATCGGCTTCGTTGGAAACCGATTCGAAGTTCGGGACGGCCGGGCTGGAGAGCGACTCCAAGGTCGAGACCGCGTCGTTAGATTCGTTCGACAAGGCCGAAACCGCCCACACCGGCATGGGCGGCCCGCTCGAGACCGACTCCGCGACGACGGCGAGCCTGACGCCGCAGCCCGCGACCCAGAATTATCCGCCCTGCGACCCCGGCCCCGGCGATGATCGCTGCATCCAGCTCTACGAGGAGGGCGTCCGCACCCAGCTCGCCAGCTGGAACCGGCCGACCGGCGGCCTGCTCGACGATTCGTCCGCGACCGCGATGGGCGGCCCCTACGAGCCGGTCGCCCACGGCTCGGCCGAGGCGATCGACAGCGCGCAGGGCGGTCCGTTCGAGCCGGTCGGCAACGACGCCGCCGAGATCGCGATGAACGGCGACGGCGCGATCGACGCCGCCGAGGGCGAGACCCTCGACAGCGAGATGGCCGCTTCCGGCGCCGCCGCCGCTGAGAGCGAAGTCGCCCAGCACAGCGAATTCACCGGCGTCGGCGGACCGGTCGAGGCGCAGTCGGGCTATCCGCCTTGCTCGCCCGGCCCAGGCGACGATCGCTGCATCCAGCTCTACGAGCAGGGTATCAGCGGCGCCGGCAACTAAACGCGGCGCGCGCGCAAGGGGCCGTCAGGTGACAGTCGCCTGACGGCCCCTTCACGCCGGCTCGCCGGGATTCGCCTGTTCCTGCTCGGCGAGCCAGGCATTGACCTTGGCCAGGCTCCGCTCGAGCGCCGCGACGGTGCGTCGCACCTGGGCCGGATCGCGGTCCGCCAGGGCGATGTCGGAGACCCAATAGGTTTCCGACAGCCATTCCTCGCCGCCTTCGCCATCGCTCACCGAAACGCCGAGGAACGCCTCCTCGGCATCGATCCATTCCTCGCCTTCGGCCCGCACCGCGTGGAAACGGATGCTTGCCGCCTGCCGGAAGTCGCTTCGGCAGATTTCGCGGGCGGTCTCGAGGATCGGGGCGATCAGCTCCCAGTCGAGCTTGTCACCCGCCATCGTCTCATAGACGGCGTTGACGATCTGCTTTTGCACGACATTGTGGAAGTCGGCGGTGGTGAAGGGAGGGTCGGCCATGGTCGCTCCTGCGCTGTCGCAAGCAGAGCGCCCGGTCAAGCCGCGGCGAGCCAGTCCGGATAGCGGGCGAGAAGGTCCTCGGGCCCGTCGTAAATCGCCGTGGCGCCCGCTTCGAGCAGCCAATCCTCGGCGAATCCGCCGCAGCGAACGCCGACCGCTGCGATTCCGAGCTTCGCCGCGGCCTTGATGTCCCATGGCGAGTCGCCGACGACGACCGCCTCGCGGGTGCCGAGCGGCGCCACCTTACCGAGCGCGGCGGCGAAGATGTCGGGGCAGGGCTTGGAACGTTCGACGTCGTCCTTGGTGGTCGTCGCGAAAACGAGATCGGCGCCTCCGATCAGGTTCATGTGGAAGTCGAGTTCAGCCTGCTTGGCCGAGGTCGCGAGCACGATCTTGATCCCGTCGGCATAGAGCCGCTCGAAGAGCGCCCGAACGCCCGGGAAGGGCGCGGCGCGCGGCAGATAGTCGCGTTGGAACAGTTCGGCGCGAAGCGCCTCCATCTCCTGCTGGCGGTGCTCGACCAGCTCGGGCGGAAGCAGGGTCGGAAGCAGGTTGTCGCCGCCCTTGCCGATCTGCTCCCGGACCTCGCCGAACGGAAGCTCGACCCCGAAGCGGCGCAAGGTCTCCTGCCAGGCCCCGGCGTGGAGGTCGTTGCTGTCGACGAGCGTGCCGTCGACGTCGAACAGGACGGCCCCGATCACGGCTAGATGCGAGCCTGTCGGCCGCGGCCGAGCAGGCTCAGCAGCAGCGAGAAGAAGCCGAGGCGAGCGACGACCTTGCCGAACGAGGGCGCGCCCGGGCGAGACGGCGGCTCCGCCGATGCCGCCGGTGCGGCCTCCTCGTCGCGAACCTGCGCCTTGCCGACCTTGATCTCGACGATCGCGTTCAGCTCGGCGCCGATGAGGACGATATAGGCGGTGAGGTAGAGCCAGGTGAGGAAGACGATGACGGCGCCCAGCGAACCGTAGGTCGCGTTATAGTCGCTGAAATTGGCGACATAGGCGCCGAAGCCGAGCGTCGCGGCGAGCCAGGCCAGGGTCGCGACTCCCGATCCGGGGGTGATCCACTTCCACTCCGCCTCCGGCCGGTTCGGGCCGTAGCGGTAGATCACCGCGAGCAGCAGCACCACCGCCGTCGCGGCGGCGAGAAAGAAGGCGGCCTTGAGCAGGAACTGAAGCACCCCGCCGAGGTCGGGGACGAGCGCCTCGAGAAAGTGAAGCGCCGAGATGGCGAGGATGGCGAGGAACAGGACGATGACGGCGCCCGCCGTCATCGCCAGCGACATCAAGGTGCGCTTGACCAGGCCTCGGGTCTCGCCGACCTCGAAGACGATGGTGAGCGCGGTCATGATCGAAGCCGCGCCTTTGCTCGCGCCGTAGAGGGCGATGCCGATCGCCAGCAGCAGGGCGAAGCCGGTCTTGGCGCCGCTCGACTCGGTCATGCTCTGGAGCTGGTCGCCGATGATGGTCGCCGCGTTTTGCGGAATGACGCTGGTCAGCGTCTGCATGTGGCTCACCACCGACGCCGGCTCGGCGACCAGGCCGTAGCTCAGCACGAGCGCGGTGAGCAGCGGGACGAAGGCGAGGAAGGCATAGAAGGCGACGCCGGCCGAGACCAGGCTCAGATTGTCCTCGCCGGCATCCTTCCAGGTCGCAAGGGCTATCTCCTTCCAGCCGCGCGGCGGGATGTCCGCCGGGCTGTCGACCGGCTGCGCAGGCGCTGGAGCGGAGGGATCGGCCACGGCAATGCCAAAGCCGCGGGCTCGGCGCGGGTTCCACCCCGACCGGCGCTTTTCCGCTTTTGCCCCGGATGCTAGGGCTCGCCGCCATGACGGCCGCCTGGAGCTTCTCGATCGATCGCGGCGGCACCTTCACCGACATCGTCGCCCGCTCCCCCGAGGGCGAGCTGGTGGTGCGCAAGCTGCTGTCGGACAATCCGGAACGCTATGACGATGCGGCGGTGGCCGGAATCCGTCGGATCCTGGAGGAGCGCGGAGGTGGCGCGATCGGCTCGGTGAAGATGGGCACGACCGTAGCCACCAACGCGCTTCTCGAACGCAAGGGCGAGGAGGTGGTGCTCGCCATCACCGCCGGCTTCGGCGACGCGCTTCGCATCGGCTACCAGGCGCGGCCGGACATTTTCGCCCGCCGAATCGTCCTTCCCGAGCCGCTTTATTCGCACGTCATCGAGGTGGACGAGCGGGTCAGCGCCCGCGGCGAGGTGCTTCGAGCGATCGACGTCGAGGCGGCTCGCTCGGCGCTCCGGCAGGCCCGTGACCGCGGCTACCGGGCGATCGCGATCGTTCTGATGCACGGCTGGCGCTGGACCGCGCACGAGGCGGCGCTGGCCGCGATGGCGAGGGAGATCGGCTTTGAGCAGGTCTCGGCGAGCCATGAGGTCGAGCCGCTGATCAAGCTGATCGGCCGCGGCGACACCGGGGTCGTCGACGCCTATCTCTCGCCCGTTCTGCGCCGCTATGTCGACCGAGTCGTCGCCGGCCTCGGCGGCGCGGGACGGCTGTTCTTCATGCAGTCGAACGGCGGGCTCACCGACGCGGCCGCCTTCCGCGGCAAGGACGCGATCCTCTCGGGGCCAGCCGGCGGGATCGTCGGCATGGCGCGGACCGCCGGCCAGGCCGGCTTCGGCCACGTCATCGGTTTCGACATGGGCGGCACCTCGACCGACGTCTCGCACTTTGCCGGCGCCTATGAGCGGACCAGCGAGCGCGCCGTCGCCGGGGTCAGGGTGCGAGCGCCGATGCTGGAAATCCATACGGTCGCCGCCGGCGGCGGCTCGATCTGCCATTTCGACGGCAGCCGCTTCCGGGTCGGCCCCGATAGCGCCGGAGCGGTCCCCGGCCCGGCCTGCTACCGGCGGGGCGGGCCGCTTACCATCACCGACTGCAACGTCGTCCTCGGCAAGATCCGCTCCGAGCATTTCCCCCACGTCTTCGGGCCCGGCGGCGACCAGCCGATCGACGCCGAGGCCTCGCTCGAGCGCTGCCGCGAGGTCGCGGATCGCGCCGGACTGGCCCCTCGCCAGGCGGCGGAGGGGTTCATCCGGATCGCTGTCGACAACATGGCCAATGCGATCAAGCAGATCTCGATCGCTCGCGGCCACGACGTCACCCGCTACACGCTCCAGTGCTTCGGCGGCGCCGGCGGCCAGCATGCCTGCCTCGTCGCCGACTCGCTCGGCATCGAGTGCGTCATGGTTCACCCGCTGGCCGGAGTGCTCAGCGCCTACGGCATGGGCCTGGCCGACATGGTCGAGTTGCGGCAGCGCACCCTTGCCGGAGCCGATCTGGCCGAGGTTCTCGGCGAGCTCGAAGTCGAGGCTGCCGGCGCCCTTCGCCGCCAGGGCGTGGAGGCCCCGGAGCTCCGCCGCCGCGCGGCCCTGCGCTACGAGGGCAGCGACACGGCCCTCGAAGTCGAGCTGAGCGAGGGGATGGAGGCCGCCTTCGAAGCCGCCCACCGCTCCCGCTTCGGCTTTGCCGTGGACTCGCCCGTGGTCGTGGAGACGGTCATTGTCGAGGCCGTGGGGAAGGGCGAAAGTCTGGAACTTCCTGGTGTCCCGGCGAAGGCCGGGACCCAGTCCGGCACCGCGACTGGACCCCGGCCTTCGCCGGGGAACCTCTATTCGCGCGATTCTCTCAGCCCGGGCGACACCATCCCCGGCCCGGCGCTCATCATCGACCCCTCGGCCACCACCGTCGTCGAGTCCGGCTGGAGCGCCGAGGTGGACCCCTTCGGCAATCTCATCCTCAGCCGCTCCGCCGCGCGCGAGGCCGCGCCCGCCATGGGCACGAAGGTCGATCCGGTCATGCTCGAAGTGATGGGCAATCTTTTCATGGCGATTGCCGAGGAGATGGGGGTGGCGCTTCAGAACACCGCCTCGTCGGTGAACATCAAGGAGCGGCTCGATTTCTCCTGCGCCGTCTTCGACCGCGACGGCAACCTGATCGCCAACGCGCCGCACATTCCGGTCCATCTCGGCTCGATGGGCGATTCGATCCGGACCATCATCGAGGCGAGGGGTCCCGATGATGCCGGCGAGCCGAGCGACGGCCGCGGCATCCTTCCGGGCGACGTCTATGTCCTCAACGCGCCCTATCGCGGCGGCACCCACCTGCCCGACATCACCGTCATCATGCCGGTCTTCCACGATGGCGGCGGCGGCCCCACCTGGTTCGTCGCCGCCCGTGGCCACCATGCCGATATCGGCGGGATCGAGCCGGGCTCGATGCCTCCGGGAAGCCAGACGGTCGACGAGGAGGGCGTCCTCATCGACAATTTCCTGCTCGTCGATCGCGGCCGCTTCCGCGAGCCGGAGCTTCGAGCACTGCTCGCTTCCGGGGCGTGGCCGGCGCGCAATCCGGACCGCAACGTCGCCGATCTCAAGGCCCAGATCGCGGCCTGCGCGCGCGGCGCCGGCGAGCTGGCGCGGGTCGCCGCCGAATATGGCCGCGAGTCGGTCGACGCCTACATGGCGCACGTCATGGCCTATGCCGAGGAGGCGGTCAGGCGGCTCGTCGACCGGCTCTCCGATGGATGCTTTAAGTATGAAATAGATAACGGAGCCGTCGTCAGCGCGTCGATCTCGGTCGATCGGGCGAGCCGTTCGGCGGTGGTCGACTTCGCCGGGACGAGCGGCCAGCAGCCGAACAATTTCAACGCCCCTTATTCGATCTGCCGAGCCGCCACCCTCTATGTCTTCCGGACCATGGTCGACGACGCCATCCCACTCAACGACGGCTGCATGCGCCCGATCGCGCTCAGGGTGCCGGAAGGATCGATGCTCAACCCGCATTATCCGGCGGCGGTCGTCGCCGGCAACGTCGAGACCAGCCAGGTGATCACCGATTGCCTGTTCGCCGCCGCCGGCGCGCTCGCGCCGAGCCAGGGGACGATGAACAATTTCACCTTCGGCAACGATTCCTACCAATATTACGAGACCATCGCCGGCGGCGCCGGGGCCGGGCCTGGCTTCGACGGCGCCAGCGCCGTCCACACCCACATGACGAACAGCCGCCTCACCGATCCCGAGATCCTGGAGACCCGCTTTCCCGTCCTTCTCGAGCGCTTCGCCATCCGCCGCGATTCCGGCGGCGAGGGCGCGCATCGCGGCGGCGACGGCATCGAGCGCCATATCCGCTTTCTCGAGCCGATGAACGCAGCCATCCTGTCCAATCGCCGGCGCGTTGCGCCGCGCGGAATCGCCGGCGGCGGCGATGCCCGGCCGGGCGTGAACAAGGTCGTGCGCGCCGACGGGAGCGTGGAGATTCTGGGAGCGACCGCCTCGACCATGATGGAGGCGGGCGACATGTTCGTCATCGAAACGCCGGGGGGAGGGGGATATGGGAAGCTTTAGAGATCCTCCCCGGGACGGGGAGGGGGACCGCACGAAGTGCGGTGGAGGGGGCTCCGTGCACGCCTCCTACCCCCCTCCACCCCGCCGCTTCGCGCCGAGGTCCCCCTCCTCGTCCCGGGGAGGAATGTGATGACCCACTATCTTCCGCTGCTCGGAATCGTGATCGTCGTCGCCGGCTTCGCGTTGCGGCTCAATCCGATGCTGGTCGTCACCGTCGCTGCGCTCGCGACCGGGCTGATCGCCGGCAAGGGTCCGGTCGAGGTCGTCTCGCTGCTCGGCAAGGCGTTCAACGACAACCGCATCATCGCCATCGTCTGGATCGTCCTGCCCGTCGTCGGCCTGCTCGAGCGCTACGGGCTCCAGCAGCGCGCCTCCAGGGTGATCCGCTCGATCAAGGCGGCGACGGCGGGCCGCCTTCTCGTCGTCTACCTGCTCTTCCGCCAGGCGACCTCGGCGCTCGGCCTGACCTCGATCGCCGGCCACCCGCAGACCGTCCGCCCGCTGATCGCGCCGATGGCGCTCGCCGCCGCCGAGGAGCAGCATGGCGAGCTCGACGAGCAAAGCCAGGAGCGGGTGAAGAGCTATTCCGCCGCCACCGACAATGTCGGCCTGTTCTTCGGCGAGGACATTTTCATCGCGATCGGCTCGATCGTCCTCATCCAGGCCACGCTCGCCACCTACGGCTACAATCTGGCGCCGCTCGAGCTGGCGCTGTGGGCGATACCGACGGCGATCGCCGCCTTCCTCATCCACGGCGCTCGCCTGCTGCGCTTCGACCGAACGCTGAGGCGGCGGCTCAAATGATAGGCCTGCAATGGGCCTATGCTCTGGTCGGCCTCATGTTCGCGGCCTTCGCGCTGCTGAGCGCTCTGGACCAGTCCAACAGCAAGCGGCTCGGCAACGCCGCCTTCTGGGGACTGATGGCCTTGAGCCTGCTCGCCGGGAGCTGGCTCGGCGATTTCGCCAACGGCCTGCTCGTGCTCGCTCTGGCCGGACTGGCTGGGTTCGGGATGATCGGCCGAAGCGCGCCCGCGACGACGACCGAGGGCGAGCGCCAGACCTGGTCGCACCAGCTCGGCAACAAGCTCTTCCTGCCCGCCCTGATCATCCCGGCGACGGCCTTGGTCGGCACCCTCGTCTATAATTACACGCCCCTGGGGACGTTCGGCTGGATCGAGGAGAAGCGGGAGACCTACATCTTCCTCTGCCTCGGCGCCGTGCTGGCCCTGCTGACCCTCTACGCCTGGCTCAGGCCGCCGCCGATCGCGCCACTCCAGGAGGGGCGGCGGCTGATCGACGCGATCGGATGGGCCGCGGTGCTTCCGCAGATGCTCGCGGCCCTCGGCGTCGTCTTCGCCGCCGCCGGAGTCGGAACGATCATCGGCGAAGCGACGCGCTTCGTCATCCCCGAGGGCAACGTCTTCCTGACCGTGATCGTGTTCGGCCTCGGCATGGCGCTGTTCACGATGATCATGGGCAACGCCTTCGCGGCCTTCCCCGTGATGGCGGCGGCGATCGGCGTGCCGCTGCTGATCCAGGGCTATGGCGGCAACCCGGCGGTGGTCGGCGCGATCGGGATGCTGGCCGGCTTCTGCGGCACCCTGATGACTCCGATGGCAGCCAACTTCAACATCGTCCCGGCCGCCCTGCTCGAGCTCAAGGACCGCAACGGCGTGATCCGCGCTCAGGTCGGCACCGCCATTCCGCTGCTCGTCATCAACATCCTGCTGATCTACTTCCTGGCCTTCCGCTGACCGTCATGCCGCCCCCCGCCGAAACCGACGTGAAGCACAGCCTCACCGCGGAGACCGCGAACCGCTTCGCCGAGATCGCCCTCGGCCACGTCACCCGGGAATATCCGCACAAGCTCGATCACGTGCTGGAGGGGCCGGAGGACGCGCTCGGGCCGCGGGCGCTTCATCCGATCTTCTTCGGCAGCTTCGACTGGCACAGCTGCGTCCACGGCTATTGGCTGCTGCTGAGGACAAGGCGGCTCTTCCCGGGGCTCCCAGCGGCGGCGCGGGTGGCGGCGCTGCTCGACGAGATGCTGGTCCCGGCCAGGGTCAAGGGCGAGCTCGCCTATCTCGACCGCGCCTATAGCGGCGGCTTCGAGCGGCCCTATGGCTGGGCCTGGCTGCTCGCACTTCACCGCGAGGCCCAGCGGCACGAGGGCGAGTGGGCGGCGCATCTGAAGCCGTTGGCGAGCGCCTTCGCCGAGCGCTTCGCGCTCTATCTGCCGAGGCTGACCTATCCGATCCGCGCCGGAACCCATTTCAACACCGCCTTCGCGCTCATCCTGGCGCTCGACTGGGCGGAGGCGAACGACGGCAACCTCGCCTCGCTGATCCGGGCGAGGGCCGCCGATTATTATGGCGAGGACCGCGATTGCCCGGGCTGGGAGCCGGGCGGCGACGACTTCCTCTCCCCCGCGCTCAGCGAAGCGCTGCTGCTCCGGCGCGTGCTCGCCCCCGAGGATTTCCGCCGCTGGTTCGATGCCTTTCTCCCCGATCTCGCCGCCGGCGTGCCGCGCAGCCTGTTCCGCCCTGCCTTCGTCTCCGACCGCTCGGACGGCAAGATCGCCCACCTCGACGGGGTCAATCTGAGCCGGGCCTGGTGCTGGCGCGGCCTCGCCGACGCGCTCGATCCGGATCTGGCCGAGCTTGCCCGGCTTACGGCCGACGAGCATCTCGACGCCAGCCTGCCGCACGTCGCCGGCGACTATATGGGCGAGCATTGGCTGGCGACCTTCGCCCTGCTCGCGCTCGAGGCCTGAAGGCCCGCGCCGGCGCGCCTGAGGGCGGGTCGTCCATCTCCGTGCTTGGTGCGCCGCCTGCTTGAGTGTTAAGCTGCCGGGGGCCCGCGGCGGAGGAACTCATGCTGCAATATCTCGACGACGACGTCGTGGATCTGCGCCACAGCGACGGTTCGACCTGGCAGTTTTACTGGGGCGACGCGGTCGAAGTGCTTTCGCAGGACAGCGCCGGCAAGAAGGTGCGCGTCCACGGCCTCAAGGGCATCGTCGATGAAGGCATGATCTCGGCCAAGGCAAAGCTGCGGTCTGATCCGATATTGCGGATCTCGATGGTCGACGTGCAGCAGGGCGACGGACTGATCATCGACACGCCGAGCGGCAAGGTCATCTTCGTCGACGGCGGCGACAATGAATTGTTCGCCCGCCACGCCGCGGCGCGTTATCGCGGGACGAGCCCGGCCGACCCGCTCCTCGTCGACGCCGTCGTCGTCACCCATGGCGATGCCGACCATTTCGAGGGCCTCACCGAGCTCGAGAAATCCGAAACCCACGCCAAGCCGCACAAGCGCATCTTCATGGCGCCACGCCGGGTCTACCATAACGGCCTCGCCAAGCGCCCGGGGAAGCTGGCCGGCAAGAACCGTCCCGAGGAGGAGATGTTCGGCCAATATGCGATCCAGGGCGGGCGTCCTTATTGCGTCGATCTCGTGGACGATCCGGGAGCCCTTCCGGACAGCGAGCTCAACGTCCCCTTCCAGAAATGGAAGAAAGCGCTGGCGTCCTGGGCCGCGCGGCTCAAATCGGTGACCGGCGACACGCTCGAGCTTCGCCGCCTGGACCACACCAGCCAGGACGCCTTCGATTTCCTCAAGCCGGACGGCATCATGGTCGAGCTTCTCGGCCCGGTCACCGAAACCGTCGCCGGCAAGCCTGCTCTCGCCTTCTTCGCCGCTCCGCCCGAGGACGCCGAGCTGATGCTCGGGGACAAGCCCGGCGGCGGCTCCACCAGCTGGTCGGCCTCTCATACGGTCAACGGCCACTCGGTCGCGTTCCGGCTGAGCTACGGCAACGTGCGCTTCCTGTTCACTGGCGACATGAACGAGGAATCGATGCACCGCCTCCACCAGGCGATGCCCGGCGCCTCGCTCGCCGCCGAGATATTGAAGACTCCGCATCATGGTTCGGCCGACTTCAATTTCGACTTCCTGACCCGGGTCGAGCCGGTCGTCTCGCTGATCTCGTCGGGCGACGAGAATGAGGCGAAGGAATATATGCACCCGCGCGCGACGTTCATGGCGGCGATCGGCAAGGCGTCGCGGACCACCCCGGCGGTGATCTTCTGCACCGAGCTCGCCGCCTTTTTCAAGGCGCGCGATTATGTCGACGATCCCGACCCGAAGCGTGCCGGCCGCCGCTTCTTCGCCTTTGAGCGCACCAATTTCGGCATCGCCCACGTCCGCACCGACGGCGAGCGGGTTCTCGCCTTCACCCATTCGGGCAAGAAGGGGACCAACGAGGCCTATCGCTTCACCGTCGCTTCCGACGGCAAGATCGAGTTCAGGCCGAAGGTGACCAAGCGCAGCGCTCCCTGACCGTCGGGCTCGAAGCGTCGGCATGGTTTACAAATCGTTACCGCGTTAACCGACGCAGCCCAGCATTTGCGTCGGTGGCCCGCTTCTTGCTCCCTTCCGGGCATGTGGAAGAAGCTCGGCCGGCTGTTCGTCATCAAGACCCGGTGGGAGGCCTGCGCGGTCATCTACGCGCTCGCGCTCGGCGCGGTCGAGCGCGGCTTTCACTATGTCGAGCAATATCCCGGCTTCTTCGGCTGGGTGATGTTCGCGGCCTGCACGGGAGTGGTGTTCATGGCCGGGGCGAAGCTGCTCGACATGACCCGCCCCGACCTCGGAATGCGCCGGCGCAAGAGCGACTTCCATCCAGGCCTCGGTCGGGAACAGCATCGGCCGCCGGCTTGTTGAGCGCTCGAAGACGGCAGGAGTCCCCCGATGTCCGACCAGCAGAAGGCCGAGAAGAGCACCGGCGCCAAGGGCGGCGGCCAGTCCGGCGGCGGCGCCTATCCCAATCCCCACACCGGCAAGGAGGGGAAAGGGACCGACGGCTATGAAGGCCATGGCGGCCAGTCCGGGATGGAATATCACGGCACCGGCCAGCTCGGCGACCAGGCGGTGGGCGAGAATGCCCACGCGCCGGCGAAGAAGACGATTCCCGATCCCCGCTAGGATCGCCGCCAACATTTAGCGGAAATTGCCAAGGTCCGGCGCGGTGGGGAGCCCCCCGCTCGCCCTCCTCAAGCCGGAAACGGCGGATTTCCGCGGAAAATCCGACTTGGCACGCCTCTTGTTACCTTTGGTGCATCAGTTTCACCAAGGTCCTGAAGGAGCAACGCCATGATCAACCTGACCACTTTCAACCGCATCGCCACCGCCGCCGTCGGCGCTCTGGTCATCTCCACCGCCTGCGTCGCGGCCGCCGTCGGCCCCGCCGCTTCGGCCGGACAGAGCTCCGCGGCCAGCTACGCGCTGCAGGTCGCCGCTTCGGTTCAGGCCGACGCCTGACCCGCGGGCCAGGCGGCCGGGGACCGGCACGCCCCCCCACCGGTACCCCGGCCGCCGCCGAACCTCAGCTTCCGGAGCATCAGATGAGCATCTTCTCCCGAACCCGCGACATCATCGCCGCCAACGTCATCGACCTGGTCAACCGGTCCGATGACCCCGCGAAGACGATCCGGGTCGTCATCCTCGAAATGGAGGAGACCCTGGTCGAGGTGCGGGCATCCGCGGCGCGGTCGATCGCCGACCAGAAGGAGAAGAGGCGCCAGGTCGCACAGCTGCGCGAGCTTCAGGACAGCTGGACCGAGCGCGCCGAGCTCGCCCTCAGCAAGGGCCGCGACGACCTCGCCCGGGCCGCGCTGATGGAGAAGGAGAAGCTCACCGACCTCGCCAATCAGCTCAAGGAAGAGATTGCCGGCATCGACTCGGAGCTGCGCGCTTCCGAATCGGACATCGCCAAGCTCCAGGCCAAGCTGCGCGAGGCCCGGGTCCGCCAGAACGCCATCTCGACCCGCCTCGAAAGCGCCGAGCACCGCGCCCGGATGCGCGAAATGTATGCCGGCAGCCGGGTCGAGGAGGCCTTCTCCAACTTCGCCCTGCTCGAGCGGCAGGCCGACCTCGCCGAGGGCCATGCCGATGCGCTGCTTCTGGCGGCGCCGGCGCGGACGCTCGAGGACGAGATTGCCGAGCTCAAGGTGGCCGATCGGGTCGATGCCGAGCTCGCCGCGATGAAGGCGGCGATGAAGGAGGCGGCATGACCTTCCGAATCGACGGCGCCGAGGTGGGCGAGGCGATCGGGATCGCCATGACGGTGGGCGGAATCGTCGCCCTGCTGGTCGTCGCCCTGCTCGTCTACCTGGTCGTGCGCCCGCCGCGGCGGCCCCGGGTCGAGGCGCGCCGCGAGCCGGAAGCGATCGACGGCGAGGAGATGCTGGCCGTGATCGAACGGATGGAGCGGCGGCTCGAAGTACTCGAACGCGCCGTGACCGCCGAGGCGAGGCCGCAGGGAAATCAACTTTTGGAAGCGGGCGAAGCCCCGGAGACGAGGAGGACGAAATGAGCAGCGGGAAGAGGTTCGAGGTCGACCGTTCGGAGGGCAAGTTCCTGGGCGTTTGCGCCGGCCTGGCCAACCATACCGGGGTCGACGCCACCATCATCAGGGTCGCGCTCGTCGTGGTCACCCTGCTCGGCGCCTTCCCGTGGACGGTCTTCGCCTATTTCGGCGCGGCTTACCTCGGACGGCAGGGGCGCCAGGCCGCTTACGCGCCCGGCCGGCTCGCCGCGCGCGAGGAATCGCGCGAGCGGATGCGCAACCTCGACCTCAGGATGCAGGCGATCGAGACTTACGTCACCAGCTCGAACAGCCGCCTCGCCCGCGAGATCGAAGACCTGCGCTGATCGACGACAACCACTTCAAGGGGAGCAGGAAAGATGGAGCCGGAGCCGGCATTCGTGATGGGGATGATGTTCGGAGCGCTGTTGCTCTGGTTCGTCCAGTCCATGTTGAGATCGCGCCGGCGCCGCCGTCAGGCCGACCCCGCCTCGGCGGGCGTCGGGACCGAACGCGGCCGGCTTCGGGAGATTGAGGAGCTGCACGAGCGCCTCGCGGTGCTCGAGCGGATCGCCACCGATCCGGCCCAGCGGACCGCATCGGAAATCGAGAAGCTGCGCTGAAGCGCCGCTGAGGGAAGGGAGGAGAAAATGAGCGAAGCCATGACCACCATCACCCTGGCGAGCCTCGGGCTGCTCGCGCTGAGCATCGCCGTCTTCGCCGGCCTCAAGGGCTGGCAGGGATGGCTCGAGATCAAGCGTCTCGAGCTGGCCGGGCCGCTTCGCCGCGAATCGCGCGGCCCCGCCGCCGACCTGATCGAGATGGCGGACCTCAAGGAGCGGATCCGCAAGCTCGAATCGATCGCCGCCTGTATCGACCTCTGAGCTGGTCCTGCTCATATTGAAGCACTTCGTTCCCCGGCGAAGGCCGGGGTCCAGCGGCGCGAACGAAAAGACTGGGTCCCGGCCTCCGCCGGGACACGATTCAGTTTCAACCGCACCGACTCTAGGCGGGCGCCGCCGGCCTCGTCCTTCCGGCGCGATCCGGACGGGCGAGCGGGCGGTCGCTTTTCCTCACTCCTCGATCCGTCGCCGGGTCGTCGCCCCATCCGGGCCGACCTGCCAGACGTCCCCGAAATCCTCGTGCGCCAGGGGCCCCGGCCGCTCGCCGCCGAGCTGCTCGACGATGTCGGGGACGGTATTGCTGTGGCCGACGATCAACGCCGGCCGCGGGCCGGCGCGGACCCGGGCGAGCAGCGCCGGGGTGTCGGCGGGATCGTAGACGAGCGGAGTGAGCCCGAGCCGGGCGGCGAGGGGGGCCGCGGTCTGCAGGGTCCTCTTGAAGGTGCTGACGTAGATCGCCGCGGGCGGCTCGCGGCCGAACCAGCCGGCGAGCAGGGCCGCCTGCCGCTGCCCTTCCGCGGTGAGGTCGGGATCGCGCTCCCCGGCCGGGGTATGGAGGTGCCGCATCACATAGTGAACCGGCGCGGGCGGCTCGGGCGCCGCGGTGGCGCAGGCGGCGAGCGCGGCGGCGGCAGCGGCGAGGAGAGCGAACAACCGCATCGGCCGATCCTTCACGAAGGGGTGCGCGCGCTCGAAAAATCCACTAACGGCGACGCGAACCGCAGGAAAACAGGGCACAGGATGGCCGATAGAACCGAGCGCCGCAACCGGCCGGCTCTCTCCCTCCACGTTCCGGAGCCGGAGTCGCGCCCGGGCGACGAGGTCGACTTCAGCGGCATCGACATTCCCGCCGCCGGCGGCGCCGCCCGTCCCGACGTCGCGGCGGCGGCGGCCGACACCCACGAGCTCTGCTTCACCCTGATCCGGGTGCTCGACGACGAGGACAAGGCGGTCGGTCCGTGGGACCCGCGGCTCGACCCCGACACGCTTCGGCGGATGCTTCGCGACATGGTGCTGGTGCGGGTTTTCGACGATCGCATGTATCGCGCCCAGCGGCAGGGCAAGACGAGCTTCTACATGAAGTCGACCGGCGAGGAGGCGGTGGCTGTGGCGGCGGCGCACGCTCTGGCCCAGGACGACATGTGCTTCCCCACCTACCGGCAGCAGGGGCTCCTCGTCGCGCGCGATTATCCGCTGACCGAGATGATGTGCCAGATCTATTCGAACCGCGGCGACAAGCTCAAGGGGCGCCAGCTGCCGATCATGTATTCGGACCGCGCCGCCGGCTTCTTCTCGATCTCGGGAAACCTGGCGACGCAATTGCCGCAGGCGGTCGGATGGGCGATGGCGAGCGCCATCAGCGGCGATAGCCGGATCGCCGCCGGCTGGATCGGCGACGGCGCCACCGCGGAGGGGGACTTCCACAACGCGGTCACCTTCGCCGGCGTCTACCGGGCGCCGGTGATCCTTAACGTCGTCAACAACCAGTGGGCGATCTCGACCTTCTGCGGAATCGCCGGCGGCGAGCTGACCACCTTCGCCGCGCGCGCCGTCGGCTACGGCATCGCCGGGCTCAGGGTCGACGGCAACGACGCCCTTGCCGTCTACGCGGCCACGCGCTGGGCCGCCGACCGCGCCCGCTCCAACCTCGGGCCGACCCTGATCGAGCTGTTCACCTATCGGGTCGAGGGCCATTCCACCTCCGACGATCCGACCGCCTACCGCCCGCAGGGGGCCGGCGCGAAATGGCCTCTCGGCGACCCGATCGAGCGGCTCCGGCGCCATCTCGTCGGCCTCGGCGAGTGGGACCAGGAACGTCACAAGGCGCTCGAGGAGCAGCTCTCGGCCGAGGTCCGCCAGGCCCAGAAGGACGCGGAGAAGCAGGGCACGCTCGGCAACGGCCATTATGACGAGGTCGCCTCGATGTTCGAGGACGTCTTCGCCGATCCGCCCTGGCACCTCGCCGAGCAGCGCGCCGAGGCCGAGGCCCGCCGCAAATGACCGTGATGAACATGATCGAGGCGCTCAACAGCGCCCACGACGTGATGATGGCCCGCGACGGCGGAGTCGTCGTGATGGGCGAGGACATCGGCTATTTCGGCGGCGTCTTCCGGGTCACCGCCGGCCTGCAGAAGAAATACGGCCGCAGCCGGGTCTTCGACACGCCGATCGCCGAAGCCGGCATCGTCGCCACCGCGATCGGAATGGCGCTCTACGGCCTCAAGCCCGTCGCCGAGATCCAGTTCGCCGACTACATCTTCCCCGGCTTCGACCAGATCTTCTCGGAAGCCGGTCGGATCCGCTACCGCACGGCCGGTGAATGGAGCGTGCCGATGGTGATCCGCTCGCCTTATGGCGGCGGCATCTTCGGCGGCCAGACCCACAGCCAGTCTCCGGAGGCCTTCTTCGCCCACATGCCCGGGATCAAGACCGTGATCCCCTCCACCCCCTACGACGCCAAGGGCCTTCTGATCGCCGCCATCGAGGACCCCGATCCGGTCGTCTTCTTCGAGCCGAAGCGAATCTATAACGGTCCCTTCGACGGCTTTTACGATCGTCCGGTCACGCCCTGGGCGAAGCACCCGGCCGCCGAGGTCCCGGACGACCATTACACCGTCCCGATCGGCAAGGCGGCGGTCGCTCGGGAAGGGGAGGCGGTGACGATCCTCGCTTACGGAACGATGGTCCACGTCGCCCTCGCCACCGCCGAGGCCGAGGGCATCGACGCCGAGGTGATCGACCTTCGCACCATCGTTCCCGTCGATATCGCCGCGATCGAGCAATCGGTGAGGAAGACGGGCCGCTGCGTCGTCATCCACGAGGCCACGCGAACGGCCGGCTTCGGAGCCGAGCTCGCCGCGCTCGTTCAGGAACGCTGCTTCTACCATCTCGAGGCTCCGGTGCAGCGCGTCACCGGTTACGACACGCCCTATCCGCATTCGATGGAATGGACCTATTTCCCCGGCCCGGCGCGGCTCGGCCCGGCGCTGAGGAAGGCATTGGAGGACTGATCCCGTCATGGCGCGCTACGAATTCAAGCTGCCCGACATCGGCGAGGGCATTGCCGAGGCCGAGATCGTCGCCTGGCACGTCGCTGTCGGCGACGAGGTCGGCGAGGACCAGGCGATCGCCGACCTGATGACCGACAAGGCCACGGTGGAGATGGAATCGCCGGTATCCGGCAAGGTCCTCGAGGTCGCCGGCGCGGTCGGCGACATGATCCCGATCGGGAGCGTCCTGATCGTGCTCGAGACCGAAGGCGCCGCCGGCGGCGACGGCGGCTCGAGCCAGGAGGGCGACCACAGCTCGGCGTCGGGCGAGCGGACCGACGAAATGCCCTTCGCCGACGGCATGATCGAGCCGACCGCGGCGCTCGAGGAGGCGGTCCCGACCACCGACGTCGAGCCCGACGAGCGCCGCGCCACGCCCGATCGCCGCGGGGCCGAGGACCGGCGGGCGGACGAGCGTCCCGATCCTGACCGCCGGGTCGGCGAGTGGCGCGCGGACAGGGGCGGGGGCTCGGCCCCCGATCCCGGTTCGGCGGTCGGGTTCAACCCGCAGCCCGACCCGCCGGTGACCGGCAGGCGGCCGGTGCTCGCCTCGCCCGCGGTCCGCGCCCGCGCCCGCGACCTCGGAATCGATCTTTCACAGGTGAAATATTCCGGCGAGCGGGTCCGCCATGCCGATCTCGACGCCTATCTCCTCTACAGCGGCGCCGTTTCGGGCTCGCCCGGCCGTCCCCCGGAGCGTCGCGACGAGGACGTCAAGGTGGTCGGCCTAAGGCGTCGGATCGCCGAGAACATGCAGGAGGCCAAGCGCCGCATTCCCCATTTCACCTATGTCGACGAGGTCGACGTCACCGCGCTCGAGGCGACCCGCGCGATGATGAACGACGATCGCGGAAGCCATCCGAAGCTCACCTTGCTGCCCTTCCTGATCGCTGCCATGTGCCGGATCCTGCCCGATTATCCGCAGATCAACGCCCGCTTCGACGACGAGGCGGGGATCGTCCACCGCTCCGGCGCGGTCCACATGGGCATGGCCACCCAGACCGATAACGGCCTCGCCGTCCCGGTCATCCGCAACGCCGAGGGCCGCGACGTCTGGAACCTCGCGGCGGAGATATTGCGGCTCGCCGAAGCGACCCGCGCCGGCAAGGCGAGCCGTGATGAGCTGTCGGGCTCGACGATCACCATCAGCAGCCTGGGCCCGATGGGCGGAATCGTCTCGACGCCGGTGATCAACCGGCCCGAGGTCGCCATCATCGCCGTCAACAAGGTCAAGGAGATGCCGGTGGTCGTCGACGGCGACCTGGCGATCCGCAAGATGATGAACCTCTCGCTCTCCTGCGACCACCGGGTCGTCGACGGCTGGGACGCGGCCAGCTTCATCCAGGATCTGAAGAAGCTCCTCGAAAACCCGCTCCGGCTCCTCTCGATGCGTTGACTCCGCCGGCCGGTGGAGGGCGGCCTCCCGGCGCGGGCGGCCTGCCTGGAACGCGTTCTGGGTGACGGGCTGTCGGGGCCGGCCAGCGGGCCCGACCGCGGCCTAGCCGTAGACGACGAAGTCGGCGTTGGTCAGCGCGGTCCCGACCGCGACCGTGGCGAAGAGGATCTGGGCGGCCGCTCCGCTGCCGTCGGAATCGTAGAAGATCTGGCCGGTCGCCTGGTCGTAGACGATCCGGTCCGAGGCATCGGCGGCGGCCGTGCCCTGGCGGAAGGCGGCGGCGCCGAGCGTGCCGGTGGCGCCGGCGCGGGTGAAGACGTAGCGGGCCAGATAGATCGAATCCGCCGGAACCGAGAAATCGACGATATTGTCGACGTTCGTGCTTCCGAGCGCGGTGTTGAACAGGAAGCGGTCGAGCCCGGCGCCCCCCTTGAGCACGTCCATTCCGAGGCTGCCGTAAAGGCTGTCGTTGCCGGCGCCGCCGTCGACATTGTCGTCGCCGCTGCCGCCGTTGAGCAAATTGCCGCCGGAATTGCCGGTGACGCTGTTGGCGCCGGAATTGCCGCGCCCGTCGAGCCCGACCGATCCGGTCAGGACGAGCCGCTCGACATGGGTGGGAAGCGCGAAATCGACCGAGCTTTGCACCGTGTCGGTGCCGCTGCTGCCAGTCTCGACGACCTTGTCGCCGGCATGGTCGACGACATAGAGGTCGTGGCCCTTGCCGCCGAGCAGCATGTCCGCATTGGCGCCGCCGTTGAGGGTGTTGGCCGAATCGTTGCCGGTGAGGGTGTTGGCGAGGTCGTTGCCGGTGCCGTTGATCGCGCCACCGCCGGCCAGGGTCAGGTTCTCGACATGGTCGGCAAGCTTGTAGGTGACGCTGCTCGTCGCGCTGTCGGTCCCCTCTCCGGCGAGCTCGAAGATCTTGTCGGCCGCCGAGTCGATCACATAGGAATCGTCGTCGCCGCCGCCGTGCAGATCGTCGGCGCCGGCGCCGCCGTCGAGCAGGTCCGCCCCGTCGCCGCCGTGGATGACGTTGGCGCCGGCATTGCCGTAGATCGTGTTGGCGAGCTCGTTGCCGCTGAGCTCGATCGGCGTCGTTCCGAGCCGGTCGGTGGTGGCCAGGGTCTCGACATGCTCGCCCGCGCCCAGGGCGTAGTGGACCGCGGCATTGACCCGGTCGGTGCCGCCGCCGCTCGCCTCGTCGACCAGGTCGGCGGCGTCGTCGACCGTATAGAGGTCGTCGCCGGGGCCGCCGCGCATGGTGTCGGCGCCGGCGCCGCCGTCGATCAGGTCGTTGCCGCCATTGCCCTTGATCGTATCGTTCCCGGCCATGCCGTTGATGACATTGGCATCGTCGCTGCCGTTGAGGGTGTCGCCATGCGCCGAACCGTCGATATTCTCGACGTTGGTCAGCTCGTCGCCGCCCGCTCCCGAGCCGACGTTCCCGGCGACCAGGGCGAGGGTCACGGTCACGCCCGAGGCGGAATTGCGATAGTCGATCGTGTCGGTGCCGGTGCCGCCGTCGAACGTGTCGCCGGCGGCGCCGCTGACGAAGCGGTCGTTGCCGGTGCCGCCCGCCACCGCCACCGAGCTGTTGTTCGAATAGATGGTGTCCGAGCCGTTGCCGGCATCGACCGTCAGCAGCTCCGCCTGGGTCGCCAGTTTCAGCGTATCGGCGAAGTTGGTGCCGCGCAGGTAGGCGAGGGTCTCGACATTCTGGATGGTGCCGCCGCCCAGCGAATAAGGCGTTCCGGCCGCGATCGCGGTCGTGTCGATGGTGAGGCCCTTGGTCGAGCCGCCGAGCGACAGCGACAGCGAGTCGGTCCCGGTGCCGCCGTTGACATTGTCGCCATAGCCTGCGGCTAGCTGGTCGTCGCCGCCGCCGCCCGAGAGGCTGTCGCGCTCGCGCCCCATGTCGTTGGCGGGGGAGGAGGTCTCGGGGTCGAGGTGCGCCGAGACGAGCACGTCGCCGGCGGCCTCGCCGAGCAGGACATCGGCGCCGTTGCCGCCGATGATGAAATTGCCGAACCAGGCGGCGGCCCTGATCTCGTCATTGCCGTCGTCGCCGAAGACGAAGCCTGCATAATAGCTTTGCTGGAGGATGATGAGGTCGTCGCCGTCGCCGCCATAGGTCTGGCCGTGCGAGTAGATGATGTCGTTGCCGGCGCCGCCGTCGGCCAGGCCGAAGGTGTTCGAGTTGGTGTAGAGCGTGTCGTCGCCGTCGCCGCCGTCGACCTCCTGGAGATACTGGCTCGGGCGGCCGTCGACGACGTCGTTGCCGCTGCCGCCGAACAGGGTGCCGGTATAATAGCCGGCGACGAGGCGGTCGTCGCCGCCCATCCCGAAGACGGCGGTGAAGTCCGAATAGCCGGTGTGGAAGTTGGTCGCGACGTTGATGTCGTCGTCGAAATTGCTGCCCTGCACCCAGCTTATGTTCTCGATGCCGGTGATCGTGCCGCCGCCGATCACCTGGGACGCCAGCCGGAAGTCGACGGTCACTCCGGTGCCGGCGCCGAGGAAGCTGATGAACAAGCGGTCGCCGGCATGGTCCTGGCTGCCGCCGTCGACATCGTCGCGATAGCCGGCGAAGATCGTGTCGTCGCCGGCGCCGCCGCGCAGAGTGTCGATCGTGCTGCCCGTGTCGAGCACGGGCGCGGTGAAGGGATTGTCGTAATAAGGCAGGCTGAACGGCGGCGATTCCTCGGCGCTGAACAGCCAGTCGGAATCGGCGCCGCCGTCGAGCGTGTCCGAGCCGCCGTCGCCGACGAGACGGTCGAAGCCGCCGGCGCCGCTCAGCGAGTCGTTGCCGCCCTTGCCCTTGGCGGTGTCGTCCTCGGCCCCGCCGGTGAACGTGTCGTTGCCGGACGAGCCGTTGAAGTCGGCCATGATCCACCCCCCTCGCCGGCGAGCGCCGGCCCCGGCGCCGAGACTAAGCCGGCCGGAGGCGACGGCGCAACGGCAAAATGCAGCGATCGCCTCGGCTTAGCCGCGCCCGGCAGCCCGGCTAGCCGCGCTTCTCCTGGCCGGGCAGCGGAGTCGCCGTGTTGAGCGCCTCCTGGACGTAGAGGCGCTTGACCATGACGAAGAGCACGACGGTGAACGGCGCGGCGAGGATGATCCCGACGATCCCGAAGACCAGCCCGCCGGCGACCAGCGCGAACAGCAGCAAAGCGGGCGGCAGGTCGACGGCGCGCTGCTGGACCAGCGGCTCGAGCACATTGCCTTCGAACTGCTGGATGGCGAGGAACAGCCCGGCGGTGAGCAAGGCGGCCTGGGGGCTGCCGGCGAAGGCGAGAAGGATGGCGGGAACCGCGGCCACGATCGGCCCGATGAAGGGCACGAACTCGAGCAGGGCGGCGAGCAGTCCGAGCGCAAGCGCCGAGGGCACTCCGATGATCGACAGCCCGAGCCAGGTGAGCGCCCCGACCGTCGCCATCGAGACCAGCCGGCCGAGCAGCCACAGCCGAAGCGCTCGCGCGCTCGCGTCGAGCGCCTGGGCGGCGAGCGCCCGGCCGCGCTCCGGCACGAGCTTGATCGTCCCCACCCGGTACAGCTCCGGCTGGGCGGCCAGATAGATGCCGCCGACGATGACCAGCAGCGTGTCGGCGATGCCGTTGCCGACCCGCACCGCGATGTTGCCGAGATTGGCGACCACTCCGCCGCCGCCGCTGAGCGTCGCCGACCATTCGCGAACCGCCTCGCCCATGCCCCAGGAATCGAGCCTCGACTGGAGCGCGGCCCACGCCGCCGGGACCATGTCGGTGAGGGCGTCGGCCTGGCGCGCGACCTGGGCTCCGAAGATCCAGAAGGAGAAGCCCAGGCCGCCGGCGACGACAAGCACGGCGGCGAGCAGGGCCGCCCAGCGCGGCAGCCCGAGCCGCTCCTCGATCGGCTCGGCGAGGATGTTGAGGATGACCGAGACCAGGACGGCGCCGAAGACGAGCATGAACAGGCCGCGCAGGTTCCACAGCAGGAGCGCGATTCCGACGACGATGATCGCGATGACGAGCCGCTCGATGAAGATCCGGTGGCTGCTCGGCTCGCTGCTCAATCCGCGGCTCCTTCGGCGGCCCGGAGCGGAACCTTCCCGCCGCTGCGGCGCTGTTTCGGCCAAGTGAACTCATGACCGGAGATTGACATGATTGGCAAGCTCATCGGCGCCGGCATCGGGCGGCGGCTCGCCGGCCGCAACGAAGGGATGAGGGGCGCTCTCATCGGCGCGGCGGCGCCCTGGCTGCTCCGCCGGGCCTTCACCCCGCTCGGATTCGCGGCGCTCGGCGCCTATGGCGCGAAGAAGATCTACGACCGCCGCCGCGCCCGGCGCTCGGCCCCGCCCACCGTCTAGGCCGCGGTCGGTCGTCCTCGGCGCCAGGCCGCTCTCCCGCGGCCGCGCCGACTCGCGCCCAAGGGTCCGTCCGGCTGAAGCTGAATCGTTTCCCGGCGAAGGCCGGGACCCCAGTCCTTCCGCAGTGGAGCTGGACCCCGGCCTTCGCCGGGGAACAGATGTTTCCATTTCAACGGGACAGACTAGGCGGTCTCGCCCTCGGGCGTCGGCTTCTCCTCGCTCGGAGCGACCGGCGGTGGGGCGACGATCTCCGGTATCTCCGGAGCCCCCGGCGGTCCGTCCTCGGCCGGCCGCGCGGGATCGGGCGACGGCGCCGCCGGCTCGGCCGACGGGGCCGGCTGCGGCGCCCGGTCGGTCTGCGACAGCGGCACCGGCGGCGGCCGACGGGCCGGCCGGATGCCCATCGCGTCGGCCATGAAGCTGTGCCACATCTGCGCCGGAACGCCGCCGCCGGTGGTCCCGGGGAGCGGGCGGTTGTCGTCGTTGCCGACCCACACGCCGACCACGAGATCGCCGGCGAAGCCGATGAACCAGGCGTCGCGATAGTCGGACGTCGTCCCGGTCTTGCCGAAAGCGGGCACCGGCAGCGCGGCGGCGCGCCCGGTGCCCCGGGTGACGACGGCATAGAAGACGTCGCGGAGCATCGGGAAGGCGCGGTCGGTGCTGTATTCGTCCTCCGCCGAGCCGCCGCCGAACCAGCCCGGCCGCTGCTGCGGGAGGCCGTGCGGCCGGATCGGGTAGCGCCCGGCGGCGACCGCGGCATAAGCGGCGGTGAGCTCGATCAGGCTGATCCCGCCGGTGCCGAGCGCGAGCGTCGGCTCCGGCCGCAGGGTCGAGGTGATTCCGAGGTCGCGGGCGGCCCGGATGACGTTGTCGCGCCCGATCCGCTCCTGGACCTGGACCGCCACCGAGTTGCTCGAGAAGGCGACCGCCTCGCGCACGATCGTCCGGCCGCGATAGCTGTCGCCGTAATTGCGCGGCTGCCAGCTTCCGAGGCGGATGGGGACGTCGTTCACCGGGGTGACGGGCGTGTAGCCGCCGCGGAAGGCGGCGAGATAGACGAACAGCTTGAACGCCGAGCCCGGCTGGCGGCGCGCCTGGGTGGCGCGGTTGAAGGCGCTTCGTCGATAGTCCTTGCCGCCGACCATCGCCACCACCCGCCCGTCGAGCCGCATCGCGACCAGGGCGGCCTGGGCGCGGCCGATCCGGGCCCGACGGACCGTCCGCACCGCCAGGCGCTGGAGATCGCCTTCCAGCGTCGTCACCACCTGGCGCTCGCCGTAGCTTCCCTCGGCGAGCTCGCTCGCCTGGGGGATGACCCAGTCGGCGAAATAGGTGCCGGTGGGGACGTCGTCGCTCTCGCCCTGGCGGAGCCGGGCCGGGCGAAGCTCGTCGAGCTCCTCCTCGGTGATGAAGTCGGCCGCCGCCATCGCCCTCATCACCAGCCGGGCCCGCGCCCTCGCCCCTTCGAGATTGCTGGTCGGCGCCAGCCGCGACGGAGCGTTGACCAGCCCGGCCAGCATCGCCGACTGGGGGATGGTCAGCTCCTCCGGCTCGGCGCTGAAATAATGGCGGGCCGCGGCGCGCAGGCCGTAGACGTTGTCGCCGAAATAGACGTTCGACAGATAGCGGCTCAGGATCTCCTCCTTGCTGAGCCACACTTCGAGCCAAAGCGCGATCAGGGCCTCCTGGATCTTGCGCGCCGCGGTCCGGTCGGGGCTGAGGAAGCTGGTCTTGGCGAGCTGCTGGCTGATCGTGCTTCCGCCCTCGCGCACTCCGCCGGCGCGAATGTTGCGGACCATGGCGCGCAATATCCCCCACGGATCGACGCCGATATGGCTGTAGAATCGGCGGTCCTCGATCGCCAGGAAGGCCTGGCCGACATGGGCCGGAAGCCGCTCGACGGCGACGGGCTCGCCGATGATCGCGCCTCGCCGGGCGATCGGCTCGCCGTCGATCGACAGGATGGTGAGGCCCGGCGCCCCGACCGGCTGGAGCGAGCGCGACAAAGGCGCCGTGACGATAAGCCAGACCAGGATCAGGGCGAAGATGACCGCCGCGCCGAGGGCGAAGCGCTTGACCTTGCGAACGCGCGACAAGGGGGGCTGCGGCACCGCTTCTTCGGTGTCGACGGCTGAGCTTTCCAGTTCGGGACCCTCCCCAGCGCGCATCATCTTCATCGTCGGCTGAACGAAGCGCCTAGCAGCATGTTTCACGCATTGCGATCAAGCGTCGAACGGCCCCCCGGGCGACAGGTCGGCGGGCTTCACGCCGAGCCTCGCCAGCCCCTCCGGCCAGGCCGCTCCGGTGATCAGCGCCTCGGCCGCCTCGGCGAGGGCCGGCGCGGTCTGGAGGCCGAAGCCGCCCTGTCCGGCGAGCCAGAAGAAGCCCTGCGCTCCGGGCGCGAAGCCGACCGCGGGGGTGCGGTCGACGGTGAAGGTGCGAAGCCCGGCCCAGCGATGGGCGATGCGGGCGACGGACAGGGTGGTGTAGCGCTCCACCTTCGAGGCGGCGAGCGCGACGTCATATTCCTCCGGCTGGACGTCCGAGGGCGGAGTCTCGACCTCGTCGACCGGCGAGGCCATCAGCCGGCCCGATTCGGGAAGGATGTAGAAATCGTCGGCGGCGCTCTTCACGAACGGCCAGTCGCGGATCTCGGCGCCGGCGGGAGGGTCGACGACGATGATCGTCCGCCGAAGCGGCCTGAGGCCGAGCGGCGGCACCGCGGCCATAGCGGCGACGGCGTCGGCCCAGGCGCCGGCGGCGTCGACCACCACCGGCGCCGACCATTGCTCGCCCGTCTCGCTGAGGACAGTCCAGCCCGCTCCGCCGTTCCCGATCGCCGCGGCCCGCCGGCCGGTCAGCACCTCGCCGCCGGCACTCCGGATCTCGCGGGCGAAGCCCTGGAGCATGGCGTCGGCGTCGAGGCGAAGGCCGTCGGGATAGAGCAGCCCGGCGACCACGGCCTCGGCGCCGGTCCGAAGCGGCGGAAAGAGGCTTGCCATCTCCGCCACCGACGCCGGACGGACCGAGTCGGTATGCGCCGCCATGTCGCGGCCGAGCGCCTCGAGGACCGGCACCATCGCCTCGGTGGCGACGAACAGCGCCTTGCTTCGCCGGGCCAGGCGGCCGTCATTCTCGAGGAAGAAGGCGCGGCTATGGGCGGTCAGCGAGCGCACCGTGCGGTTGCCGATGCCGTAATGCGAGAAGGTCGCGCTTCGCCCCGAGCTGTGATAGCCGAGCCCCGCTTCGGCTTCGAGCAGGACGACCCGTCCGTGCCGAGCGAGGCGCGCGCCCGCCGAAAGGCCCGCGACTCCGCCGCCGACGATCAGGAAGTCCGCGCCGTCCACCGCGGCGCGCTAGCTCATTCGAAGGCGCGGGTCGACGTCGGGCGGCGGCGAGCCGGGCCGCCGCTCCGAGAATTCCCGGACCGGCCGGCCGAGCAGGGCGTCGACGATCCGCGCGCTGGCCCGTCCGTCGCCGTAGAGCAGGTCGCGGCGAGCGAAGCGGGAGCCGCGATCCGGATCGGCGAGCAGCGCGAGCATCTCGCCGAGGATGCGGTCGCCGTCGCGGCCGACCAGTCGCGCCGCGCCGGCGCCGACGGCCTCGGCCCGCTCGGTCACGTCGCGAATGACCAGCACCGGGCGGCCGAGCGCGACCGCTTCTTCCTGGACTCCGCCCGAATCGGTGAGGATGAGGTCGGCGCGCTGCATGAGGCGGACGAAGCTCGGCAAGGGGAGCGGCGGCAGGAGGTGGACGTTCGCGCACCGGCCGAGCGCCCGCCGGGCGGCGTCGCCCAGGGCCGGATTGGGGTGGAGCGGGTAGACGATGTCGACGTCGGCCCGAGCGCCCAGCTCCGCCAGCGCGTCGCAGATCGCCTCGAACGCGGCGCCGAAGCTCTCCCGGCGATGGGCGGTGACCAGGACGAGCTTCCTGGCGGGATCGACGGGCGGCAGGGCCGCCTCCGCCGAGCGCCGCAGCTCGGGGTCGGCGGCCAGCCGGTCGAGCAGGTGGTGGAGCGCGTCGATGCCGGTATTCCCGGTCACCAGCACGGTCCCGTCGATCCGCTCCGACCGGAGATTTTCGGCCGCTTCCGTCGTCGGCGCGAAGTGGAGGTCGCAGATCAGGTCGATCGCTCGACGGTTCATCTCTTCGGGCCAGGGCAGGTCGGCGGCATAGGTCCTGAGGCCCGCCTCGACGTGCGCCACCTTGATCCCCCGGTTGAAGGCGGCGAGGGCGGCGGCGAGCGCGGTCGTCGTGTCGCCCTGGACCAGGATCCGGTCCGGAGCGCTGGTCTCGAAGATCGAGTCCAGTCCGGCAACGGCTCGGGCGAGCAGGGCGTTGAGCGCCTGGCCCGGCTCCATCAGGTCGAGGTCGTAATCGGGAATGAGGCCGAACAGGGTGAGGACCTGGTCGAGCAGCTCGCGGTGCTGGGCGGTGACGCAGATCAGGGATTCGACTCGAGGCTCGCCGCGCAGCGCGAGCAGGAGCGGCGCCATCTTGACCGCTTCCGGTCGAGTTCCGAAGACCGACAGCAGCCGCATGGACGCGCCCCCCGCAAGCGGGAGGCAGATAAGCACAGCTATGGCACCGTTAAAAGCTTTCCGGGCGCGGCTTCGCGCCTAATCCCGGTTGCCGGTCCGGCTCGCATCGGCTCGGCCGGCGAGATAGGCGGCGCAGCTCGAACGAAGCGACAGGCTCTCGTCCGTCGACAGCGAATAGGCGTTGCTCAGGCGGGCGATGAAGCCGGCCGGATCCGCCTGGTCGCCGGCGGCGCGGCAGATGGTGGTGATCGAGGCCAGGTTGAGCGTGCCGGAGTTCGACGCGCGGCGCGGCGCCGGCCGACGCACGGGGGCGGCGATGGCCCGGCGCGGCTGGAGCGCCTCGGCGCGGGCCTGAAGCTCGAGCGAGGTCCGATCGATCGTCGGCAGGACCGCTTTGCCTGCCAGGAGCGCGGCAAGAATGATTTCCATGTTCCCATCCCCCCGGGGAAAGTCCCCGTGCCGCCATGATTACGGCGCTCATGGTAAAGAAGGCGTTAACCATGGCCGGCCGCCTTGCCCCTCGCCATCCTCGCGCGATTGCGGCAAGGCGGGCGCGCCATTGCGGGAGTGGGCGAAGTGACCGACGAGGAACTGGCGGCGCGGCTGGCGGAAGGGGCCGGGCGGCTGCTGATGGAGCTCCGGCGCGACTCCTTTCTTCAGGGCCGCGCGCTCGGCCGGGTCGGCGACAAGATGGCCAACGCCTTCATCCTCACCAGCCTGAAGGAGTGGCGGCCGGACGACCCGATCCTCTCCGAGGAGAGCCCCGACAGGACCGAGCGGCTGGCGAGCGAGCGGGTCTGGATCATCGATCCGCTCGACGGCACCCGGGAATATTCGGAAGGGCGGGACGATTGGGCGGTTCATGTGGCGCTCGCGATCGAAGGGCGGCCGCGGATCGGCGCCGTCGCTCTGCCGGCGCTCGGGCAGCTGTTCCGCGCCGACCGGGGAACGCCGCCGTCGCCGCCGCCGCGCGCCCGGCCGCTGATGCTGGTCAGCCGCACTCGCCCGCCCGAGGAGGTCGTCGAGATCGCGGCTCTCCTCGACGCCGAGCTGGTGCCGATGGGGTCGGCCGGGGCCAAGGCGATGGCGGTCGTCGCCGGCACGGCGGACATCTACTACCATGCCGGAGGCCAGCATGAGTGGGACAATTGCGCGCCGGCGGCGGTGGCGCTCGGCGCCGGGCTCCATGCCACCCGGGTCGACGGCTCGCCGCTTCTCTACAACCGGCCCGACACCCTGGTCCCCGACCTGGTCATCGCGCGCGAGGAATTGGCCGCGAAGGTCGTCGCTTTCTGTCAGAGATAGCCACGCAGGGCCGCCCAGGAGTCCAGCTTGCGCTCGAACGCCAGGGTGTAGGCGGGGCTGCTCGACGGCAGGTCGATCAGGTCGAGGTCCCCGGCCGCGCCGAGCTGAGCCCGGCCGATGCGCGCGGAAGTGCCGCCGTTGAAGGCCACCGCTCGCAGCCTCGGCAGGGTCGCCACCAGGCCCTTGAGGTCGCTTGCGGAGTGGAGCCGGATGTCGGCGTCGAGGCTGCCCTTGCGGGTCGCGGCGGCGACGGTGTCCCACAGGCCGACGCCCGCTTCGAGCAGCGCCCGAAGGCGGGCCTCATCGTCGAGCGGAACGAGGTCGAGGCCGATGACGGCGCCGATCAGTCGCCAGAACTGGTTCTGGGGGTGGGCATAATAACGCTGCCGCGCCAGCGACTCGGCCCCGGGCAGGCTGCCGAGCACGAGCAGCCGGGTGTCGGCGCTGGTGACGGGGGCAAAGCAGTGTTGCATAGGGCTGGTCATGAGAGTCGAAGGCGGATGCCACTGCAAGGCGGTGCGGTTCAAGGCGGAGGTGCCGAGGCAGGTCGAGGTGATCGACTGCAACTGCTCGATCTGCGCCAAGACCGGCTTTCGCCACGTCATCGTCGCCCACGCCGATTTCCGGCTGCTGGAGGGGGAGGGGGCGCTGGCTAGCTACCGCTTCGGCACCGGCGCGGCGAACCACCTCTTCTGCCGCTTCTGCGGCGTCAAGAGCTTCTACCAGCCCCGCTCGCATCCCGAAGCGTGGAGCGTCAACTTCAACGCCCTCGACGACGTCTCGGGCCTGGAGGCCAGCTTCACCCCCTTCGACGGCCGCAACTGGGAACAGGCCGCCGCCACCTTGCGCTAGCCCCGGGGTCGAGCGGCAAGCCTCGCGCTGTAGCAGAGCATCGCGTCGCTTGCCGACGCCCGGGATTAGAGCTTAGGTTCGCTGCGGACCAACGGCGGAGGGGCGATGATGGCCGAAGCGGTCACGGGCGCGTCGGACGGAGCGCAGGGGCTTCCCGGCGACGATGTCGTCGATACCACGCGCACGAGGCTCGTCATCAGCGCCTCATCGGTCGGCACCGTGTTCGAATGGTACGACTTCTTCATCTGGGGCACTCTGACCGCCTCGGGCATCTTGCAGCGCAGCTTCTTCCCGCCCGGCGACGAGCTGCTCGCCACCCTGCTCGCCTGGGCAACGTTTGCGATCGGCTTCGCCTTCAGGCCGCTCGGCGCGATCCTGTTCGGCTATCTGGGGGACCGGCTCGGTCGCAAATATACGTTCCTCGTCACCATCACGTTGATGGGCTTGGCCACCGCGGGCATCGGACTGGTTCCGAGCTATTCGGCGATCGGCACGGCGGCGCCGCTGCTGATCATCGTCCTGCGCATCGGCCAGGGCCTGGCTCTCGGCGGCGAATATGGCGGCGCGGCCATCTATGTCGCGGAGCATTCGCCGCCCGGAAAAGCTGGCTTCTACACCAGTTTCATCCAGGCAAGCGTCGTCGGCGGTTTCATCCTGAGCCTGGCCGTCGTGCTGAGCTTCAAGGCGATGGTTTCCGACCAGGCGTGGCTGGCCTGGGGTTGGCGCCTGCCCTTCCTCTTCTCGATCCTGCTTCTGGCGGTCTCGCTCTGGATGCGGCTCAAACTGTCCGAAAGCCCGGTCTTCAGGGCGCTCAAGGAAAGCGGCGGCTGCGCCAAGAACCCCTTCAAGGAGAGCTTCATCTACCCGGGCAACCTCAGGCGGCTGTTCGTGGCCCTGTTCGGAATCGCCGCCGGCCTCACCGTAATCTGGTACACGGCGATGTTCTCGGTGCTCGCCTTCCTCCAGAATCCGCTCCGAGTCGACGAGACCGTCGCGCAGCTGATCGCCGCCGCCGGCGCGCTTCTTGGCCTCGTTTTCTACATCGCCACCGGAGCGCTGTCGGACAGGATCGGCCGCAAAAAGCCGATCGTGGTCGGCTACGCGCTGACTCTGCTGCTGCTCTTTCCGCTTTTCTGGCTGATCGGTTATGCCGCCGGCAACGGCGCGGGCGCTCCGCCGGGATCGAGCTTCATTCCCGATGCGGCAAGCATCGCCCTGATGCTTGTGGCGATCCTGGGGCTGATGGCGCTTTCCGGCCTCACCTACGGCTCGGTGGCCGCGCTTCTCGCGGAGATGTTTCCGCCCAACATCCGCTACAGCTCGATGTCGATCCCCTATCATTTCGGCACCGGCTATTTCGGCGGGTTCCTACCGCTGATCAGCGCGTACATCGTCGCCGAAAGCGGGGATCCCTATGCCGGCCTGTGGTACACTTGGGGCGTCGTGGCGATGGCCCTCGTCGTCACCTTCTTCTGGCTTCCCGACGAGCCTCACGCCGAGGCGAGATAGGCGTACCAGGCTATCAGCAGAACCAGCCGCGGCGCGAAGGCCGAGCGAGTCCAGGCGCCGAGCAGCATGGCGGCGAGCGCTGCGGCCATGCCGGTGGCGGAGGCGAGCAGCAGGGGCTCGGCAGTGGCCGCGGCGGCGCCTCGGCCGATGGCCGGGAGGGCCATCGCCAGCGACCAGAACAGGCCTGCCGCGACGAATGCGATCCGCCGCGCGAGCGCCGGCAGGACGGCGGTCCGGGTGAGAGCGCGCAGGCCCGGCTGCTCGGTGCGGGCGGCATGGGCGGTAAGGCCGAAGACGAGCAGCAGAAGGGCCGCCGGGCCGATGATGGTCCGATAGTCCAGAAAAGCACCGCCGGCGGCGACCAGCGCCGCCGTCAGCCGCCAGAGTCGACCGTTGCCGATCAGCCGCAGCTCGGCGACCAGCAGGCCGATCAGGGGCGCGCGCGAGGGGCGAGCGCCGGGGGCTCCGGGGTCGGCGGCGGCGGGCGCACCCGGCGCGAGCAGCCGGGCGATAAGTCCGGTCCGCCGCCGCTCGGGGCGCGGCCGGTGGGCGCTATAAAGGAGACCCCCGAGCGCCGCGATCAGGATCGCGATTCCAGCCCAGGCGACACGCGAGGCGACATAGCCTTCGGAGCGCAGGCCGCTCATCACGTCGAGCTCGACGCGGCCGTGCTGGACCGGCGCGGCGCCGATCGCGAAATCGCCCTTCTGGCCCTCCGGAAGCGAGTAGCTGAGCGGCCGGACGAAGCCGGCGAAGTCGAGCATGTTGCCGGCGAAGCTGACGTTGCGCTCGGCCCCGGCGGCGGGGATGGCGATCGCCGCCAGCCACAGGACGAAGAACATCACCTCGCCAAAAGGCCCGCGCGTCGGGCGCAGCGAATCGAACAGCATGCGCAGCGCCGCGACGCCCATCAGGGCCGGAGCTGCGATGAGCCACAAGCCGAGGGTAACATGGCCGAGGTTGATGGTGTCGAGCGGCGTCACCAGCCAGGCGATGAACCAGCCGGCGACAGTCATCGCCGAGAGCACGGCACCCAGCACGGCGACGTCGGCCGAATACCGACCGAGCGCCATCGCGACTCGTGACGCGGCGGTCACTTCCTCGATCTGCCAAGCTTGGCGGCGGGTCGCGTTGGAACGCAGGTAGATGAAGGCGACGGGAAGCAGCAATGTCGAGGTGACGATGCCGAGGGCGACTCCGAGCATCGCCGAGCTCATCACTGGCGCCGAACCGTTGACGGCGATGACGACCGTGGTGTCGTTCTCGCCGGGGATCCAGAAGCGGGCGCCGACCGGTGCGACCAGGAGCAGCAGCCACAGCCCCCAGCTGCGCGAGTAGCGCGCAAGCGAAGTCCTCAGCGACGATCGCGCGATCGCGACGGCGGTCATGGCGAGACCGCGACCACCGCTCCGCCTTCCACCCGAAGCGTGCCGGCCGCCAGCGGCGCGAGCTCGTCCGCAATGTGGGTGGTCATGACCACGATGGCCGAGGCGGCGCGCTCCACGATCAAGGCGCCGAGCTTGGCCGCCGTCTCGCGGTCGAGCTCAGCGGTCGGCTCGTCAAGGGCGAGCAGCCGCGGCTCGCCGAGCATCGCCTGAGCGAAGATCAGCCGCCGCCGCATGCCTCCGGAGAAGGTCGAGATCCGGTTGTTGATGTCCGGGTGAAGGCCGATGCGATCGGTGATGGCTGCGAACTGGCGGTCGGCTGAGGCAAGCTCGAGGCCTTTGAGCGCGGCGATGTGCAGGGCGAACTCGCGGGCGGTGAGATCCTCCGGAAGGTCGACGGCCTGTGGAGCATAGCCGAGCGCCCGCCGGAGCTTCGAGCGCGCCTGGGGCAGCGGCTCGCCGTCCCAGCTCATTCGGCCGGAGCTTGGTCTCTCGGCGGTGGCGATCAGCCTCAGCAGGGTCGACTTCCCGGCTCCGCTCGGGCCTGTAAGCAAGGTGAGGCCGGGCTGGAAGCGATGCGACACGCCTGCCAGAACGGTCTTGCGTCGATATTTCTTGCCGACGCCGTCAAGCAGCAATTCGGCCGTATCCCGGGTCCCACTCGCCCGCGGTGTATCACACAGATAATACACATGAGCAAGAGCTTGCTCCGGCGGCCGGCGGGCCGCTAATCGCGGCGCATGGTCCACACCCCGCTTCGGCTGATGCTCGATGGCGACGCGTTGGTCGCCAACTGGCACTGGCTCGCGCATCGCGGCGGCGGCGCGGCCTGCGGCGCCGCGGTCAAGGCGGACGGCTATGGCCTCGGTGCCCGCGAGGCGGTGAAGCGGCTCCAGCATGCCGGCTGCCGTGACTTCTTCGTCGCCACCTGGGCCGAGGCCGAGTTGCTGATGCCCTGGCCGGGCGACCTCAACCTGTCGGTGCTCCATGGCGTGGGACCGAAGGACCGCCAGGCCGGGCCGGCGTCGCGGGCTCGGCCGGTGCTCAACAGCCCCGAGCAGGTGGCGCGATGGCGCGACTCCGGAAGAGTCTGCGACGTCATGGTCGACACCGGGATCAACCGCCTCGGTATCGCTCCCGCCGACGTCAAGTCCGGCCTGCTCGAAGGGCTCAAGATAGAGACTTTGATGAGCCATCTCGCCTGCGCCGACGAGGACGTGCCGAGCAACGAAGAGCAGCGGCAGGCGCTCGCCGACCTCCGGAGCCGGGTGAACGCGAAGCGGCTCAGCCTCGCCAACAGCGCCGGGGTCTGCCTGGGCCCCGATTATGCCTTCGACCTCACCCGGCCCGGCCTCGCCCTCTACGGCGGCATTCCACGGCCCGAGGCGCGGGGACATATTCGCCAGGTCGTCCGGGTCGAGGCGGAGATCGTGCAGCGCCGGCGCATCGAGCCCGGCGCCAGGGTCGGCTACAACGGCACGTTCACCGCCGAACGGCGGCACGAGCTCGCCATCCTCAACATCGGCTACGGCGACGGCTACCTGCGCGGATTTTCCGGCACGGGCCGGGCGCGAGTCGGCGACAGGTTCGCGCCGGTCGTGGGGCTGGTCTCGATGGACCTCACCGCGATCTGCGTCGACGAGGCGCCGCAGCTCAAGGAAGGCGACTGGGTGGAGCTCGACTACGACCTGCCGACGGCGGCGGCCCAGTCGGGACTCAGCCAATATGAGCTGCTCACGACCTTGAGCGCACGCTTCGAGCGTCGCTGGCTCTGAACCGGAAGGGCGCCGGCTCGTTCACCGGCCATGGCGAACGTGGTCCAACTCTCCGACCTGCATTTCGGGGCCCACGACGAAAAGATCGTCGCCGCCACCGAAGCCTGGCTGCAGGAGCACCGGCCCGACCTCGTCATCATCAGCGGAGACTTCACCCAGCGAGCGCGGGTCGAGCAGTTCCGCCTCGCCTCGGCCTATCTCAACCGCCTGAGGGCCGACGGTTTCAACCTGGTCGCCGTCCCCGGCAATCACGACGTGCCGCTCTACGACGTCGCGAGGCGCTTCGCCCGGCCGCTCGCGCGCTACAAGCGCTACATCAGCAACGATCTCTGCCCCTGGTTCGAGAACGACAAGCTCGCGGTCCTCGGGATCAACACGGCGCGGTCGCTGACCATCAAGGACGGCCGGATCAACCGCGAGCAGATGGACATCATCCGCCAGCGTTTCGACGGGGTCGACGAGCGCAAGACCAGGATCCTCGTCACCCACCATCCCCTCTATGCGATGCCGATCGGCGAGGGCGGCGAGCTGACCGAGGCCGTCGGCCGGCACGAGGATGCGATCGCGGCGGTATGCAAGGCGGGCGTGCATATCGCGCTCGCTGGGCACTTCCACCGGACCTACGCCGAGGCGGCTCGCAAGATGGTCGAGAATGCCGGGCCGGCGCTCGTCATCCAGGCCGGGACCGCGACGTCGACTCGCTTGCGCAACAACGAGCTGCAGAGCTTCAACTGGATCGAGGTCCACCGGAACAACGAGATCGACCTTCAGGTGATCGCCTGGGACGGCAGCGGGTTCAGAGGCGGCAGCCACGCCCGCTACACGTTCGACGGCGAGAACTGGAATTCCCGGCCGACGGTCGGCGGCTAGCCGAGCACCTCATATTCGCCCATTCGGTGCTCGCAGCGGGTCCATGATTCGGTGAGGCTGTCGAGCGCCTCGTAATCGGCGCCGTGCTCGGCGAGGAAAGCGTCGAAATCGGCTTTCGCCCGCCAGATGTCGAGGGTGAGGTAGGAGCCGTCGTCGGCGCGCATCAGCTCGGTGCCGCGAAAGCCGCCGCTGCGAGCGAACAGGCGCGCCCACTCGCCGGTCGGCCCATAGGTCGCCTCGAAGGCGGCGCGGTGCTCGTCGCGCACTTCGTAGCGCCAGATCAAAGCGATCATAGGCCCGGTCCCCTTCTACAGGAGGCCGGTTAAGCCGGACGGGGAGCGCTCGCCAAGGGCTCTGGGCGACGGGAGTCCGGGCTGTGCCGGAATGGCACTCGGGCGGTCAGTCCCTTTCGATGCACAGGGCGATGCCCATGCCGCCGCCGATGCAGAGGGTTGCAAGCCCCTTCTTGGAGTCCCGCCGGCCCATTTCGTAGAGCAGGGTCGTCAGCACTCGGGCGCCGCTGGCGCCGATCGGGTGGCCGATGGCGATGGCGCCGCCATTGACGTTGACCTTGTCAGCGTCCCAGCCCAGCTCCTTGCCCACCGCGAGGGCCTGGGCGGCAAAGGCTTCGTTGGCCTCGATCAGGTCGAGATCCGCGATCGTCCAGCCCGCTTTCTCGAGCGCGCGTCGGGAGGCGGGAACGGGCCCGATCCCCATGATCGAGGGATCGACTCCCGCCGAGGCCCAGCTGGCGACCCGGCCGAGGATGGCCGCGCCGCGGCGCTCGGCCTCGTCGCGGCTCATCAGCACCAGGGCGGCGGCGCCGTCATTGAGTCCCGACGCGTTGCCGGCGGTGACGGTGCCGTCCTTCCTGAAAGCGGGTCGAAGGCCGGCGAGGGCGGACTGCTCGACGCCGTCGCGAATATATTCGTCGGCGTCGATCAGGGTCTCGCCCTTGCGAGTCTTGACGGCGACCCCGGCGATCTCGTCGCGGAACCGGCCCTCGGCGCGGGCCCGGCTCGCCTTGTTCTGCGAGGCGGTGGCGAAAGCGTCCTGGTCGTCGCGGGTGACCTGATACTGCTCGGCCAGATTTTCGGCGGTGATGCCCATATGGTAGCCGTTGAAGACGTCCGTGAGCCCGTCCTTGATCATCGTGTCGATCAGCTCGAGACCGCCCATCTTGGTGCCGGCGCGGATATTCTGGGCGTGAGTCGAAAGGCTCATATTCTCCTGGCCGCCGGCGACGACGATCGCGGCATCGCCGGTCTGGATCGCCTGGCTGGCGAGGGCGACGGCGCGAAGCCCCGAGCCGCACACCTGGTTGACTCCCCAGGCCGGGATCTCCTTGGGAACGCCGGCCGCCATCGATGCCTGGCGGGCGGGATTCTGGCCCTGGGCGGCGGTCAGCACCTGGCCGAGGATGACCTCCGAGACGTCCTCCGCGGCGACTCCGGACTGCTGCAGCGCGGCCTCGATCGCGACTCGCCCGAGCTCGTGGGCGGGCGTCGTCGCGAAAGCGCCGAGAAAGGCGCCGACGGGCGTGCGCTTGGCGGCGGTGATGACGACGTCGGTCATGGCTGCAACTCTCCTTAGGCGTCCTTCGATACGCCGTTTCGCCAAGCTCAACGGCTACTCAGGATGAGCGGATTTCAAAACGGTTCCTCGCCGCTCGTCCTGAGTAGAGGCTGAGCGAAGACGAAGCCTCGTATCGAAGGGCCCCTAGCACTTTGCTGCAGTGCGGGAAAGCCACGCCGCCAGCGGCTCCCACAAGGCTTGCCGGGCGTTCGAGCCGACGACCATCCCGACATGACCCTGGGAGAGGTCGAGGCGCTCGCCGGCCCGAATCGCGGTCGCGCGGGGAACGATCCGGTCGCTGGTCGAGACGATGTTGAAGAGCGGGAGCTCGAGGCTGGCGGGATCGATCGTCCGCCCGGCGACGCTCCAGCGGCCGGCGCCGCTGTGATCGTCGGCGAAGAGGTCCTCGAACAGCTCGCGCGCGGCGGCGCCGCCGATCGGGGGGCCGTCATTGGCCCAATCCTCGAGCGTCACGAAAGTCCGCGCCGCCTCGTCCTCCATCGCCGCGAAAGCCTCGAACTTGGCGACGGTGCGCGCCGGATCGAGGCTCCAGAAGGCGCTCTGCAGAGCCTCCATCGGAAGCACGCCCAGCGCCGCGACGGCGGCCTTCGAATCGGCCCAAAGCCGGGCGAGGTCGGCGCGCGCATGGTCCGGGAAGCCCGAGAAATGCCAGGGGGTTGCGATGGCGGCCAGGCTTCGCGCCGGCGCCAGCTGGGCGGCCGCGGCGGCCATCGTCCCGCCCAGGCAATAGCCGACCAGATGCGGCGGCTCGCTCAGGCTCGCGATCAGCGGCATCAGGATCCGCTCGACATGGCCGCCGACCGAGAGCGACTTGCGGCGCTCGTCGGGCCAGCCCCAGTCGAGCAGGAGCACGCGGTGGCCGCGCCCGGCCAGCCAGCGCAGCAGCGAGCGCTGCTCGCTGAGGTCGAGGATGGTCGGGGGATTGATCAGCGAGGGCACGAACAGGACCGGCGTTCCGCTGCCGCCATAGTCGCGAAGCGCCGCGCCGTCGGCCGCGGCGAGCGCCGGCATGGCCGGCGGCGGCTGCGGCCGTTCGGCTTCCTGGTAGCGGCGAAGGCCGGCGAGGACGCGCTGCATCCGGGCCGGGTCGCCCGCGGTTTCGGAGCGCACCATCGCCAGGAACAGGGGCAGCGGGCGCGGCCTGTGTTGCGGTGCCGCAATCTTTGGTGTTAGGCTGCTTCCCCCTTCGCTCGAGGAGTCCCGCATGGCGGCGTCCCGGTCCGACGATGATGTGGTCATCATCAAGAAATATGCGAACCGGCGCCTCTACGATACCGAAAGCTCGGCCTACATCACCCTCGAGCGGCTCGCCCAGATGGTCCGCCAGAAACGGCAGTTCAAGGTCGTCGACGCCAAGACCGGCGAAGACATCACCCGCTCGGTGCTCGCCCAGATCATCATGGACGAGGAAGCGCGCGGCACCAACATGCTGCCGGTCAATTTCCTGAGGCAGCTCATCTCGCTCTACGGCGATTCGATGCAGTCGGTGGTGCCCCATTATCTCGAGGCCTCGCTCGAGCAGCTGCAGCGCAACCAGAGCCAGCTTCGCGACGTGATGACCGGCGCGCTCGCCACCAACCCCTTCGCCGAGATCGCGCGCCGCAACATGGAGCTGTTCACCGCCGCCGCCTCCGGTCGAACCGCCGCCGCCGCGGAATCGGCCAGGCCGGCCGAGGCCGACACCCGCGCCGAGCTCGACGATCTCAAGGCGCAGCTGGCCGACCTGCAGAAGAAGCTCGACAAGCTGAGCGGCTAGCCCCTCCGGTCGCCGCGGCGGCGCTCTTGCTTCAGCGCGGCTTGACGAAGCGCAAGGTCATCCGGTCGCTCTCGCCGATCGCCAGGTAGCGTTCGCGGTCGACCTCGCCGAGTCGAAGCGCCGGCGGCAGAGTCCACACGCCCTGCGGCCAATCGGCGGTGTCGAGCGGGTTGGCGTTGAGCTCGGATTCGGCGACGAGCCGGAAGCCGGCCGCTTCGGCGAGGCGGCGAACGGTCGACACCTTGATGTAGCCGCTGGTCCGCTCGCGCTCGTCCCCGGCGCCTTCGGGAAGGCGATGGTCGACGATTCCGAGCGTTCCGCCGGGACGAAGCATCCGGAACATCTGGCGGAATGCCTCCTCGCTATAGTCGACGCCGTCGCGCTGATAGCCCATCCGCCAGTTGTGGACGTTGCGGAAGGTGAGGACGACGTCGGCGCTGCCGTCGGGGACCGCGGTCTCGGCGGGCTCGAAAGCGGGGAAGGCGGCGAGCCGGATGCCGCCGTACAGCGTCGGGTTCGCCGCCATCAGCCGGCGGGCGCCGTTGAGGCCGGCATTACCCATTCCGGCGGCATAATAGGTGCCGCCGCCCTGAAGCACGTAGGGAGCGAGGATCTCGGTGTACCAGCCGCCGCCGGGCCAGATCTCGACCACGGTGTCGCCCGGGCGGACGCCGAAGAAGGCGAGCGTCTCGAACGGGTGGCGGTAGCGGTCGCGGGCGACGTTCGCCGCGGTCCGCGAAGGCGCGGCGATGGCGGCGCGAAGGGCCTCGCGATCGGCCTCGCCGAGCTCGGCCGACGCCTGCGGCGGCGAGTCGCTGCTGATCGATTCGAGCGGCGGACAGGCGGTGGCGAGCAGCGCCGGAACCAAGGCGGCCAGGATCAGCGCTCGGCGGCGCGCCGGACTCGGCATGACGGGCTGGCGCATCTTCTCTCTCCTCCTACATGGGTGGCACCGCCATGGGGGACGAAGGATGACGACGCAAGCATGGCTGTGGACGGCGGGGGCCGCGGCGCTCGCGCTGGCCCTGCTCGCCGGCCTCGCCGAGGCGCGGCGGACTCGCCGGGCGCGGCTCGACGCGGCCGG
>Ga0196962_10000095_pt1 | contig 57677 bp, 54 predicted proteins | sample S3v_20metaG_FD_183186 | JGI IMG/M metagenome (GOLD analysis project Ga0196962, IMG submission 183186) | Soil microbial communities from Anza Borrego desert, Southern California, United States - S3+v_20 | ecosystem: Environmental > Terrestrial > Soil > Desert | place: USA: California | collected...
TGGAATTGGAAGAAGTACATGCTCCTCATCCTCTACTATTGGATTCGACTCTAGCTCTATCGTCTGAACGTCTACTCCCACGCGTTTCCCGACATGGGCGACACTGGCTATACACACCGGTCTCCGCCAGGGAGAGCTGCTCGGATTGAAGCGGGATGACGTAGACCTCGAAGACGGTCCCCTCCAGGTCCGTCGCACGCTCACCATAACTAAGGACGTTCCAGTCTTCACATCCCCGAAGACAGCCGCCTCCCGGCGCAGCGTCAAGCTCACAAGCAAGGCTATAGAAACCCTCAGACATTATCCTGAGCGCCAACCAAGAGAGATAAATACGATCGGCTCGCTGTGGAGCGAGAACGGCCTTATGTTCTCCTCTGGGACGGGCGAGCCCCTCAACCGCCACAACCTCATCCGGCGCTCGTTCAAACCGCTCCTGAAGCGGGCGGGGCTGCCACAGATACGCTTTCACGACCTCCGGCATACTTGCGCCACGCTACTGCTCGCTAAGAACGTCAATCCAAAGGTAGTGTCCGAGATGCTCGGGCACTCGTCCATAGCCATCACGCTCGACACCTACTCGCACGTGCTAACCAACATGCAGAGCGAGGCCGCAAAAGCAATGGGGGACACCCTAACCTAGAGCGCAGTGGTGTCAAGATGGTGTCAAAAGCCCCCGGATTCGAATCCGGGGGCTTTCTGCCGAACCACTGTTCCCAGTTGTTCAGAAATTCCCCTTAAGTAAGCCAGATTCTCATATGGGGTATTCCTCCTTGTTCACCGCTGTTCGTGGTGGGTTGGTGTACACGACCTTCGGCCGGGAGAAGTCGCTTACCCATGGCTCAGAGACCATAGTGCGGCGTAAGAAGCGTGAAAAGCGCAGATAAGGCACGGGTGAGCTCGATGATGACCCCGAGGCCCTCCACCTCGCACACGATCCAAACACACGCCTCGCTTCCGGACGGGGCGGCGTGCACCATTGCCTGGGGGCGCCACTCGCCCGGATGGAAGGAGAGATAGCCGTGAAAGCCCTCCTGCGTCGCTTCCCTCGCGGGCGTTTGGCGGTGGCGCCCGAAACCCCGCGCTGGCGGCGGGGGTTGTTCCTGCGCGGATTGGAGAGGCTGTCGCTCTTACTGCGGTAAGGGCGAAGTCGCCCAAGGGGAATACCTATCTGTGCTAGATTGTATTGAGTTGGACGGAGGTGTGCAGTTGCCTACCTTCAGGCTTCTCAGATTTAGCGGTTTGGCGCTCGTCCTAGCGGCCGTCCTGTTCGTCCCCGCGGAATTATTGGCCTTCTTGCTCATCGTCGAGCAGGGGAATGCGTACGATTTCAGACGGATCGCAATGACTGGCACCTTCTTTCTTCAATCCTTTTTGACGCTGTTCGCCGGCGCTCTCCTGCTAGGAGGGTTGGTCGGTTTTTACGTCAGCCAATGCGAAGCTGCCGGGAGGCTTGGGTTTGTCGGCTTCGTTTCAGCCCTCTTCGGAACGATACTGGTCGTAGGCAGCTTCTACGCCACCACCCTGGTCACGCCGATGGTGGCGATGGAAGCTCCCGCTTTCCTTGACGATCCCCTGTCTGGCTTCCTCCAGCTGTGGCTACCCTTCAGCTTTGTGCTACTTGCCTTCAGCTGGTTGTTGCTCGCGGTGGCCACGGCAAGGGCCCGCGTATACTCTCGTACCGCCTCGTGGTTCCTACTCGCCGGCGCAGTGGTAGCTTTGATCCCTCTCCCACTTACCAACCTCCCCTTTGATACGGCCTTGGCATACTTGGGCTTCGTCCTTCTGACGACACCTCATGCTCCCAGCCATCGGAGCGGTTCAACCACTACGCAGGTCGGTGGTGAAGGCGCATAACCGGCGTAACGGTCATGCAATTTTGGGCTCGACTAATGCCCTCTCGCGGCGCTACAGCCGAGTAACGACATCGTTTCACGCGCCAGGATACCAGGGGCCGCGAGGTGTCACGCTCACCCCAGGAACCTGAACCCGAAAAGCCTTGCCCCTTCCTTCTCGCGGTGAGCCTGTGGGCCAGCCACCACCCTTATGCTGAGGTGAAGGTTCTCGAAAACAAGGACCCAACCGCGTCCCGGCACATGGGAGTGCACGGACTTGCAATGGTAGGTACCCGGGTCAATGCTGCCGGGAATCACCCCTTCTAACTCAACTGAAACGTATGTTTCGTCGCCTTCGACCAGCCGTCGGGGCTCGTTACCCTCTAGGGAGATCCCCGGTTCCATCTGGCGGGCAGAGAAACGGGAGCCGATAAACCTACGAAAATGCGCGGTGACCGCCGTGAGTTCCCCTTCCCAGTTGAAGCCAAGCTCGGTCCGTACCCTCTCCCCCGGCAGGTAAGCCATCTGCATCACCCGGTCGGGATCGATCATGTGCTATCTCCTCCTCCGATACTCGTGCTGCAGGTGCCGCAACGTGTCGCAGGATCACTACCCGAGTTGAAAGACTAGGATGTAGAGGCTGGAGAGGATCAGTGCGACAAGCGTTAGGGGGAAGCCCCAAAGCAAAAACCGCCAGAAGGTAAACGAGGTCATCCCCTCCCGCGCCACTAGTCCGGCGACAACGAGGTTGGCGGAGGCTCCTATGAGGGTGAAGTTGCCTCCCAGGCAGGCGCCCAGAGAGAGCGACCACCATAGAGGCTCTACGGTAGCCGCGTCGTATCCTCTGTTTTCGGCAAGTTGCTCTATGACCGGCACCATCGTCGCCGTGAATGGGATGTTGTCCACGATGCCGGAGGCAATACCGCTGCCCCACATTACGATAAGGGCCGTAACCGCCAGAGACTGCGAGGCGGAGGCAAGAGACTCGGCTACCATCGAGATAAAGCCCGTAGTCTCAAGGGCCCCCACCATTACGAAGAGACCGACGAAGAACAGAATGGTTGGCCACTCCACTTCGTGCAGCACCTTCTCGACCTCAGGGCCACAGATGAACATCGCGACGGCGGCCCCGGCGAGTGCGACGATAGCGGGATTGAAACCCGTTACCTGCTGGAGGAAGAAAGCGATCACTGTGAGGCTCATAATGGAGCCCGAGCGAACGAGCAGGCTCCGGTCCTTGATCTCTGAGGCGGCGTCAAGGGCCATGATTTCCTTTCGGTCCTCATCCGTGGTGCGCAACTTGCGGGCGTGCACCAACCACACGATTCCCAAGGTGACGATTAGTATCACGAAGATCGGCGGCGCAAGGTTCACTATGAAGTCCGTGAATGTAAGGCCGTCGACTACTGTGCCGATGATAATGTTGGGCGGGTCCCCGACGAGCGTAGCAGTTCCCCCGATGTTCGACGCGAGCACCTCCACTACGAGATAGGGGATTGGATCCTCCTCCAAGATGCGGGCGATGACCATGGTCACCGGGAACATAAGGAGTACGGTGGTCACGTTGTCCAGGAACGCCGAGAGAACAGCGGTTATGAAGGCCAGGTAGATCAGGACCAGGCCAGGGTGTCCCTTCGCCGCTTGGGCGCTCTTTATGGCAAGGTAGCCGAAGACGCCGGAGTCCTTGAGTATGCCCACCAGGAGCATCATCCCGACCAAGAGGCCCAACGTCTCCCAGTGGACGGCCTCTATGGCCTCGTGGTCGCTGATGGCCCCGACCATGACCAGCAGGACACCCCCCGCTAGCGCCGCTGGCGTGCGATGGACGAGATCCAGGGCGAACGCAGCCAACACGATGAGAAACACCGCGAGGGCAAAGAGCATCATGCTAATACGTCCCTGGTTGTCGCCAACTTATCGAGACGGTCAAGCTGGGTTACCCTCCTCTTCACCCCGATACTACTCGCTAGCGGACATACTAGAGCAGTACGCTCGCTAGCGGTAGAGGTTGCCTAAGGCTCTGCGGACTTTCGTAGCCTCACGAGGAAGTCAATCTATCCCCTCTATCGCGGCGTACAGGTCGAGGCGGTTCACGATGCCTACCACCTCGCCGTTTCTGGTGATCACGACGCTCGAGACTCCGTCGTGGACCATCCTGTGTGCCACAGCGAGCTCGCTCCTGCCCAACTCTATCTGTGAGACCTTGCGGCCCATAACCTCTCGGACCGGCTTATCGGCAGCCTCGGTAAGGTAGTGCACCCAGTTATCCGCACTCTCTGGTACGAAGGAGAGGGAGTCCATCAGCTTCATGTACTGGGGCAGCGCGGATTCCAGAAGGTGTCCGTCGGTTACGAATCCTTCCAGTCTCCGGTCCGGGCCTACCACTGGTACCCCCGGGACGTTGTTGTCCCGCATGATCTTGAGCGCCTCCCGAGCTGTCGTGTCCGGCTCAACGCACACAGCGGGACGCATGATCTTTTCGATCTCTACATCTCGCCGGGGCTTCCTTTCGTGATCCACCTCCACCTCCCAATTCTCTTTCTCTCGGCTCACCGGAAAAGTAGGATAGGTCTCTGTCCCAGAGCCGTGGGCCATCAAACTAATTGTATAATCCCATACGATGCAAGAGATTTTCGCCGTCTCGCTCTTCGCCCTAGTGCTCTTGCTGATCGCGCTTGAGCTGGTGAATCGGATGGTCGCGGCGCTGCTGGGGGCGGCGGTCCTCGTCTCGCTCGGCATCGTAACTCAGGAACAAGCCGCCACGGAGTTCGTGGACTGGAACACCATCGGGCTCCTGGCGGGGATGATGGTGATAGTGGCCATCATGGAGAGGACGGGCATCTTCGAGTACTTGGCGATAAAGAGCGCCCAGTGGGGGAAGGCGCAGCCCGGACGCATACTAATCCTGCTCGCCCTCGTGACGGCGTTTCTCTCGGCGTTCCTCGACAATGTGACCACGGTTATACTGATGGTGCCGGTGACGTTCCTGATCGCCGACGCCCTCGGCCTCTCCCCTCTTCCCTTCCTCTTGACCCAGGTGATGGCGTCGAACATCGGCGGGGCAGCGACCCTCATCGGAGACCCGCCGAACATCCTCATCGGGAGCGCGGCCAGGCTCTCGTTCACGGAATTCGTGGTCAACCTCACACCGGTCGTCCTCCTTACCCTGCCGCCGGTACTGGGGGTGCTCTACCTCATGTTCCGCAGGCAACTCCGGTACACGAAAGAGGCCGAGGACGTGATCGCAGGGATGGACGCTGCGAGTAGCATCCGGGACGGGGTGCTCTTGAGGAAGTCGCTCATCATCCTTGGCCTGGTCATTATTGCGTTCTTCTTGCACGGCGCTTTGCACCTAGAGGCCGCCACCATAGCCCTCTTCGGGGCTGCTGCCCTGATGCTCTACGCCAGACCTGACATCGAAGAGGTGCTCCGCGATGTGGAGTGGCCCACCCTGCTCTTCTTCGTCGGCCTCTTCGTCCTGGTCGGGGGTCTAGAAGTTACCGGATTTATCGGCGGCATAGCGGAGCTACTCACAAACGTCAGTGGCGGTGCCTCCGCCGCCACGGCGATCATAGTTATCTGGGGCAGTGGGATAGCTTCGGGGATCGTGGACAACATCCCGTTCACGGCGACCATGATCCCGGTGATCCAAGACCTGGCTAAGGCGGAGAACCTCTCGGAGAGCGAGACGCAACCCCTGTGGTGGGCCCTGGCCCTGGGCGCAGACTTCGGCGGCAACCTAACCCTCATAGGAGCCTCGGCGAACGTGGTCGTCGCTGGCATGAGCGAACGTGCGGGCGAGAAGATCTCCTTCCTCAAGTTCATGGCCTACGGTATCCCTGTCACTCTCGTCTCCCTAACAATAGCGACGGTCTACGTGTTTATGAGATATTACTTGTGACTGGCCTCCGGCAGGTATCTGGGGTGAGCGATAAGCTACCAAGGACCGGGCACTGGCAGCCTTGTACTCACTGCCATAGGGAGCAGCACGTTCTAGGAGCTCTGTGCCGGCCCGAAAATAGCGTTAGCTCGGGCACCGGTAGACGCCAAGGCGAGTAATGCAGCGCCGTCGTCGCGCGCGCTTGGGCAATAGAGCTCTCAGGTAAGCAGCAGGGGCCGTAATCCGACTAAGGTCTTCATCGGCGCGGCGGAGCGCCTGCTCGAGGGCGTAGAGTGCCTCGTCGAATCGCCGCCGTGTATCTAGCACGCTTCCTCCCTGTGGAAAATCAGGGTAGCGTACCTTCTACTCCGGAGGGGCGCGCAATAACCGTCCGAGCTGGGATGTTGTTTGAGTGCCCTAATCTTCCACATGAGCTGGCCAACTCTTTTGGAGACACTTAAGTGTCGACCACCGACCTCTATCGAGTGATCGGCGCCTTGGCCAGTGGCGCCAGGTCCTCTGAACGTGCCCGATCCAAGGTTCCCGACGCGGACAGGGATTAATGTCGATCGGCCGGGTTCGGCTGCTCCGCTTTGCCCCCACGCACGATCAGGACCGGGCACTTCGCGTGACGGAAGAGCTCCATAGGGAGGCTGCGCGACCAGAACAGCCTGGGTCTCACGAGCCTCCGTCCGCCGGTAATTATCAGCCCCACGTCCAGCTCCTCGGCGAGCCTAAGCACCTCTTTGACGGGATCGCCCTCCCTGTAGTAAGAGGCTGCGCCGACCCCGCCCATTTCCTCAGCCTGCTTCACCTTTTCTTCGAGCAAGACCAGGGCAGCGACCCTCTTGCGATGGAGGATGTCCTCACTCCTGGCTCTCTCGTAGCGGCGGGGGTAGGGCTTCCGGGCAGCAGTAGAAATGGCGTGCACCACGTGCAGTTCCGAGCCGGTGCTACTAGCGAGCTCGACGGCTGTCCTCACGGCGAGCGTTGATTCTTTTGATCCGTCGGTTGCCAGCAATATCTTCGTCGGGTACATAGCTCCAAAAAAGCTCCTACACCTTTGCCTGGTGTAGAAGTCAACAGCACCCCTGTTGCGGGTGCAGTTACTTAGACGAACCCCATCGCCTTTTCCCCTGTACCGCGCTCATTATACACAGCCTTGCCAGCGTACGGCTCTACTTCAGTGAGCATGATGCGCAGTTCCCCTCAAAACAGGTTATGAGGTTCTCGACGGAGGTGTTCTCAGAGGTTCGCAAACTTATGCTCTAGAGGACGAGCGGCAGCATATGCAGTCCGCGCAAGAATAATCCTCGGCGCCAGCGCAGGGTTTCTGGCGCCACCGCTAAACGTGCGTGAGGGAAGCGCCTCAGGAGCGCGCTTATGGCTATCTGTCCTTCCATGCGAGCGAGAGGTGCTCCCAGACAATGATGCACGCCACCCCGCCCGAGGGCTAGGTGCCTGTTTGGATCGCGCGTCAGGTTGAGGACGTCGTGGCCCTCGACTTCCCGCTCGTCGTGGTTGGCCGAGCCGAGTACCGCCAGGACCAGCTCGCCGCGCGGGATTGTCGTCCCTGCGATCTCCACGTCCTCGCGTGCGTAGCGTTCGGTCGCCAGCTCTACGGGGCTGGTGTAACGTAAGAGCTCCTCGACCGCCGGCTTGGTGAGAGAAGGGTCGCTGCTGAGGACCTCTGCCTGTTCGGGGTGCTCGAGGAGGGCGAGCGCTCCGCTGGCGATCAGATTCACAGTGGTCTCGTGGCCAGCGACTAGGAGCAGGAACGCCATGGCCAGGACTTCGTCTTCACTGAGCTTGTCGCCTTCCTCCTCAGCCCGAACCAGAGCTGTGAGGAGATCGTCTCCTGGCTCTACACGCCGCCGATCGATGATCTTGCGGAGGTAGCGCGTGAACGCCATCGCGGAGGGAAGCGCGCGGAGCATGTCGCGGCCCGAGGAGACTGAAACCAGTTTGCCGGACCACCGGTGGAACTTGCGCCGGTCTTCTGCAGGTACTCCTAAGAGCTCGGCGATCACTGTAGCGGGTATGGGCAGCGCGTAGTCGCCCACCAGTTCTGCACCGCCTTTGCGCTCCATAACGTCTAGCAGCTCCTCAGATAGAGTCTCGATCCGCCCGCGCAGCCGCTCGATGAGGCGGGGAGTGAATGCCTTGCTCACGAGCGCGCGCAACCGCGCGTGGTCCGGGTCGTCAAGGTCGAGCATGTTGCGCTCGAGCGGCTTGAGGAAGCCCGGCACCCACGGAGTCTTCCTCAGCTGCTCAGGGTCCATCGCGTTCAGACGATCTTTGGCGAAGGTGTCGTCCCTCAGCACCCCGGCCACGTCCTCGTAGCGGGTCACCAACCACGCTACCCGCTTATCGGGCAGCGTGGTACGCCAAACGGGGGCTTCGGCGCGCAGGCGTGCGTAGAACGGGTAGGGGTTCGCCTTGAATTGAGGGTTGGCTAGATCGGGCGGGTTGATACAGTCCATATCGGTCTCCATCTTCACGCGAAGCTCAAGAGCACACCTTTGGCCAGCTTCGTGAGAGCCGACGAGCGGACTCGAACTGCTGACCTCATCTCATTACGAGTGCTAATTCATGCGTTACAAGGGGTTGCAGAGGATTGGAAATGCCGCATATCTAAGCCGTATTCGTTTCTGCGGCTTGCTGTACGTTGCACCGTGCTGCACTCGCGGTGGTGTCAGGGTGGTGTCAGGAGGCGGTGGATTACGCGTCGCCGACTCTTTGAGCTCGATTGGCGAGTAGCCATAGAGCCACGTCGGGGACTAGTTCTGATCTCGCTCATCGTGTAGCTCCCGCGTGGAGCCGCATGAACTCTACGTGTTGCTCGTACTGGTCGAGCACGTCGTCGATCAATTGGCTGTGGGTATAGCCCATCACGTCATAGCCCTGGCCACCCTCGCGCAGATGCACGTCCAGCCGGTAGTAGACATCGGTGTCGCGTAGAGACCGGTCTCCGTACACCGGCATCCTGGCCTCCCGAGGCTCGACCCTATACTGGAACGGCGCCTCTTCGCCCAAATCCGCCATGAGCTCCACGTAAGAGTGTCCCGAGTCGTCTGTGCCGTGATGCACCTCCGCCTCGATGCCATGCTCGCGTAGCTCCTCGCGCACCTCGGTCAAAGCCGGAAGCGCAACCACCGAGAGGAACTCCGAGGCTTTCTCATAATCCGGAAAGCTCATGCTTCGCCTCAGACGCTGCCGCCAGGTCAGTGCGACCGTCCGGTCGCCGTCTGGGCTGATGCTACGTCCGGACAACCGCGCGGGCAGGCTATGGCGCCGAGAATCCTCGCGGAACCCTTCCACGCGCAAAGCCTTGTACAGACCAAACATCAGCAGGACCATCACGAACGCGAACGGCAAACCCATGATGATCGTGGCGTACTGCAACGCCGTTATCCCACCGACTATGAGCATCGCCAGGGTGAGTAGACCGGTAGTAACCGCCCAGAAGATCCGGACCGATTTGGAGGCGTCGTCACGTGGCGTCTTGAGATACGAGGTGAGGTTGGCCATCACCAGCGCGGCGGAGTCGGCGGAGGTGATGTAGAAAAGCAGTCCGACGAAAGTGGCGAGCGAAGCGATGAGCGGGAAGGCGGGATACTGCTGAAGCAGGGTATAGAAGCCTTGCTCGGGTTGGTTCATCGCAGCCTGGCCGAATTGCTCGTCCCCGCTTCTCACGAGCTCTATGGCGCTGTTGCCGAAGATCGAGACCCACATGAGGACATACAAGAACGGGATGATGAGCGTCCCGGTAACAAACTGCCGGATCGTGCGGCCCCGGGAGATCCGGGCCAGGAACAGCCCGATGAAGGAGGCCCAGGCTATCCACCACGCCCAGAAGAACAGCGTCCAACCGTTCAGCCAGGCCGTGGGCCGGTCGAACGCGAACGTCTGCATGGTAAGCCCCGCGAAGTTGCTCACGTAGTCGCCGATATTGAGCACCACCGCGTTCAACAAGAAGATGGTCTGGCCGGTTACTAGGACAAAGCCTGCTAGTCCGAGTGCGAGCAGCACGTTAAGCTCCGACAGCCGTCGGATACCCCTATCGACACCACTGACCGCCGAGATCGTTGCTACGAGGACAGCGAGTACCACAAGACCGGTCTGCGCGGCCAGGCCTTCAGGGATGTTGAAAAGGATCTTCAGCCCGAAGTTGAGAAAGACCACGCCTATCCCCAAGGAGGTGGCGACGCCGAAGATCGTGCCGAGGACGGCGGCGAGATCTACTCCGTGACCGAGCGGGCCGTAGATGTGCCTGCCGAAAATGGGGTATAGCGCTGACCGGATGCTCAGAGGGAGGTTCATCCGGTAGGCGAAGTATGCCAGTGCTATCCCCATCAGCGTGTACATCCCCCAGCCGCTGAGGCCGTAGTGGAAGAGCGTCCACACGGTCGCCTCCCTGGCAGCATCCAACGTCTCACCCTCGCCAACGGGCGGGGCGAGATACTGGGTAACAGGCTCGGCGACCGAGAAAAACATCAGGTCGGTACTGATGCCGGCGGCGAACAACATCGCGGCCCAGGAGAAAGTGCTGAATTCGGGCTCGGAATGCTCCGGTCCCAGCTTCGTCTTGCCGTACCGGGAGAGCGCAAGGAAGATCACGAAGGCCAGGAAGACCGTCGCGATCAGGATATAGAACCAACCGAATCCTTCCGAGATCCACCCAACCACCACCCCGATGGTCGCACCGGCGCCCTCCGGGCTGATGATCGCCCACAACGCGATCGCGATGATGCAAACGGCGGAGCCGAAGAAGACGACCGGGTTGATGCGGGTGTTGGGCTGCGTGCTTTGTTCTTCGGGTTGTCTCGTCTCGGTCATGAGGCTGCTCCCCTGTCGCGTTACGCCGAGTCGCCCAGTAAATAGAGCGAGCGATCGTCAAGACACCGGTAGTAAAGCACAAAACTAACGCCCTTAACCAAGATGGACTTTGGCAAGCTGGCGAGACGTCCGGATTTCGAGAACCTGCCGCGCCTGTGGGTCGCCGAGATAGTCTGAACGCAAATGACAAAAACGGACGTGTTCGCTCTCGAGACTCGCGGGGATCACGTAACGTATCTCTACTTCATCGTCGGTGACGATCACCCGGTCGATCAACAGCTCATCCAGCTTTCGCCTCTGCTCGAAGGTGGCATCTGCAAGTCCGCCACGCGCCCACCACTCGCTTTTTCAGCTCGGCGCCTCACCTTCCGGCGGAGGAGAGGCTGCGGCATCATTGGTTCCACCTTGTGGAAACGGCTGCTGGCAGGGATCTTCGGCCTCATCGGTCTCGTAGTGTGGAAGAGGTTCCTGGGCGAGAAAGGCGAAGCCCAGAGTGCGCCCCGAGATATCCTTACCGCAGCGCCTGGGGAACCTTGGACCAAGAGCAGCTTTATGAGTGGCCGAGAGTTCGAGCACTTTATGGCGGACTTGTTCCGCACAGCGGGATACAAGGTGGACGTCGTTGGCGGTACCGGCGACCAAGGCGTGGACCTACTAATCCTTGTTCTGATTTTGTGCTCATTTGCAGGGTTTTCTCCCAGTAGGGGCGGTGGGACTCGAACCCACACTCCTTCTCAGGACCCGGATTTTAAGTCCGGTGCGTCTGCCGATTCCGCCACGCCCCCGAGGATTCGGTCGGGAGTATAACAGCTAGTCATCCATGTTCTTCGCGGTGCAGCAGCCTTCCGGGTAGGGATGCTCGAGGCGCCGGAGGGTCCATTCTGCCACAGGATTAGGGATGGCGTCCGAGATGTGTAGGGCCGTGAATGCGTGGAGGCACTTGACGCTGCCGCGGGCTGCGTCGCGGACACCTGCGACGCGCGTTCCGTAGAGGGAGACGTGCTCGCTATGGATCTCCTCGACGGTTGCTTCGCCGACCTCCACTCGTGCCTCCCGGACGCCGCCGGTCGACTCCACGCGAGAGATGGCGGCGACCAGGCTCGGGCAGGTAACCCAGAAACTCGTAGGCATCTCGCGCGTCCGCTCGTTCTCGATAACGCTCGGCACTCCGAAAGGGCAACGGGCAGCGACGCGGAAAGGACGCGGCCTGCGTCCGAGCTGTCGTGTAACAGCCTCGTAGTCTTCGAAGCTTTCAGCCATCAGCCTTCAGCTTCTTTCGATCTGTTGCTGGCTGAGCTCCATAACGCGAAGTCGTAGCCGCCTGCGCCAGGTTGCCGTCGAACTGCTGGCCTCACGGTACCCTTGCTGACCGCTGACTGCTGAAAGCTGACAGCTATCATTCCTTCGGAATGATATACACCTTCTCGCCGGGACGGACCATCCCGTAGCGTTCGCGGGCGGCACGTTCGATGCCGGCGGGGGTTTGCAGTTCCTTTATGAGTCGTTCGTTCGCGACGTTTTGTGTTCGCGTTTTCTGCAGTTTCTGTTCGAGGGCGGGGATCTCGGCCCGGTTGTGCATTATGTTCTGGAGCGGCGGCACGTAGGAGGCGAGGAGGAGGCCCAGGAAGGCCGCGTAGAGTGCGACCCCCAGCGGCCTCAGTCTCCTGGGTACGCTCATTCCGGGCTCACCATACTCCTTCTATATGTCCTCGCCCACCGTGGAGACCTCGACGACGTTCGTCGAACCTGGCACGGACCCGGCCGTCCCGCCCGTGAGGATGACCTCGTCGCCGTCCTTGAGGTGTCCGGCCCCCCTGGCGGCCTCGATGGCCCGCCCGAAGCGTTCCTCCAGGGAGCCGGCCTGTTCCCCGTGGATGGAGACGACGCCCCACACGAGCGCGAGCATCCTGACCGTGTGCTCGATGGGGCTAATGGCCAGGATCTTGTTGGGCGGCCTGAAGCGGGCGACCCTTATGCAAGATAGCCCCGTCTGGGTCGAGGTCAGGATGGCTTCGGCCTGGAGGTCTTCCGCGAGCTCGCAGGCCGCGTGGGTAACGGCGTCGTAGCGGTCGCCCCTCCCCCAGGAAGCCGAGGCCGGGATGTCCCGCCCGTAGTTTATGGCCCCTTCAGCGGCCCGGCAGATACGCTCCATCTCTAGCACGCTCTGCATCGGATAGCGTCCGGCGGCCGTCTCCCCCGAGAGCATTACCGCGTCGGCCCGATCGAAGATCGCGTTCGCCACGTCGGAGACTTCGGCGCGCGTCGGACGGGGGTTCCGGATCATGGAGTCGAGCATCTGGGTTGCCACGATGACCGGCTTGCCGAGCCGCCTGCAACGCGCGACCATGCGTTTCTGCTCTATGGGAACCCGCTCGGCGGAGAGCTCGACCGCGAGGTCCCCCCGCGCGACCATGATGCCGTCCGAGGCCACTATTATCTCCTCGATGTTGTCTATAGCCTCGTGCTTCTCGATCTTGGAGATAACGGGCACGTTGCCGCCGAACTCTTCTATCCGCTCCTTGACCTCCCTGACCTCGTCCGCGGTGCGCACAAAGGACATCGCCACCCAGTCAGGGTGGAGCTCCTCCATCCCGAAACGCAGGTCCTCGACGTCCTTGGGCGTGAGGCCCCTTATGGAGAGGGTAGAGTCGGGAAAGTTGAGCCCCTTGTGGGAAGAGACGGAGCCGCCTTCGAGGACCTCGCAGACGACCTCGCCATCCTCGACGCTCTCGACGCGCAGCCCGATGAGGCCGTCGTCTATGAGCAGACGATGGCCGGGGCGCACGTCGTCGGCCAGCCTATCGTATGAGGTCGAGAGCCGGCTCGCATCCCCCGTGAAGTCTCCGGGCGCGATAACGACCCTGCTGCCCACTACCAGCTCCGTCTCGCCCTCGACCTCACCGGTCCGGATCTTGGGCCCCTGGACGTCCTGCAAGATCGCGACGTTGCGCCCTAGCTCCCTCGCGACGCAGCGTACGATCTCGGCGTTCTTCAGGTGCATGCTGTGCTCGCCGTGGGAGAAATTGAACCTCGTCACGTCCACCCCGGCCCGCACGAGCGACCCGATGGCCTCCTCCGTGGAGGTGGCGGGCCCCAGGGTCGCGACTATCTTCGTCCTGCGCAACGTCAGTCCTCTCTCCCCGGCTTCACCCTAGGGTTGAAAGCCGCAAGGCCAGGATAGAAGGCCGAACTTCCGAGCGCCTCCTCTATGCGCAAGAGCTGGTTGTACTTGGCGACACGTTCGCCGCGGGCCGGCGCGCCCGTCTTGATCTGGCCCGCGTTCACCGCCACGGCGAGGTCGGAGATCGTCGCGTCCTCGGTCTCACCGCTGCGGTGGCTGATCATCGTGGTGTAACCCGACTTGTGCGCGAGCTCCATCGTCTCGAACGTCTCCGTGAGCGTGCCGATCTGGTTGACCTTTATGAGGATGGAGTTTCCGATACCCTCGCCGATGCCACGGGCGAGTATCTTCGGGTTCGTCACAAAGAGGTCGTCGCCGACGAGCTGCACCCTGTCTCCCAGCCTCTCGGTGATCATAGCCCAACCCTCCCAATCGTCCTCGGCGAGGCCATCCTCGATGCTCAGTATGGGATATTCCTCGCACAGGCCCACGTAGTAGTCGACCATCTCCTCTCGGGAGAGCTTCTTACCCTCGCCGGCAAGATCGTACGCGCCGTCCTCGTAGAACTCGGAGGCGGCGGGGTCGAGCGCGAAGGCTATCTGGTCTCCCAGGGAGTACCCGCTCCTCTCCACGGCCTCCGAAATGAGCCCGAGCGCCGCGCCGTTGCTCTCCAGGTCGGGCGCGAAGCCACCCTCGTCGCCGATGCCTCCCGAGAGCCCGCGCTCGGCAAGAAGCTTCTTGAGTACCTGGTAGACCAGCGCGACCGAATGGAGCGCCTCCGAGTAGGTCTCGAAACCCACGGGCACGACCATGAACTCCTGGAAATCCACGTTGTTGGCAGCGTGGGCGCCCCCGTTCAGGATGTTGGCGCAAGGGACGGGAAGGGTGTAAGCCCCGACTCCCCCCAGGTAACGATACAGCGGGAGCGCGGCGGCTTCCGCAGACGCCCTGGCCGCCGCCAGAGAGACGCCGAGGATCGCGTTGGCCCCCAGGCGACCCTTGTTGTCCGTACCGTCCGCTTCGATCATGGCAAGGTCGAGGGTTCTCTGGTCGGCGGCGTCGAGGCCGACGACGACCTGTGCCAGCTCGGTGTCCACGTTCTCGGCGGCGTTTAGTACGCCCTTGCCGCCGTAGCGTTCCCCCTCCCCGTCACGCAGCTCGACCGCCTCGTTCTGGCCCGTAGAAGCCCCAGAGGGGACCGAGGCCCGCCCGACGAACCCGCTCACCGTGGCCAGCTCCACCTCGACCGTCGGATTTCCCCTGGAGTCCAGGATCTCTCGCCCGTGGACAGCGATGATCTCCGTCATGTTCCTCCCTCTGGTCGGAAGCTGGTCAGCATTTCAGCCGGTCAGCATTTCAGCTTCTCAGCCTCCAACCATTCTCCCCTTTTCGGACGCCTCCCAATCTACTAGCTGACATGCTGACAAGCCGCGAAGCGGCGTGCTGACATGCTGACTAGCTTTATCTTAACTCTACGCGCTAACGTCGCGCGGCGCCACAAATTTACCTGATGCTTATCCCTGTCCCGGCGGCTCGTAGCCCTTCAGGTACTTGACGTTGCGCTCCTCTTTCTGCTCCTCGATCCACTTGTTGAACTCTTCGGACTGCCTTTCGGCGGCGAGCTGGGACCTTATCTGCGACTCGACCTCCTGAAGTGAGCGGGTTTGCTCGGGCTTTACGTCCGTAACCTTCAGGATGTGGTAGCCGAACTCGGTCTCGACGGGACCGACGATCTCGTCCTGCTCGGCCCCGAAAGCGGCCTGCTCGAACTCAGGCACGGTCTCACCCTTGCCGAGGCAGCCGAGGTCCCCGCCGTTCTCGGCGCTGCCCGGGTCCTGGGAGTTCTCCTTGGCGAGCTCCGCGAAGTCCCCACCGTTCTCCAACTGCTGCTTTACGTCCTCGGCCTTCTGTTTCTGGTCTTTGTTGAAGAGGATGTGCCTGACACAACGCTGTGCTGGGGTCGCGAACTGGGCCTCTTTGTTCTTCTCGTAGTAGTTCTGGATCTCTTCGTCGGAAGGCTCTGCGTTGCCGGCCACCCTCTCCTGTACCTCCTGGACGGGGAGGTTCTCACGGATGTCCTCGCGGAGCTGTTCCTCCGTTATGTTGTTCTGCTTCAAGGCCTGCTCGTAGGCCTCCTGGTTGCTCACGTCCTGCCCCGAGGCGCGGGCCTGGTCGCCCACCTGCTCCTTGAGCTTCGCGAGTTCCTGGTCGGCCTCTTTGTCGGAGACCGTTATGTTTTGCTCCTGGGCGTAGGCCTTGGCTATCTCGATGCTGACGAGCTGGGGTAGGATCTGCTGTACGGTGGCCTGGTACTGGGGGTCGTCTTTGGGCACGCCGCTCTGCTCGGCGAACTCGTCCAACTCTCCCTGAGTTACGTCGCCGCCCTCGAACGTCACCACTTTCTTGGCCTGGGAGTCGACATTGGCGGTCGGCTCGGCAGGAGCGCAACCCGCCACGACGAGTATGGCGACCCCTACCAACAAAAAGACGTACAACATCCTGTTCTCGAAAAACTTGCTCAAGACGACGAAGAACCTCACTGTATAGATGCCAGAGACCGCCCGGGATTATAGCACGCAGTATGGCAGGCTCGGCCTTCAGGTGGCCCGCGCGAGCGCCTGCAGCGACACTTCCGCCAGGATCAAGGGACTCGACTCGGGGGCGCGGACCGAAGTCCTGCCCGTCCTCGTCGTGACGGTTCCACCCGTAGCCTTCCTTATGAGGGCGGGGGCGGCTGAGCCCGCCGTGGCGCCTGTGATGGTGAGGTTGTCCGAACGGTACGTGACAGAGGTAGCGCCAACCTCCCGCGCGAGGAGCTTGACCCGCGAGAGGCCGAGCAGGTTCCTGGCCGGCTCAGGGAGCGCCCCGAAGCGGTCGACGAGCTCCTCGGCCAGGTCTTCCACCTCGGCCAGGGAGCCGAGGCCCGAAGCCCTGCGGTAGAGGTCTACGCGTTCGATCTCATCCATGACGTAGCCCGGCGGCAGATACGCGTCGAGCCTGAGCTCCACGATAACGGGCCGCTCTTCGCGCCGCTCCTCGGGCTCGCCCCTTGCGGCCGCGACGGCCTCTTCCAAAAGGGTCAGGTACATCTCGAAGCCGACGGCCGCTATGTGCCCCGACTGCTCGGCGCCGAGCAGGTTCCCCGCGCCCCGGATCTCCAGATCCCGCATGGCGATGGCAAATCCGCTCCCCAGCTCGGTGAAGTCCATCAACGCTTCGAGCCGCTTTTGTGACTCGACAGTCGCCCCGAGAGGGGCAAACAGGTAAGCGTAAGCCTGCTCGGTGGAGCGTCCGATCCTTCCCCGAAGCTGGTAGAGCTGGGCCAGGCCCATGGCGTCCGAGCGGTCGACGATCAGGGTGTTCGCCGTGGCGACGTCGAGCCCGCTCTCGACGATGGTCGTCGTGACGAGGACATCGGCCCGCCCGTCGAGGAAGTGCTTCATTACTCCCTCAAGCGTCCGCTCGGGCATCTGCCCGTGTGCGGTAACGAAGCGCACACCGGGCAGGAGATCTCGCAGCCTCTCTGCTACCTCGTCTATGCTCTCCACGCGGTTGTGGACGAAGAAGGTTTGTCCGCCGCGGGCGACCTCACGCTCGATGGCGTGCTTTACGAGGTCCTCGTCGTAGGGACCTACGTGCGTGAGGATGCTGCGCCGCCCGGCCGGGGGAGTCTCGATCACGCTTATGTCTCGCAGGGAGGCGAGGCCCATCTGCATGGTGCGTGGGATGGGGGTCGCCGTCAGCGTGAGTACGTCCACGGAGGTCTTGTACTCCTTGATGCGCTCTTTGTGCCTGACGCCGAAGCGCTGCTCCTCGTCCACGACGACGAGCCCGAGGTCCCTGGGCCTGACCTCGGACCCGAGCAGCGCGTGCGTCCCGACGAGAACGTCAACCTCCCCGGCCTGGAAGTCGGCCAGTATCCTGCGCCGCTCGGCAGGCAAGGTGAAGCGCGAGAGGCTCTCCACCCTGACTGCGTAGGCATCGAGCCTCTCTCTGAAGGTCCGCTCGTGCTGCTGCACGAGAATAGTCGTCGGGGCGAGCATCATGGTCTGTTTGCCGGCGAGCGCCGCCTTGAAGGCGGCCCGAACGGAGACCTCCGTCTTGCCGAAGCCGACGTCTCCACAGACCAGACGGTCCATGGGGTGAGGCCTCTGCATGTCCGACTTGACGGCGGTGATGGCGGATTCCTGATCCGGGGTCTCCTGGTAAGGGAAGCTCTCCTCGAGCTCCCTCTCCCACTCCCCGTCCTCGGGGAAAGCGAAGCCGGGGGCCGAGGCCCTCGCCGCGTGCAGCCGCAGGAGCTCGCCAGCGAGGGCCTTGACCCGCTTACGGACCCTGTCCGTAACCTGCGCCCACGTCGCGCCACCGAGCTTGTCGAGGCGCGCACCGTCGCCGCCCACGTACTTGTGCAACAGCTCCATCTGCTCGTATGGCACGAAGAGCGTGTCGCCCCCGCGGTAGCTCACCTGCATGTAGTCGCGGGTGGATCCGAGGACCTCCTTGGCCACGAGGCCCTCGAAACGCCCGATGCCCTGCATGGCGTGCACGACCAGGTCCCCGACCTTCAGATCCGCGAAGGACGCGAGCGACCTGCCGCCCGTACGGCGCCTCGCCTCGCGCCTGCGGCCGAGCAGGGAGTCCCGCCTGAAGACCGCGACCCCGCCTTCGGGGTAGGTGAACCCCTCCTCGACCTCTCCGGGAAGAGCGTAGAGACCGGGCGGCAACTGTGCGTCGACCCGCGCGGTTTCGCGCATGGTGCGGTGGATCTCCCTGAAAGCGTACACCGTCCGCCTCGCCTCACCGCGTGAGGAGCAAGCGACGAAGACAGCGAGCCCGTCCTCGACGAGCGCGTCGAGCCTGCGGGCCGCCTCCCTCAACGTGTCGGCGAACGCCGCGACTGGTGGAGCCGAAATCGTCTCTCCTTCTTCACCGAGGGAGAACTCGACGTCGGGATCGGGCATCCCCCTGTCGTAGAGCTCGTGGACGAGCCCCTCTACTACTTCGGAGACATCTTCCTGTGGCTCTTCACGCCAGATCTCGACGCCCTCGGGAAGCATCGTACGCGGCGAGACGGGGTTCAGCCCGAGCAGGAGCCGGTCGAGTCCGGGTACCCGCACGCCCCGGCGGGCCTCCTCGGGCAAGTTCCCGTCCGTGGCCGCGAGGCCGGCCAGGTCGCCTTCGCGGGCGGCGTAGACCGTTACGGCTTCCAGCTCGCGTACGACACGCTGGGTGGCGAGCGAGACGGCGCGGACGCTCTCTATCTCATCGCCCCACCACTCCACACGCACGGGCGAACGTCTGGTGCTCGGGAACACGTCTACGATGCCGCCGCGAACGGCGAACTCCCCAGGGCGGGAGATCCTGTCGACCCGCTCGTAGCCGAGGACGACGAGGCGTTCCAGCGTCGCATCGAGCTCGATCTCCGCCCCCGCGTCCAGTTCCATCGGCTCGTAGAGCGGCGTCCGTTCCATAAAGGCCAGCGGTCCTGCCACCACGACGCGGGCCGAACGCAGTGAACGCAAAGCCCTCTGGCGCCGTCCGACCCTGCTCACGGCGGGGTCGAAGACGTCCCCGTAAGGGGCGCCGCGGGAGGGCAGATGGACGACGCGGCCCTCGGTGAAGACCCCGGCCTCGCGGGCGTACCGCTCGGCCGCCTCCTCGCTCGCCGCGAGCAGGAGCGCGGGGCGCCCGGCGTTCGCGGCCAGGTATGCGCGGACCCTGCGTGGGGCCCTGAGGGATCTCGTTTTCGTGCCCCCGCTCACCAGTAGATTCTACCGCCTGAGTGTGGATCTCAAGCAACGAGATTCACCTCTGGGATAATCCCTCGAGCCGTGACAGTTACCCTGGAGGCCCGTAGATGCCTACTCTCGACGAGCTGAACGAACGCGGTATGGGAACCCTGCCCGGTCTCATCGGGTTGACGATACTGGAGGCGGAGGAAGGTAAGATCTCGAGCCGCCTCGATCTCCGTAACGAGCTCATGGCCCCGAACGGCTACCTGCACGCGGCGACGGTGGTCGCCCTTGCGGATACCTCGTGCGGTTACGGAACATTCGTGAACCTGCCAGATGGCGCACAGAGCTTCACGACGATCGAGCTGAAGAGCAACTTCGTCGGGACCAAACGTGGGGGTGCGATCGGGTGCGAAGCGAAGCTCGTCCACGGTGGGCGCACGACGCAGGTGTGGGACGCGACCGTTTTCGACGAGGAGGGAGGCAAGCCGATTGCGCTCTTCCGATGCACGCAGATGATCCTCTATCCGCGCTGAACGGCCCCCACTTTCCGGGGAGCGATGCCCGTGATAAGGACGACGCTCGTGAGGATGATCCCGAGCCCGGCCAGCGTGCCAAGCCCGAACGGCTCCTCGAGTAACAGGACGCCGAACAACAGCCCGAAGACGGGCACGAGTAGTGTGACGGTGAGTGTGCTCGTGGGCCCGACGTTCTCGATGAGTCGGAAGTAGATCAGGTAAGCCACCGCGGTCGAAAGGAACGCCAGACCTAGCATGGAGAGAGTTACGCCGGTCGAAGGCGCCCTTTCGGGCAGACTAACGACGGCCAGGGGCAATAAGAGCGCCGTGGCCCCGCCAAGCTGTCCTATGGCCATCCCTAGCGGTGGGATAGCCGCAAACGATCGCTTGGCGTAGGTGGCCCCCAGCGCGTAAGAGAGCGAAGCAAGCAACATCGCCGCCACGGCCAACAGGACGGCCCCGTTCAAAGGGAGCGGGTCCCAGCCAACAAGCACACTGACCCCGACGATTCCAAGGGCTATCCCGACGGCTTTTCTGGTCGTCAGGACGTCGCCCATCCACACCGCGGCAACGATCGCGCTAAACATTACGGTGGTCGCGTTCAGGATAGCGGCGAGAGACGCCGTAAGGTGTATCTCGGCGGCGGAGATAAGGGAGAAAGGCAAGGCCGCGTTGAAGAACCCGAGGACGAGGAACGACCTCCACCGGCCCCGGATCTTCGGCATGCTGCCGACGGCGAGGGCGTAGAGAAACAGGGCCGCGACAGCGAGACCGGCGCGCAACTCTACGAGCACGAAGGGACCCAACGCGGGCACGGCGACGCGGATAAACAGGAACGAGCCGCCCCATAGCGCGCCTAGCAGCATGAGACCAGCGAAATCTCTCGGTCTCACAGTACGCTCCTTCTAGACGAGAAGTACGTTGTGTTGCCCTCTCGACCGCTCCACAAACTAGCTGCCCGCCGCGGCGAGTACGCTACGCTCGTGCTCAAGTAAGCGCTCCTTGAGGTGTAGGCCACCGTTGAACCCGCCGAGCGTGCCGTCAGCGGCGATAACACGGTGGCAGGGTACGACCACGGGCAAGACGTTGGAGGCGTTCGCCCTGCCGACGGCCCTGGCCGCGCCAGGCCGTCCGAGGGAGTCTGCGATCTCCCCATACGACCTGGTCTCCCCAAACGGGATGCGCGTCAACTCCGTCCAGACGGCCTTCTGCCACTCCGAGCCGGCGAGCGCGAGCGGCACGTCGAAGGTCTTGCGACGCCCGCTTACATACTCAGCCAACTCTTTTCGCACGCCATCGGTTCTGGTCTCGTCCACTTCCACGACGTAACCTTCGTCCTGCAGATCCTCCTCCATTACAGGCCCGTAGTCGCTCTCTACGAAGTGCAGCCGCACGAGAGTTCCATCCTCGTTTACCGCGAACGCGAGCGGGCCTGCAGGGGACTCTACCTCATCGATGTAAACTTTCATGCTACCACCTCTCCTTTCGCTGTCCGATCCTTCTCGTCACCAAGGCTCGCCCACAGGTGCTGCGTGGCGTAGGCGCGCCAGGGTCTCCACCGTTCGGCGACGACACTCTGCCGGTCGCCCGCGTGGCCGAGCCTGGAGATTGCCTTTCTGACACCGAGGTCCGAGGGAAGAAACGCGTCGGGGTCGCGGAGCGCGCGCATCGCAACGTATGAAGCGGTCCACGGACCTATTCCTCGCACCTCCAGCAACCGTCGTTCGACATCCTCGCGTTCGGAGCCCGCATCGAGCAGGATCCCACCTCCTGCAATGGCGCGCGCGAGAGTGCGCAACGTTTCGCGACGCGCACCGGGGATGCCGAGTCCGTCGAGTGTCGCCGCGGCAACGGCGTGCGGCCCTGGGAAGAGATGGGTAGGTTCGCCGTCCCCGACTGCGAGCGTCTCGGGGAGCGGCTCTCCGCAGCGGGCGACGAGCCGCCCGGCGAGGGTCCGGGCGCCGGCCACGGAGACCTGCTGGCCAAGAACCGCCCGGAAGGCGAGTTCGGCTCCGTCCACGCTCCCTGGTACGCGCCGTCCCGGTGTACGACGAACGAGTGCGCCGATAAAAGGGTCCGCCCCGAGCACGTCGGCGACGGCGACGGGGTCGGCGTCGAGGTCGAGGAGCGAACGACATCGTTGCACCGCGCTACCAAGGTCCCTCACGTTCTCGAGCGTGAGCACGCACCTGACGTGGTCGCCGCCGTCGGAGAGGGCCACGACTCCGGCGCCGTGCGGCAGACGCAGCGTCCGGCGGTACGTCTCCCCGTCGAACGTCTCTACGCCGGCTACCGCGCGCGTACCGAGGAACTGCAGCATACCGCCCGCGTCGAACGGTTTCCTGAACGGCAGTCGGAGTGGGATCTCCCCGCGCACCGTCTCGTCGTGCTGTCCGCGAACGCGTCGCAGCTCTCTCGGGGTTACGGCGAAGACTTCGCGGATCGTGTCGTTGAACTGGCGTACGCTCGTGAATCCGGCGGCGAACGCGACCTCGGTGATGGGTAGGTCTGTGGTCTCCAAGAGAAGCCTGGCTGTGTGGGCGCGTCGCGCGCGGGCGAGCGCGAGCGGACCGGCGCCAACGTCGGCACAGAGCAGACGGTGCAGGTGACGCTCCGTGTAGCCGAGCCGCCGCGCGAGCCCTGCGACACCGTCCCTGTCGACGACGCCGTCAGCGATGAGCCGCATCGCGCGTGCGACGATGTCGGCCCTGTTGTCCCACTCCGGCGAGCCAGGCACGGCGTCCGGCCTGCACCGCTTGCAGGCGCGAAAACCGGCGTACTGAGCGGCGGCCGCGGTCGGATAAAAGCGGACGTTGGACCGCTTGGGAGTCGCGGCGGGACAACTGGGCCGGCAGTAGATCCCCGTGGAGGTGACAGCGACGTAGAACCATCCGTCGAAGCGGACGTCGCGGCCGCGTACGGCGCGATAGCGATGTTCGAACTCCTTCAACATGACGACATTGTCGCATCCAACAGGCGAGATTACTGGCGGAAATCGGACATCGGTATCATCGGAGTCGGTACTGTGGAGATGAGGAGCGTGGGGGGTCATAGCAGGTTCGTCTGCAGGGCTCGCAGCGCGAGAACGGTTCCTACCCCTATCACCATCGCAGCGGGCAGGCTCCCTGTTCTGAGAGAGACGATCACGACGACGACCGCGGCCAACACTTCGATTGGTCCGCCCATAAAGATGGCAGGGGCGACGAGCGAGACGAGGATCGCACCCGGTATCTGATCTAACCACGCCCCTGCTCGCTCGGAGAGGTCGAACCTGCTCGCGAGCCAGAGCCCACCCGAGCGGGTGGCGTACGTCGCGAGCGCCATCAAGATGATCGCGAGCAGGGTGCCGGGATCAATGGCCACGCCGCACCACCCCCGCGAAGCTCCCTGCGAGAGCGCCGAGCAGGATGTACCACTGGCCCGGCAGCAAGTGGTGCGCCGCCACAGCGACCGCAGCAGCGACCGTCCAGGGGAGGATGTCGGACTTCCCGTTCCACATCCCCGCGATGAGCGCGAGGAACACGGCGGTGAAAGCGAAGTCGAGCCCCCAGCGTGAGGGATCTTCCACCACACCGCCAAGAGCGCCGCCGGCGAATGTGGACCCTGTCCAGGCGAGGAACATCAACAACCCGCCGCCGACCAGGAACGCGGCGTCGCGGCGTCCCTTGGCGAACTCGCCCATGGTTAGCGCCCAGTTCTCATCAGCCATGAAGAACACGGACCCATAAGCCCTGAGACGCGGCAACTTCGAGAACACGGGCGCGAGGGCCGCGCCCATCAGCACGTGCCTGAGACCAACGACGAGCGTAGCGAGGACGATGGTAGCTACCGGCAGCGGGGCCGCCCATAGCCCAAGCACAACGAACTGTGCCGCCCCCGAGAATACGAACGCGCTCATCAGCGCGGCCTCAGCGGCGCCGAGACCGGCCTGACCCGCCAGAGTCCCGAACACGAGGCCGATGCCGCAACCGCTGATAGCGATGGGCACGCATCGTCTCGCCCCCGCGAGCGCGCCCGCAAGGGTGAACGTGATCCGGCCCTCTTTCCCTGAGGTGTTTTCCTCCGGCACGACGCCTAACTGCGGAACGCCCGATAGTGTGGAATGGAGAGTGCGCCGAACACCCCTAGCAATCGCTGCCTGACACCCGCCCCAGAGTGGCGTCTCAGATCAAGCCGCCAGCCGCGACCCCACCGCCGGTATCCGGCCCGGCCAGGATAACCCGCCCGCGACTCCGATGCGATGACCTCTCCAGCACCTATCTCACGCGCCAGCTCTCTTGATCCCCGGTACAACGCCAGGGCCAGCCGTTCCTCGCCCGCCCACGGGTCCACAACGAGTAACCCAAGTATTAGCCGCTTGGACTCCGTCCGGTAACGCACCGCGCCAAGCACCTTTCCGTCCTTCTGCGCGACGATGAACCTCTCCTCGAAGGCCACCCATCGCGGTATGCCATTCAGTTCCAGAAGATCCGCGACCGCGGACTCCTCCTCGGCGCGCCCCCAGCCCACCTTCAAACCCTCCCTGGTCATACCGCCCTCCTCGACGCTTCGACGAGCCTTACGCAAAGCACCCGCGATCCTACGCTCCTCCGCTTCGCGTAATAGCTCTGCCTGCCGTCCTCTTGCCAACTCCAGATCGAACGGATAGTTCACAACTCACCTCCATGCTCGCCGATTGCGCTATAATTGTCACGCTGATGTGGGACAATTATAACTGGCTAAGTGTCATAGGACAATAGGTTAATTTATGGATCTGCGGATAAATTCGAAGAGTCACGTACCCGTACACGTACAATTGGAGGGGCAGATCAAGCACCTCATCCTGACGGGCGGCTTCGAGGTTGGGAGCCGGTTGCCGAGCATCAGGGTGATGGCTGGATTTCTACGGGTGAACAGGAACACGGTGGCGCGGGTGTTCTCCGACCTGGAGCGGGAGGGATACGTGGAGAGCCGCCGCGGCAGTGGCGTGTACGTGATCGAGCCTCCTGTGGAGGCGGAGGACTTGAGGCGTCAGGAGGTTTTGGAGAGGGTTATGGATCTCGCGGCGGCGCAGGGCGTGCCGGTCGATGATCTGGCGTACGCGTTACTCGCGCGGGCCGGCGCGAAGCCGCAGGAGAAGACGCCGATCCTCTTCGTGGAGTGCACGCGGGCGGAGCTGGATCAGTTCTCCTCCGAGCTAGAGGAACAGCTCCCTGTCGAGGTAGAGAGGGTCTTACTCGAGGACCTCGCAGACAGGGTCTCGGACGCCGAAGACCTGCCGTGGCGACTCGCGGTAACGACGTTCTTTCACATCCACGAGGTGCAGGACATAGTGGAGCCGCACGGGATAGAGGCGGTCGCGCTACTGGCGGAGGCGACGCTGGAGAGCCTGCAGAGGTTGATGGAGCTTCCGTCGGGGACTCCGGTCGGGGTCGCGGGCTTGGGCCGCACGTGCATGGAGAATCTCTCGCGTTCCATCGAAGGCGCGGGCCTCGACCATCTGGACTTCGTCCAGGTCTACATAGACGAGGAGCCCGAAGAAGTGCTTGCCACCCTCGGCGGAGTCGAGAGTGTGGTGTGCGCCAGCATCACGGCCAGGCGGCTTCGCGAACTCGGTATCCCGGAAGATCTGGAGATCATCGAAGAAGACCGAATCCTGGATCAGGGCGGCATCGAGATGCTCGGCCGCATGCTCCGCCAGCAGCCGTGATGGCTATCCCTGCCATGAGACCATCTTCAACCCTTGACCACGATCAGGGGCCTGAGGCGTGCCACCTTCTTCCCTATGCCTGCCCCGTCAGTGGTGTCCACGACCTCGGTTGCGTCCTTATATGCTTCGGACATCTCCTCGTCTACGGTGGCCCGGTTGGCGGCGCGGATAAGGATCCCTTTGTCCTCTAGCTCTCGCCTGATGTTGCGGCCCTTCGCCGCCCTCTTCGCCTTTTTGCGGCCCATCTTGCGTCCCGCCCCGTGGGCGCTGGAGCCGAAGGTCTCGCTCATGGCCCCTTCGGTGCCGGCCAGCACGAAGGAGTAGCGCCCCATGTCTCCCGGTACCAGAACCGGCTGTCCTACCGAGCGGTAGCGTTCGGGCAGTTCCGAGTTGCCGGGGCCGAATGCGCGGGTGGCGCCCTTGCGGTGTACCAGGACCTCGCGATCGTCATGCTTTTCGAACTTGGCGTTATTGTGCGCGACGTCGTAGAGCACCCTCAAGTGCTGATGCTCCGAGTCGAATCCCGCCGACGCGAAGGCCTGCCGGGTGGAGTGGGTGATGAGCTGGCGGTTGGCGAAGGCGAAGTTGGCCGCCGCTGACATGGCCCCAAGATAAGCTTCTCCTTCGGGACTTCTTATGGGAGCCGCGGCGAGCTGCCTGTCCTCCAACTCTATACCGTACATCTTGGCTGCGTCCATGCAGCGCTCGACGTAATCCTGGCAGACCTGGTGTCCGAGGCCCCTCGATCCGGAGTGGATCAGGACGGTAACCATCCCCAGTTCGAGCCCGTAGGCGCGGGCCGCCTCCTCGTCGTAGATCTCGTCCACGTACTGCACCTCGAGGAAGTGGTTGCCCGAGCCTAGAGTTCCGAGTTGGGAGACGCCGCGCTGGTAAGCCCGGTCGGAAGTCCCTTCCGGATCTGAGGCGGGCAACCGTCCTTTCGACTCTATGTTCTCGAGATCCTCCGGCTCTCCGTAGCCGCGCCCGACGAGGGCGCCGGCCCCCCGGGCCAGGACTTCCTCGAGGTCTTCCCTGCTAAAGCCGGTATCTTTGCGGCCCCTTCCCATCCCTGACGGGACGCTCTCGTAGAGCGCGTCTGCCAGGCGATTCTTCCGAGGATCGTCGACCCTGCGGCCCTCGCTAGAATCTACGTCCTTGCGGCCCAGCCTGGAGACCAGGAGCCGCACCCCGCAGTTGATATCGAAGCCGACGCCGCCGGGGCTGACCACGCCACCATCGTTAGGGTCGAAGGCTGCGACCCCGCCTATGGGGAAACCGTAGCCCCAATGGATGTCGGGCATGGTCAGGGCCGGTTCGACCACCCCCGGCAGCGTCGCCACGTTGCAGAGCTGTCGCAGCGAGGCGTAGTCTTCGTCCTGGAGGTCCTCGAGGATGCCCTCGGAGGCGTAGAACACAGCGTCCACCCGCATCTTTCCCTCCTTGGGGATGCGGTACTTGAACCCGGAGACGTGCTCGATGTTCACTGCCCTGCTCCTTCTATGGTGGGACGATCGTCATACGTCCAGGATCACCCGGGCCCGCCAGTCACCACTCCTGTTAGTCACTTCGAGTCCGTGGAATGTTGCGCTCTTTATCTCCCCCTGCCAGCCGTGGCCTTCGAGGTCGAGCGGGATTCCGCCCAGGTTCGCATCGAGTAAGAAGTCCTCTCCACCGGTCTCTTCGATCCGAACGTCCGCGTGGACCGGAACGAAACCGTCGTCCTGTACAAGGAAGGCGAGTTCGTTTATCCACCGAACCAGGAGGGTCTCCAGATCGGGGGCCGAGAGTCGCACCGAGCCCTCATCCTCGCCGCCCTCCGGCGGCCGCTCGAAGAGCGTCATGAGCAGGGCCCGACGGGCCTCCTCGAACAGGGCCTCGAGCGCCGGGGCCTCCAGTTCGAAGCCGACATCAGCCGTGTGATCCAGCATCCGGATCATCGCGTCTCGGGTTGGAGTGGTTTGAGAGCCTGCCTCCGTAGCATCCTCGCATGCAGCCATGAGCCGTGTTGCTCGCCCAAACATCCTGCTAAGCGCCTACTCATCTGCGCGTCTTCACTCATCTCGCCCTATCTGTTGGTACCCGAGGCTAGACGATCGCTAACGTCGCCACGTTAGCTCCCGACCGAACCCGCAGCATGGCCGCGGAGGAATCGAAGCCAACTACGTAGCCGGATGGCTTCAAACGTCGAAGCTCTGTAGCGGAGCGGCGCTCAGGAATTCGCGGACCACGCGGGCCAGATCCAGGGGCCGGTTATGGACGAGAGTGTGGGGCCCGTCCGGTATCACGACCAGCCGGCCCACCGGCAGGAGGTCCGCCACTTCCTGCGCCCAGCGCTGCGTAACGACCGGATCCCAGGATCCCCGCACCACCAAAGCGGGTACCCGAACGCTGGGGAGCTTCTCCTCGATGGGATCCTCGAGGGCATACCGGAAGGTTTTCAGGAGGGGCCGAAGACCGCAACGCCAATATTCTTGCAGCGCGATCGGCGTCAGCGAGCCGCGCTCGCCGCGGCAATTCCATATCCAACGCCAGGTCTGCTGCCGCATCGTGCGTGCCCCCGGGTCCATGGTCGGCCCCTGCAACACTACGCGCTCGACGAGATCCGGATGCCGAACCGCCAGGCGCACCACCAGCTGGCTACCGACAGAGTTACCCAGGAAAACGGCACGCTCCAGCCGGCATGCGCGCGTCCAGGCAACCAGATAATCGGTGAGCTCGGCCAGATTCAGTACCTGCGGTGGTCTTTCGCTATCTCCGAAGCCGGGCAGGTCAGGAGCGTGGACGCGGTAGCATGGGGCCAAAGCCCTGGCGAGGGGGACCATGGACCTGCTCGCGACCCCAAGCCCGTGCACCAGGATTATCGGCGGAGCGCCCTCGGGCAAGTCTTGTGTGGAGAGGCGAGCATGCATCCTCAAGCCTCCGACCTCGGTCCACGCGCTCTCTAGTCCTGCCGTTCGCCGCCCCACACATCTCCGTTCTCGCTGACGCGCACCTCATTTACGACCGACCTCGGCAATACTATCAGCCTTCCGGCCACAAGTACTCTCAACGGAGTGCCGGTGGGGCAGGCAAAGTCGCCTGCCCCACCAAGAAGGTGCCTCCATCGACGCTCGCCAAAGGCGAGCGCGGGCTAAGAGTCCTCTCCCGCTACGGGATCTAGATGCCGTACTCCAAAGGGACGTGGATCTTGCACTAGGGACCGGTCTCGGCCCGGCCGGCGTTGGCACGGGCCGCATCCCTGATAAAGGCGGCCAGGCCAGGGGCCTGCGTATCATAGTTGGAGCGGAATCTTTCGTCGCTGACATACATCTCCGTCAGGCCGCGGTGGATCTCGTAGCCGCACTCGTAGAACCAGCGGCTGATGTGCTCGCGGTGGGCCTCGGCCGCCGCCATGGCCTCCTCGCTATCGGGTGCCAGGCCGGCATCCAACGCCGCGGTCAGGCGGGCGCGTATCTCTTCCTCCTCGGCCTTGAGCTTTTCCCAGTCTTCCTTTGTGTAGCTAGATACTCGCCGCTGAGACTCCCTGTACGCCTCGGTCCCGCCCCAGCGCTGCTCGGCCTCTTCGGCGTAATCCTCGGGCCGGAACTCCCCGAAGACCTCGAGGCGTTCCTCCGGCGTCAGTGGTATATCCATGGTCCTTGCCTCCATTTCGTAGTCGATGGCGTCGACCATCGCGCTCAGGCGCTCTATCCTCTCGTTCAGCAGCCCGCGCTGGCGGCGTAGGTGCCCGAGCGTATCGGTGCGCGGATCGTCGACGATGGTCGAGATCTCACCCAGGGTGAACCCGAGCTCCCTGTAGAACAGAATCCGCTGCAGCCGCTCCAGATCCCGGTCCTCGTAGATGCGGTAGCCGGCCGCACTACGTCCGCCCGGCGATAGCAGCCCAACCTCATCGTAGTGGTGCAACGTCCGGATCGTCACACCCGAAAGATCAGCCACCCTGCCGACCGTGTATCCTGCCTTCACTCGTTCGCCCAAGGTTCACCTCCTGTGCACAGGAGAGTCTAAGCCCTCACGCAACGTGAGGGTCAAGGGATCTCTGTAGCGAGATGGGAAGGAATTTCTTCCCATCTCGCGCTTTCAGCGATCAGCGGTCAGCAAGTACAAAGAGCTGAAAGCTGACGGCTGAATGCTGACCGCTACAAAGTGCGGACGTTGAAGCGGTTCATCGCGGCTTCTGGGCCGTGCTCGACCAGGAACTCGACCGCGTCGGCGGCATTGGGGATGGCGTCTTTCACGGCCGGGTCCATGCGCGAGAGCACGTAGTCCGTGACCGTGACTCCTGCGGGCGGGCGGCCGATGCCGATGCGCACCCGGACGAATTCATTGCCCACTCGTCCTATGATGGACCGCAGGCCGTTGTGCCCGCCCGCGCCCCCTCCGACCTTGACGCGCACCGTCCCCGCTTCCAGGTCGAGGTCGTCGTGGACGACGATGAGGTCCTCTGGCTTGTGGTCCGAGACGGCGGAGCCCACGTTGTTCATGAACGTCGTAGGCTTGAGGAGGGTGGCGTTGTTGAGGCCGAGGGCGACAGGGGCTGCTTCGGCCTTCTTCCTCTTGCGCCATGAGCCGTCGTGACGCTTCGCGAGCTCGTCGGCGACCAGGTAGCCGGCGTTGTGGCGGGTGCGTTCGTAGGAGCGTCCCGGGTTACCGAGGCCGACGACGAAGGGGGACCGGATCGGCCCCCCTTCGTCGTCTGGCTCGAAGAAAGAGCGGACCAGCCTAAGCCTGGACGTTCTGTTCCGCGGGACCCTCTTCGGCAGCATCCTCCTCGGACGCCTCTTCACCCTCGGCATCCTCCTCGAGCTCGGCGGCCTCCTCGGCGGCCAGTTCCTCTTCCGTGGGCTCCTCGACGATGCCCGCGGCCTCCATCTCCTCCTCGGTGATCTCCGTCGGCGCCGTGACCGTAACCGCGACATCCTCGGGCTCGGAGAGAAGCGTCACGCCCTCCGGTAGCGTAAGGTCGCCGAGCGTGAGGTTCTCGTGCATCCCGAGTCCCGAGACGTTGATCGTGATCTCCTGCGGTATGTCGCCGGGGAGGGACTCGACCTGGATCTCGTAGGCGACCTGCTGCAGCACGCCGCCTTCCTCCACGCCCGGCGCCTCGCCGGCGACGGCGATCGGGACGGTGACCTCGATGCGCTCGCTCATGTCTACCGGCGCGAAGTCGACGTGGACCAGGACCCCCGAGACAGGGTCGCGCTGCGCGTCCACGACGCGGGCCGTGGAGGTAGCCCCGTCGAAGTCTATGTTGTAGAGGGCGTTGTCCCCGAAGTGATGGAGGGTGTAGTCCACGACCTTCGTCGGGACCGCGAGCGCCGTGCTGCCACCGGCCTCGTTGCCCTCGCCGTACAGGACGGCGGGGGTCATTCCCGAAGCCCTGAGGCGTCGGGCCGCGTTCTTGCCCCGCGTCTCGCGCTCCTGCGCCTGTAGTTCCACGTTGTCTGCCACGTCGCGCTCCTAACGGTCTAGAAGAGTTGGTTCTCGCCCATAAAGACCTCGCTCACCGACTCGTCCGTGAAGACGTTCTTGATGGTGCTCGCGAGGATCGGTGCGATATTGAGCGTTTGTATCTTAGACCGCGGCTCATCCTCCTTCAAGGGCAGCGTGTTCGTCACCACGACCTCCTTGAGGGGTGAGTCTTCGATCTTCCGGTAGGCGTCCCCCGAGAACTCGCCGTGGGTGGCGGCGGCGCTGACCTCCACCGCGCCTTCGTCGACCAGGCGCTTCGCGGCGTTGACCAGGGTCCCACCCGTGGCTACTACGTCGTCGATCATGACGACCCGCTTGCCCTCTACGTTCCCTATGACGTGCGTCACCTCGGAGTGTCCCGGCTTATCGCGCATCTTGTTCACTATGGCCCAGGGGAGCCTGAGGTGTCCGGCGAGCTGCTTGGCGACCTTGACCTCGCCGGTGTCGGGGGCGACCACGACCGCATCCTCCGCGTCCAGGAAGCCCTGGTCCACGAAATAGTCGACGAACGTGTGCATCGCCGTCAGGTGATCCACGGGGAAAGAGAAGTAGCCCTCGATCTGGCCCGAGTGCAGGTCCATCGTCATCACCCGTTCGGCACCTGCGGCCTGGATCATGTTCGCTATAAGCCGCGCTGTTATGGGCTCGCGCGGTTTGGTCTTGCGGTCCTGGCGCGAGTAGGCGTACCAAGGGATAACGGCTACTATCCTTTTCGCGGAGGCCCTTTTGGCGGCGTCTATCATGATAAGGAGTTGCATCAGGTTCTCGTTCACAGGGTCGCACAACGACTGCACGATGAACATGTCGGCTCCCCTGACGCTCTCCAGATATCTGGCGTACAGCTCGCCGTTGGCAAACTCCCTCAACTCGACCCCGCTCAACTCTATGTCCAGCCGTTCGGCGATACGCTCGGATAGTTCCGGATAGCCCTGGCCGCTGACTATCATCAGCCGCTTCTCCGTGGTCTGCGTCAGATAGCCGTTCTGCATCATCGTCGCGCTAGCCCTCCGTCTCGTTTTCGGCCGACCCATCCCGCCCAGCCCGTTTCCTACGCCGCTGGGGAGACTCCCGGATCGCACGCGCCGGAGCCCCCACGGCCAGTTTGCCAGCCGGTACGTCTTTGTTGACCACGGACCCAGCCCCCGTGTAAGCATCCTCCCCTACGCTAACAGGCGCGATAAGGTTCGTGTTCACCCCAGTATGGGCACCGTCTCCCACCATGGTGCGGTGCTTGTTCTCACCGTCGTAGTTCGCCGTTATGGTCCCGGCCCCAAGGTTCACGTCGGTCCCGATCTGGGCGTCCCCCACGTACGAGAGGTGAGGAACCTTGCTCCCCGCCCCTACGCGAGAGTTCTTGACCTCGCAGTAAGCCCCGACCTTGACCCCCGGTTCGAGGACCGTGCCGGTCCGCAGGAAAGAGTAGGGACCGACGCTCGCCCCGTCGCCGACCTCGGCACCGCGTCCGACCGAGTGTTCGACGAGGGCACCGTCCCCGACACGCGTGTCCTCGAGGTCCGTGGAGGGCCCGATCACGCAGTCCGTACCGATCCTCGTCTCCCCGCGCAGCAGGCTTCCAGGCAGGATCACGGTGTCGCGACCGATCTCGACCGAAGCCTCTATGTGCGTCGAAGTCGGATCCCTCACCGTCACCCCGTCCCTCATGTGGGCATCAAGGATGCGGCGCCTGAGGATCTCTTCGGCCCGAGCTAGCTGGGAGCGGTCGTTGACGAGGTTCGCCTCCTCCGGGTTCTTGAGCCTGTAGGTAACGGCGCGGCTGCGCTTTCCGATTGTTTCGAGTACATCCGTGAGGTACAGCTCGCCTCCCCTATTCTCCGAGGTGAGGCCCCCGATCGTATCCCTTATCTCCGAGAGCTTGAAAGCGTAGAGGCCGAGGTTGACGAGCCTGATCCGTCGCTCTGACTCGGTCGCGTCCCTCTCCTCGACTATTCTGACCACGCCGGCGTCCTCGACTACCCTCCCGAGGCCGCTCGGGTCCTCCAGCTCGGCCACGAGGACCGTCGCCCCGACGCCGGCGGAACTGTGCCGCTCGACGAGTTCCCCGAGGGTCCTGGCCGAGATAAGCGGACCGTCGCCGTTGACCACGAGAAGTACGCCATCGTCTTCCCCTTCGAGCGCGTCCAGGGCGACGCGCACAGCATCACCGGTCCCGCGCTGCTCCTCCTGCATTACGGGCTTCGCGTCCTCTGGCAGGACCGCTTCGACAAGCTCGGCCTGATGGCCCACGACGACGAACAGGCCCTCGGGTAATAGGGGCCTGGTGGCTTCGATCACGTAGTTGACCATCGGGACGCCGCACAGGGTGTGCAGAACCTTCGCCCGGTTCGACTTCATCCTGGTGCCCTTGCCAGCGGCCAGGATCACGGCGAAGATCGGCGACCTCTCAGACATGTACCCGCACCACTCCTATCGTTCGTCTACCCGGCGGCCGCATGCCACACGCTCCTCGGCTGGGGCGGCAGGATTCGAACCTGCGATCCCGGGACCAAAACCCGGTGCCTTGCCACTTGGCCACGCCCCAGTACAGGCCCGCGCAGATTATACCGGAGCGCCATTTCGCCGTCAGGAATAGGGTGGATCTCGAACTGCCAGGCGTTGGGTCCGGGTCCGGACGGTACGCCCATGTTCGCATCCTGCTCAGACAATCTCCACCCCGCTAGAGACCGGCTCGTAGACACCGATGAAAGGAACATCGACCGTATCTTGTGCACCCCTGGCGGTCATTTCGTCGTCGAAGATGCCGAAGACCGCCGTCCCGCTGCCGCTCATCGAAGCTCCCAACGCCCCTGATGCTAGAAGCGTCTGCTCGAGCTCGGCTACCTCTGGGACAATGTCCATGGTCACGGGTGTCAGATCGTTGCCGATAGCCGAGGCGAGATCAGGGATGCTCCCCGATCGCAACGCCGAGACGACGGGCTCGACGGAGTGCGTGCTCTGTGTTCCTGCCTCGTCGAAGGCGTGGTAGATCTTACCCGTGTCCGCGCTACTGAGCGGTTTGGCGACGACGAGAAGATGGGCCGGTGGCGCAGGAAGTGGTGTGAGGATCTCCCCGATGCCTTCGCCCAGGGCCGTCCCCCCCGAGACGCAGAAAGGCACATCGGCCCCGATCCCGGCCCCGATAACACGCAGCTCATCTACTCTCAACCCGAGACCGAATAGCTCGTTCAGACCCACGAGGACCGCCGCAGCATCGGCCGAGCCGCCACCGAGTCCGGCCCCGGCCGGGATTTTCTTGCGCAGCGTAACCTCTACAGGGAGCTCCTTACCGGTTAGTCTCCGTAACGCCTTCCAGGCCAGGAAGGTAGTGTTCTGTTCCTGCGCCCCGATCCTCACCTTTTCTGGCACCAGCGAGAGATCGAAACCTCCGGTGGCGCGGCGCAACTCCACCTCATCGGCGAGCGAGATGCTCTGCATGACGGTACTGATCTCGTGGTAACCGTCCGCGCGAAGCCCGAGAACGTCGAGCGCGTAATTGACCTTGGCGAACGCCCTGAGCCGGACCTCCCGCATTACAAGGCCCAGGATAGTGCCGCGTACAAGGCCGCGAAGTCTTCCGGCGCCAGTTCCTCGGCCCTCACGTTCGGGCCGTACCCAAGGGTCTCCAGGACCCTTGGAGCGGGTCCGCGGGCCGGCTCCGGCAGGTTGTTGACGAACCGTTTGCGGCGGCTTCTGAACGCGCTTAGCACGAGGCGCTTTATCCCCTGGTAGTCATCCGGCGGTTCTCTGCGATCCATCTCGACGACCGCGGAGTGCACCCTGGGCGGCGGGTCGAACACCGTCGGGGGGACCCTATGCGAGATGCTCACCCGCGCCAGAAGCTGCGCGAGCACGGCGTACGCCGCGTAGTCCTTGGAACCACGCTCCGCCGCCATCCTGCGCGCCACCTCGAGCTGCACCATGAACCGCAACGTCCTCAACGTCTCCACTTCCTCGAGTAACCGCAGAACGAGCGGCGAGGCGATATTGTACGGAAGGTTTGCGGCCAGCCTGTTCGGTGGGGGATCGAGTGCAGGATAATCGAAGCGGAGGGCGTCTCCTTCGTGAACGATAACGTTGTCCCTATTCCGAACGGCCTCACGCAAGCTCGGGAGCACGTCGGGATCCAGCTCCACTGCATGCACCAGGCTCGCCCTCTCGGCGAGAAAAGTCGTCAGGAAGCCCCGTCCTGGGCCGATCTCGAGGACCACATCATCCTCCGTTACGCCCGAGGCCACTATCCTGGCGGTGTTCGGGTCCTTGAGGAAATGCTGTCCGAAGCGTTTTTTCGGCGGGCCCAGCTCGGACACCGAAGCTCACACCTCTAGAGGCAGGCCGAAGAGATTGCGGGCGTTACGGGTGGTGAGGGTGGCCAGTTCCTCATCCTCCATCCCGAGCCTTTCAGCAACGAAGCCGGCCGTGTGCACGACGTTCTCGGGCGAGTTCTTCTTGCCGCGCACGGGCTGGGGGCTCAGGTAAGGTGCGTCCGTCTCCATGAGGAGGCGTTCCTCGTCTATCAGGCGGAGCACCCTGGCCGTCTCGCTGTCCCTGTACGTGACGTTGCCCGCGAGGCCCACGTAGTAGCCGCGTTCCCTTGCTTCCCTGACCTCGCGCTCGCCACCCTCGAAGCAGTGCAAGACGACCGGTACCCTGGCGCTACCGAGGCAGGCCATCGTATCGGCGAAGGCTTCGCGGGAGTGTATAACCAGCGGCAAGCGCGTATCGTTGGCGAGGGAGATCACATCCTCGAACAGCGCCCGCTGCACCTCTTCTGACCACTCCGAACGGTAGTAGTCGAGCCCGACCTCACCAAGGGCCACTATCCCCGGCGACTCCGAGAGTTCGGCCAGCGCTTCGAGGTCGGCCGCGGTGTACGTACCGGCGTTGTGGGGATGTATCCCCGCCGTCGAGTAGACGTTCGGCAACACCGCCGCGAGTTCGGCACCCCTCTGCGAATCCTCGACGTCGGTCCCCACGTTCACCACAGCAACGACCCCGACCTCCGCGGCGCTTCTCACCGCGTCTTCCGGCGAGATCTCGAGCCGCAATAAGTGCGTGTGCGAGTCCACGAGCATTGCGCCTATCCCCTCTTCCCCAGAGCCATCAGCGAAGGGCATTATAAAGGGGCCGGATATCTCCTTCAGGTCTTGACCAGCCGCTCGTAGATCTCACCGCGACGATGTCCCGACTCGCGGGCCGCTTTCTGCGCCGCTCGCGAAGGACTCTCTCCCTCAGCCACGTAGTCCCGTGCCCGTCGGACTACGTCGTCTATGCTCTCTTCGGTCCTTGCCGTACCGCCGCGGGTTACGAGCACGATCTCGCCTTTCACGTTCCCCGAAAAACGTCGGGCGGCCTGCTCGGCCGTCCCCCTGAAGACTTCCTCGTAGAGCTTGGTAAGCTCCCTACACACGGCGACCGGGGTCTCGGAAGGAAGATCCCTTAGCGTCTTCCCGAGCCGGCGTGGGGACTCGAAGAGTACGAAGGTAGACGGCTCGGTGGCGACACGCTCCAGCAGAACCTTGCGATCTCTCCCCTTGCGTGGCGGGAAGCCGGCAAAGACGACCGTATCTGCGGGCAACCCCGAGGCAACGAGCGCGGTGGTGAGGGCCGAGGGGCCGGGGAGGGCTTCTATCTCGACGCCGACCTCTAAGCAGGCGCGCACGAGCCTGTATCCGGGATCTGAGACGAGGGGGGTGCCGGCGTCCGTGACGAGGGCAACGCGCTCCGTCTTCGCCCGTTCGGCAAGCTCGAGGGTGAGCCGCTTCTCGTTGTGCTCGTGGTATGAGATGAGGTTCCCCTCTATCTCGTAGTGGGCGAGCAGGCGTCCTGTACGCCTTGTGTCCTCGCAGGCTATGAGGTCGGCCTCGCGCAGGTAGCGGAGGGCGCGGAGGGTGATGTCCTCCAGGTTGCCTATGGGAGTTGGGATCACTGTTAGGGGCATCTCTCAGCCGCCGAGCAGGTACTCTCCGGATGAAGCATCCCTGGCGAGCGCCGCGGCGCCGAGAATGCCGGACCTGGGACCGAGGGTAGCGACCTTGACGTCGGCCAGGTCGCGTGAAGGGGGCCTGGCGCGGAGGATGACTTCCTTGCGGGCCGCCTTTAGTATGAGCTCCCCGGCCTCCATGACGCCTCCGCCGACGGCGACCACCTCGGGGTTGAAGATGTTTACGAACCCGGCGAGGCCGACGCCGAGCCACCGCCCTGCCTCGTCGAGGACCGAGAGCGCCACCTCGTCACCTTCGCGGGCGAGCTCTGTGACGTCCTCGCCGAGTACCTGACGCCTGGCGGCCAGCCGTCCCAGCGCCGAGCTGGGTTGTTCGACCGCAAGCTCGCGGGCGCGGCGGCCTATGGCGGTACCCGAGGCGAGGGCCTCCAGGCAGCCGTGGTTGCCGCAGGCACAGCGGGGTCCTGTAGCATGGATGGTCACGTGACCGAGCTCGCCCCCTGAGCCCTGCGCGCCGCGCATGAGGATGCCCTGCGTGATGACGCCGCCTCCTATCCCTGTTCCCAGCGTGACGAAGACCAGGTGGTCGGCCTCGCTTCCAACCCCGAACCGGAACTCGCCCCACGCCGCCGCATTGCCGTCGTTCTCGACCGTGAGGGGCATCCCTATCTTCGGCCCGAGTTCGTCCTTGAGCGGAATCCCCTCTATCGCCCGCAGGTTCGGGGAGAAGACGACCTTGTTCGCCTGGGAGAGGATCAAACCTGGCACGGCGAGGCACACCCCTCCGACCCGGGGACCGTCCCCGACCTCGGAGATCGCCCTGGAGATGGTCTCGACCAGCGTCTCGGGCGTGTGTGGCGTGGGGTAGCGGACCTCGTCCAGGATCTTTCCCTCGGGGGTAACGACCCCGGCGGCGATCTTGGTGCCCCCGACATCGACGCCGACGGCGTTCACCCGCCCGCCTTCCAGTCCACTATCTCCAGCTCGGCCTTCCCGGAGTACCGGCTGCGGGTGACCGTATAAGCGGCGTCGAACGGCCCAGAGGGCAGTTCGTCGGGTTCGCCGGCCATCTTGGCCTTGATCCCGCCTTCGAGGTTGAGGAGGTTCATGCCCTCCCAGATCTTGCGCGAGCCGGCGATCCGCAAGTTCTCCGTAATGAAGATCGGACGATCGTTCCCGCTACCGAAAGGGGCGAGCATCTCGTGCCATTCGAGCAGTCCGTTGGAGACGCTCCCAAGCGGTATCTCGGCATCGACCTCTATGGCGGGGACGAAGATCTCCGGCCTCTCTTCGCTCTGGGACCTGACGGCCTCGTTGACGCCGGCGACGAAAGCGTCGAAGTTGCCAGGGTTCACGGAGAGGCCGGCGGCCTTGCGGTGCCCACCCCACTCTCCCATCAAGTGGCGGACCGCGTAGAGGGCGCCGTAGAGGTCTACGTCGGTCTCGCCGGCCCGGGCCGATCCGCCGTAGGAGTCGTCGACCCTGCGGGTCAGTATGGCCGCAGGCCTTCCCGTGGCGCCGGCGACGCGGCCGGCGATCAAACCCGCAATCCCTCCCGTCTCTTCGGTCACGACGACCTTGAAGTCCTGCTCGGGATCCACCTCCGCCATGGCCCGTTCGACGGCGAATTTTGTCCGCCGCTGGCGCTCCGCGTTGAGCTGGTTCAGGAGGGAGGCTATCCTGAAAGCCTCCCGACGATCATCGGTCAGAAGCAGCTCGAGAGCGGGACGCGGGTTCTTTATCCTGCCTATGGAGTTGATGCGCGGCCCGAGCCTCCACCCGAGGTCGTCCTCGTCGATCTCCCCCCTCACCCCTGCCACCTTGACCAGCGCCTCGATGCCGGGACGTGCTTCTCCGGCAGCGAGGCCCCTGTTTATGTACTTGAGACCCATGCGGGCGAGCGCCCTGTTGTCCCCGACGAGCGGCGCTATGTCGACGACGGTACCGACCGAGACGAGGTCGAGAAGTCGCCCCAGACGTTTCCTGCCCTCGGCGTCGCCGAGCCTGCGGGCTACGGCCCAGGCGAACTTCCAGGCAACCCCCACCCCGGCCAGGGGGTCGTCAGGGTCCCAGAGCTTCGGGTCGAGTACGGCGACCGCCGTATCTGGAGGATCTTCCGGCGGAATGTGATGGTCCGTCACGACCACCTCCATCCCGAGATCGTTCGCCAGCGCCACCTCACGCCTGTTGGAGATGCCGCAGTCGGCGGTGATCAGGAGGTCAACACCCTCGGCGAAGAGGTCGCGCACGTAAGGTTCCAGGAGACCGTAGCCGGTCTGGCGGGTCGGCAGGCCGACGGTGACGTTGTCCGTGTAGTGCGAGAGCGCAAGGAACAGCACGGCGGCCGAGGTGATGCCGTCGGTATCGTAGTCGCCGAAGACTCCGATCCTCTCCCCGCCCTCTATGGCCTTCGCAACCCTCTGTGCAGCGACGCTCCACCGGCCTTCATCGGGCATCCCGATAGCGGCGAGCGAGGGGGAGAGGAAGTCCGCGGCCGCACCGGGCGCGACGCCGCGGTTGGCCAGCACCCTGGCGCACAGGAGGTCCACATCAGCCTCCCGCGCAAGCTCAGACACCACATCCGCATCCGGCTCCAGGAGCCGCCAGCGCGCCAAAGAGTCCTCCTTACACGAACAATCCCAAAATAAGGGTATCGTCATTATACAAACCGAACTTAATGCGGCTCGCTGGAGTCTCGGCCTCCAGCGAGCCGCGCCTTCAGCTTTCAGCTTCAAGCAATCAGCCAAAGACCAATAGCTGACGGCTGAGAGCTGACAGCGCGGGTCGCAAAAGGTCAAACCTTTTGCGACCCGCCCTAGACCAGTGGACTCAGACTGGCGAGGGTACGTTCGACGACCTTGGCGGGGAGTGGCCGGCGTTCCCACTCCTCCAGGGTCACCTCTCGGGCGTTGGTCTTGTCCATCTCGAACATGCTCTCCATCTGGGCTGCGAGCCTGCGGCTGTAGACCTCGATGTTCAGCTCGTAGTTGCCGAGCATGCTCAGGCGGTCGATGTTCGCGCTGCCAATCGTCGACCACAGACCGTCTGCGGTGGCGGTCTTGGAGTGGATCATGATGTGCCTGTAAAGGAAGATCCTGACACCGTTCTTGAGAAGATCGTGGAAGTGACGCCGCGCGAGCCAGTCTACGGTGACGTGGTTGGAGTGCTCTGGAACGAGCAGCTGTACTTCGACGCCGCGCTGCGTCGCGTCTATCAGGTGCGCTTTCATCGCCCGGTCTGGGACGAAGTAGGCGTGGGTCAGGTAGACGTGGGAGTTGGCGCGGTCTATCGCCTCGATATACATCTCCCTTATGGGGAAGATCCTCATGTAGGGGTCGTTGCGCCGCACCCTTACGGCAGGGTTCCAGTCGCGCTCCTTGTTGGGGGCTATCCTGGGCAACTCCTCCGTGCGGTGGGCGTTCCAGAAGTCGACGAAAGCGTTGTCCACCTCCCTGGCAGCGTCGCCGCGCACCCTGACGTGCGTGTCGCGCCAACCCGCCGCGTAAAGGGACCCGATGTTGTAGCCGCCGAGGAAAGCGACCCTGCCGTCCACGCTCATCACGTGGCGGTGGAATCTGAAGACGTTCCTAGGGTTCAGTATCTTCGCCGGACCCGAAAGGGGACGGAAGTGGAGGCGGTGGATATTCTCGGGAAACCTCTTGAACGAAGGCGGCACGAAAACGTTGGCCAACCCGTCGAAGACGACGTAGACATCAACACCCTCGCCCGCCTTTCGGGCCAGCGCATCCACGAAACGGCGTCCGACCTCGTCACCCTTCCATATAAACGTCCCGACGAAGATCTCATCCTGCGCGGCCTCGATCTCGTCCAGCATCGCCTCGTAGAGGCTGACCCCGTACGCGAAGATCTTCAGCCGGACTTCGCCCGACTCCATCTTTATCTCGGGCTGGTCTTCCCACGGAAACCCCTCCCGCAGACCTTGGCGGCGCTTGCGCAACTCGGCGAGCGCGACGAGGACGCCAACAATAACCGCCTGCAACGCCGTCAAAGCGAGGAAAACCCTCAATCCCAGTCTGCGCAACGTCGAGAGCCCGGCACGCACCTCTGATAGAACCCGCCGCAAGACAGAGAACATAGATTCGATTATATAGTAGGCTTCAGGCTTCAGGCTTCAGGCAACAGGTAGGTCGTTCTTGGAGCCGCGGGGTACGACCTGCCGCCGTCATTCCCGCTCCCCGCTTTCGCGGGGACAAGCTTCGCGGGAATGACGGATTATCGGGTCGCGGGGATAACGCTTACGCCGGGGACGAGACTACAGAAGGTACGCTCGGCGTGCGCTTTGCACACACGACCACACGCATTGCGTATCAGCACAAGAAGGCCGGTACCTGAAACCTGATGCCTGTGACCTGAAACCTATTTTCGGCGCATACGCGAGACGAAGGCCTTCCCCTCCTCGATGGCCCGAGTCCTGATCCTGGCCATCTCCTTGGCACCGACCTCCTGTTTGCCGCGTTCGAAGTAGAGGATGCCGGTACGGCCCATCGCCACGGTACCAGCGTAGGCGATGACCGCGGAGGCGGCCCATCCCGCCACAGGCACGAGCTTTACGGCCTGGCGGCTCAGTGCCCTAAGGCCGAAACCGGCGGCGAGCACACCGAGGAGCTCCCGCGCCCTATCCATCGACAGTTCCTCCCCGTAAGCGGCCGCTATGTTGAGCACCATCCGCGCCTGGTTTGCCGTCATCACCGGCATGTCGGCCCCGGGGATGGGTAGCGCCCCGATCACGGCGTTCTGGCGGGCGTTGTTGCGTACTATCTCCTCACAGACGGCCCGCCTGAGCGGGGGATACCCCTTCGCGAGCGCGACCAGATAGTCCTCGTCGAGCGCCAGCACGATGCGCGGCGCCAGCTCTTCGAGTATGGCCTTCCCGCCTCTCGAAGAGAGTGTAATCTCGCCAGGGTCCTCGACGGCCTTCCCCGAAATAGCAACCCCCGTCTCCGAGACCGAGAGGATCACCTCTGCCCCGCTCACGCCCCTCTGCGCCCCGAGCAGGGCGGCGACCTCGGCGGCCCTGGGCGAATCACCGGTGACGGCGAGCGTAGCCTGCTCCCTCGCCGCGCTGCGAGTCTCGCGGAATACCTTGTACATGTTTCTCAGGCCCATCACGGCTCGTCCTCCTTGTAGTTTGGCCCGTACGACTCAGCCCGCGCGGGCGGAACCAAATTGATTATTGTCTCTTTTAAGATATATTACGTGGAGGCTACAGGAGGGTTTCAACCTGAAGTTCCCGGAGTAGACTTTGCAGCCTCAACGTGACCTGCGGGACATAGAGGAGATACAGGAGCTCTTCGAGGCCGGTCAGGAGACCGGCACGCTGGAGTCGAGTGAAGTGCTCGACCTCCTACAAGAGGTCGACCTCTCCACCGACGAGATACAACAGGTCTACGGGCTTCTCCGCGAGCACGGCGTCGAGGTGGTCGACGCCGGATTCCTCGCCGAGACGATGGGCGAAGATGAGGACACCCAACTCGTCAAGGAGGTGCTCGAGGGCGACTTAAAGAGCCGCTACACGGGGGATGCGGTCCAGATGTACCTGGACGAGATCGGCAAGACCCCCCTCCTCACCAAAGCCCAGGAGACCTACCTCGCGCGGCGCATAGAGCGCGGCGACAGGCGCGCCAAGGCCCACCTCACCAAAGCGAACCTCAGGCTCGTCGTCTCCATAGCCAAGAAGTACGCCGGGAGGGGCGTCTCGCTGCTCGATCTGATCCAGGAGGGCAACATCGGGCTGATGCGGGCGGTCGAGAAGTTCGACTACCGCAAGGGCTTCAAGTTCTCGACGTATGCGACTTGGTGGATCCGCCAGGCCGTCACCAGGGCCATAGCCGACAAAGGACGTACGATCCGGGTCCCGGTCCACATGGTCGAGAAGATCAACAAGTACTACAGGGTCCAGCGCGGCCTCGGCGCCCAACTAAACCGCGACCCCACCGACGAAGAGGTCGCGAGCATCATGGAGGTGGACGCCGAGGAGATCGTGCGCATCAGGCGCGTCTCGAGGCGTTCGATCTCCCTGGAGACTCCCGTCGGGGAGGACCACTCCTCGGAGCTTGGCGACTTTATAGCGGACGAGGAATCCGAATCTCCCCACGACCTCGCCAAGTCCTCCCTCCTCAAGGCCCGCATGCGCGAGGCGCTCGGCAGCCTCCCCGAACGCGAGCGGATGGTCCTCGAGTACCGATTCGGCCTTACCGGCGGCCAGCCCAAGACCCTCGAAGAAGTCGGGGAGCGTTTCGACGTCACCCGTGAGCGTATCCGTCAGATACAGCTCACGGCCCTGGCCAAGATAAAGAGCAGCCCCCACGCCGCCGGACTGCGCGATCTTCTTGAATAGGTTTCAGGCTTCAGGCATCAGGCTTCAGGTAAAAGGGTGGTGGGCGTGCCTGATGAGTGCCTTCCGAACTCTATGAGCGCCCTTACTTGGAGACTACCGGTATCGGAGATATAGCCTCCGGCCGTACTGCGGAGAGCTGAAACCTATTACCTGTAGCCTGATGCCTTCTTACTCGCGATCTTCCGTTTCGTCGGTCTCGTCTTCCTCGCCTTCGGGGCGGTTCGGGTTGCGGCGGGCGGCCTCACCGAAGACACGGATCAGTATGGGCACGGCGATGATCACGACGATCACGAGAACCAGCAGAGAGGCTATGGCGATGGACACGAGATTCTCCTCCCCTCAAGGATATGGAAGCGCCCGGGGCTACTACTACTGGCGGCTCCTATCCTACAAGAGGGCTCACTGTAGCTACAAATCTTATCTTGCCCGTGAGGATGCCCCTTCCAAACCCGTCTTTGAGTAAACCTCGCTACTTACTCTGTAGCTTTTCGTAGGCCGTGCGCAGTTGGGCGTCCTTCTCGAGGATCTCCTCCCTGGAGAGGTCGCGGGCGTCGTCGGGAGTAAGCGGATCGGTCCCCTCGGAGAGGGGCACCTTTACGTCTGGTGCGATCCCTGTGTTGCGGATAAAGTCACCGTCCGGGGTAAGCCACTCGGCGACACCGAGCAGGATTGACGAGCCGTCCCTCAGGACGAACTCCGAGAGCACCGTACCCGTGCCGAACGTCGTCTCCCCGACGACGGGCGCACGGTCGTTGTCCCGTAAGGCCCCGGCCAGTATCTCGGCGCTCGAGGCAGAACCACCGTCAACGAGGACAGCGAGCGGCGCTTGTGTGGATTCCGGGTCGCCTTCGACCGTGATCTCCTTGCGCTCGCCGGAAGCGTCCTTGCGGATGTAGACGACGCTCTCCGGCTCGAGGAAAAAACCTGCCATCTCCACAGCCTGGTCGAGCCTGCCGCCGGGATTGTTCCTGAGATCGAGGATAAAGCGCCTGGCCCCCGCCGCCTGCGCCTCCTCGAAAGCGTTCTGCAGTTCCCTGGCGCTGTCGTCAGAGAACGACGAGAGGAGCACGAGGGCGACGTCTGTGTCGGGGATCAGGGTCCACGAAGCTACGGGCGAGTCTATCTCTGCTCGCTGGAGGTCGTACGTGCGCCTCTCGCCTTCGTGGCGGACGGTCAACTCGACGCCGGTTCCCTCCGGCCCCTTGACCTTCTCCACGACCTCCGAGACTTCGTCACCCCTGACGCTCTTCCCGTCTACGGCCAGGAGCACATCGTCGGAACTGATACCGGCCTCCTCGGCCGGAGAGCCGTCTATCGGGGCGGCGACCACGACCTCACCGTTCTTCTCCTCGAGTTGGACCCCGATCCCCACGTACGTTCCCGAAAGGCTCTGGTCGTTCTGCTCGCGCTCCTCGGGTGTCAGGAAGCGCGTGTGTCCATCGTCCCCAAGCGTATCGAGCATCCCTTCGATGGCCCCGTAGGTCTCCTTCTTGGAATCTATACTCTTCTGGTCTACGTAGTTCTTCCTGACGGTGTCGAGCGCCTCGGCGTAGAGTGCCACGCTCTCCCTGTCCTCTTCGTTGAGCGTGGCAGGACTCTGCGAGCGTCCGACCATGTAAGCCCCGAACGCTGTCGCGAACACCACGACGAGCAGGAAGAGCACCCGCGCCACCGAGATCCGCGTCTCAGACCTGGTCTTGGTCTCCTTCCACACGCGGCAATTGTATCTTAGCTAGTCAGCATGTCAGCACGCTCCAGCCTCCGGCTTCCGCTTGTCAGCCAGTCAGCTTCTCGCTTCGGGTCTTCACCCTGGCTGCGCCTCGTGAGACAACCTCACAGCCGGGGCCTCGGTGGGTGCCAAGGAGCCACGAACCACGCTACCATGCTGACTAGCTGAAGTGCTGACCGGCTGAAATGCTAAAGCGCTGAATGCCTATTCAGCGCTGTAAGGCGTGTTTGTTGCGGGTTCTTCGATGCGTTGGCCCTCGAGCACGGGGAAGAAGCAAGCGGCCTCGTGGCCCTCCTTCTCCTGTTCTTCGAGGCCGGGCTCGTGGTTGGTGCAGTAGTCCTGGGCGCGCGGGCAGCGGGTGTGGAAAGAGCATCCTTCGGGAGGGTTTGCAGGAGAAGGCACGTCTCCGGAGAGCACCACGCGCTGGCGCTCGCGCTCCTTTTGTGGATCGGGGACGGGGATGGCAGAGAGCAGCGAGGCGGTGTACGGATGGCGCGGCTCGCCGTAGAGAGCGGCTCTGTCGGCTAGCTCTACGATCTTGCCGAGGTACATCACGGCGACCCTGTCCGAGATGTGTTTGACCACGGAGAGGTCGTGGGCTATGAAGACGTAGGTGAGGTCGAACTCCTTCTGGAGGTCCTGCAGAAGGTTGATGACCTGCGCCTGGATCGAGACGTCCAGGGCCGAGACGGGCTCGTCGCAGATGATCAGGCGCGGGTTGAGCGCGATGGCCCTCGCCACCCCGATCCTCTGCCGCTGGCCGCCGGAGAACTCGTGCGGGTAGCGGTTGTAGTGCTCGGGGTTCAGGCCGACCACCTCGAGAAGCTCCTGCACCCGCCGCTTGCGCTCGCCGGAGCTACCTCCTACGTCGTGGGTCCTGAGCGGCTCGGAGACGATATTGCCCACCGTCATGCGGGGGTTCAGGCTCGCGTAGGGGTCCTGGAAGATGATCTGCATGTTCCTCCGCACGCCGAGCATTCGTTTGCGGTCGTAGCCCAGTATGTCCTCGCCGTCGAAGATCACCTCACCCTCCGTGGGCTCCAGAAGGCGCAAGACGAGGCGGGCGAGCGTGCTCTTGCCGCACCCCGACTCTCCCACGAGCCCGAGCGTCTCCCCCCGACGCACGGAGAGGTCGACGCCGTCCACGGCCTTGACGTGCCCGACCGTGCGCTGCAAAACGCCGGCCTTTATGGGGAAGTGCATCTTCAGGTTCCTGGTCTCCAGCAGATACTCGCCGGAATGGCCGTTGGTCTTTGGGCTGCCGTTCGTCCCCTCGGTCACGTCTCGACCCCCAGCTCCTCGTCCACGCGGCTCTTGTTCTCTTCGATCTCCTCGACGGAGAGGATGCACGCGGCGGTGTGGGCGGGCTTCTTCTCCTCGAGGCCCGGGTCGATCTCGTGGCACTCGTCCTTTACGAAAGGACAGCGGGGGCTGAAGTTGCACCCCTTGGGAAGGAAGATCAAGCTCGGAGGCGTGCCTTCTATCGGAAGGAGCCTCACCTCGCCCGCCGTATCCAGGCGCGGCAGCGAGCGCAACAGCGACCACGAGTAAGGCATCAGGGGATCGTAGAAGACCTCGTCTGTGGTGGCCTGCTCGACGGCGCGACCGGCGTACATCACCATCACCTTGTCCGCGAGTTGGGAGACCACGCCGAGGTCGTGCGTGATCATTATGATGGCCGTGCCGTACTTCTCCTGCAACTCGACCATGAGCTCCAGGATCTGGGCCTGGATCGTCACGTCGAGGGCCGTGGTCGGCTCGTCCGCTATGAGGACTTTGGGGTTGCAAGAGAGGCCCATGGCGATCATGGCCCGCTGGCGCATGCCGCCCGAGAACTGGTGCGGGTACTCCCCGGCTCTCCTCTCGGGGTTGGCGATGCCGACGTCGCGGAGCACCTGTACCGTCTTCTCCTGGGCCTCGCTCTTGGAGAGGTTCTGGTGGATGCGTATGGCTTCGCGGATCTGGTTTCCGACGGTAAAGACGGGATTCAGGCTCGTCATCGGGTCCTGGAAGATCATGGCTATGTCGTTTCCGCGGATCTCCTGCATCCGCTTGTCTGAGGCCTGGAGCAGGTTCTGATCCTCGAAGAGGATCTCACCTTCAGGATACTCAGCCGGGGGTTTTGGATTGAGCTGCATGATGGAGAGGGCCGTAACGCTCTTGCCGCTCCCCGACTCCCCCACTATCCCCATCGTCTCTCCCGCCTCCAACGAGAACGAGACACCATCGACCGCCTTGACGACACCGTCCTGGGTCCTGAAATGGGTTTTGAGGTTGTTCACTTCCAGCATCGCCACGGGCTACTCCTCACTCTCCGAGTGGCCTCTCGCCACCAGAACGGAAGGGTACAGTAGTGGCGGCGTTCGGGCCAGAGGAACCGGGTTCGTTCAACTTTGCCCCTTCATGTACTCGAGGACAGCCCGGTCGAGATAGCCGCGCCGCTGCTCACGCTCCTCGAAGTTCTCGGTGCGGATGTAAGCGCTCAGGGCGTCGAAGAGCGTCTCGTCTCCGAGATCTTGCACCCGGATGTACCCGCTGCGACGCAGCGCGTCTTCTACTTCCCCGCGAACCTCACCGTCTACTGCGACGACGTCCTCTGGCATGGTCTCACCGAAGTAGAGGGTGTGCAGGTCCCGTATACGGATCAGCTCCTGTATCGGGTCGAGATGGTCATCCACCCGCAGGTCCACGACCCTGTCGTTGTCCCCGCCGTACCCGCCGTCCTCCCTTACGATGAGCAGCGCCGCCGACTGCTTCCCCCGGGAGTCCCCCCCGGCCGCCTGCCCCGCCTCCAGCGCCGAGAGCAGACGCGCGGCGAGGTCACCGCCCGACTCTTCGTAAGCCCTCGCCATCGCCTCGACCGTCTCCCCGCCGACGAGGATGTTGCCCTGGGCCGCGTAGTGTTCCCCTGTTATGCCTCCAGCCCACTCGAAGCACTCGGAGCCCGTGAAGGTAGCGGCCCTACCCCGGGCGTCGACGACACCGACCTGCCTATGCTCGCGGTCCTCATCGGCGGAGATCAACTCTTCGACGGTCTCATAGGCGGTTTTCTCCCTGGCCATAAGCTCGAGCCCGTGTGGTCCGTAGTTGTAGTTCGCCATCGCCTGCGTGGCCACGGCACCAACGCCGGCGCGGGCCCAGGGCACGACCGAGCCGACGGCGAGGAACTTGGACTGGACGGCGACGCCAAGAGAATTCGTCTCGGAGTCGAAGGCGACTATGGAGAAGGTCGCGACGATCTTTGTCACTCCCTGCACACCTGCTTTCTAGTCGTAGGTCCTGGGGTCCAGGGCTTCGCGGACACCGTCGCCGAGGAGGTTGAAGCCGAGGACGGCGAAGAAGATGGCCATGCCAGGGAAGAACGCCATCCACCAGGCCGTGGAGAGGTAGGACTGGGCCTGGAAGAGCATCGAGCCCCAGCTCGGCTCCCCGGGTTCGGCCCCCAGCCCGAGATAGGAGAGCGTAGCCTCGGCGATGATCGCGTAGCCCATTGCTAGGGTCGTCTGGACCAGGAGCGGTGGAAGGGAGTTCGGGAGGACGTGGCGCAGCATGATCATCGTGTTTCCGGTGCCGGTCGCCCTGGCGGCGTCGACGTAGTCGAGGCCCCTGACCGTGAGGACCTGGGCGCGCGTTATCCTCACGAAAGCCGGGATGAAGCCTATGCCTATGGCGATCATGGCGTACCCCAGGCCCCCGCCGAGGATCGCCGCTATAACGAGGGCCAGGATAAGGAAGGGGAAAGCCTGCAGGCTGTCCACGACGCGCATCACGATCCACTCGTCCCAAAATCCCCTGTAGTATCCGCTTGTCAGGCCGACGGGCACACCGACGAGGAGTGCTATCCCCACGGAGATCAGGGAAGATTCGAGCGAGATCCTGGCTCCGTAGACCACCCTGGAGAACACGTCGCTGCCCAGAGAATCGGTCCCCATCAGGCCGCCTTCCCCCGGCGGCCTCAGGGTGAGGGCGTAGTCCTGAGCGCTGGGATCCGATGGCGCGATCAAAGGCGCGAAGATGGCCGTAAAGAGTAACAAGGCCACGATGAGGAGCCCGAAAACGGCGAGCTTGTTCCGCCTGAAGCGTCGCCAGAACGCGGCCAAACGCCGCTCCCGCGGCTCTACCGCCTGCGTCTGCGCTCCCTCGGCGGTTACCGCCTCGCTCATCCCTACTCCCCGCTACTCACCGAGATGCGCGGGTCTATGATCGTGTAGAGAACGTCGACCAGGACATTCACGAGCACGACGATTATCGTGATGGTAAGCACGGCCCCCTGGACGGTGGTGAAGTCCCTCTGCTCGATAGAATCGACGACCAGGCGTCCGAGACCAGGGAGCTGGAAGACCGTCTCGGTCACCACAAGCCCTCCCAGAAGACCCGCTATCTGCAGGCCACTCGCCGTTACGAACGGTATCAGAGCGTTCCTGACGGCGTGCCGGATCACCACGATCCGCTTGGACAGTCCCTTGGAGAAGGCCGTGCGGACGTAGTCGGAGCCCAGCTCCTCCAGCAGGCTGCTCCTGAGCATCCGCGTAAGCTCCGCCGACTCGCGCAGTCCCGTGGCCAGGATCGGCAGGATCATGGCGGTGATGTTGGCGACGGGGTTCTGGAAGAACGGTTCGTAGCCCGAGGCGGGCAACCAGCCCAAACTGACCGCGAAGATGATAATAAACATCATCCCCAGCCAGAAATGCGGTATGGAGATGCCGCCCAGGGCCACGCCAGTGCTCAGGTAGTCCACCCACGTGCCCCTGCGGCTCGCCGAGAGGATGCCGGCGACCACCGCGATAGTCAGGCTCACGGCGAACGTACCGACGGCCAGCTCGATCGTCACGGGCAGGCGCTCCAGGATAAGCTGCGACACTGGTGTATCGTCGATGAGGGACTCGCCTAGATCTCCCTTCAGCACGCCTCTCAGCCAGTCGAAATACTGCACGGGTATCGGCTCGTTCAGATTCAGCCTGTTTCTCATCTGCTCCTTGGCCTGTTGCGAAGCCTCGGGCCCGAGGATGACCGTCGCGGGGTCGCCGGGGATGAGGTTGATCATCGAGAAGCAGATGACGCTGACGATGAACAGTATGGGAAGCGTAAGGAGCAGGCGCCTGACCAGGAAAGCCAAGCGCTATACCTCCCTCTCGGCCACGCTCAACTCCCCTGCTGCTTGCTCACTTCGGCGAGTCTCAGGATACCGTCCGGGTAGGCGGTGAAGCCCTTTACGGTCTTCTGCATGGCGAAATCCGTCGTTGTATTGGAGTGGTACAGGTAGACGTAGGGCACGTCCTCGTGCAGTATCTGCATGGCCTGGTCATAGAGCTTCTTGCGCTGACCCTCGTCGCTGATCATGCGCGCCTCGCCTAGCAGCCTGTCGACCTCCGGATTGCTGTAACCCGAATCGTTGAAGTCGCCGTTCGTCGTCATGAAATCGTAGATGTTCAGGTCCGGGTCGATGCGGCCGCTCCAGCCGAGGGCGAGGGCCTGGAAGTCTCCGCTGGACGAATCCTCGAGAAGCGTCCCGAACTCGAGCTGCTCCAGCTTGACGTCTATCCCCGCGGGCTTGAGGTTGTCCTGGATGACCTGGCCGAGCTGCTGGCTCGTGGGGGAAGGATCGGTCTTGTAGGTGAACGAGAACCCATCCGGCTTGCCTGCTTCTTCGAGTAGCTTCTTCGCCTCGGCAACGCTGCGGGCGGGGTAGTCATCACTCTCGCCGTAGGCGAATGACTGTTCGGAGAAGGGCGAGTTGGCCGGCGTGCCGCCCACGTTCCTGAGCACCGCCTTGACGATGGCCTCACGATTCACGAGCCTGTACACCGCCTGCCTGAGTAGCTTGTCGTCGAAGGGAGGTTGCCTGGTGTTTAGGTAGAACCCGCCGTACCCCAGCCCTGAGACGAGAGAGACACGATAGTCGCCGCTCTCCTCGAGGTTCCTGAACTCCACGAAGGGGATCGAATCGATGAGATCTAGCTCCCCGCTCTGCAAATTCTGGTACTGGACGTTCTCATCGTCTATTCCGCTGTAGACGATCTTGTCCATCTTGGGTAGGCCTTCCCTCCAGTAGTCTGGGTTCTTCTTGACGGTGATGTGGTCGCCCCTGACCCGCTCTACGAACTCGAACGGTCCCGTTCCGACCGGGTTCTTGGAGATGCGACCCCCGCTCTCCTCTATCGCCTTCGGGGAGGCCATGATCCCGGCCCGGTCCGTGAGTACTGCGAGAAACGGCGCGAACGGTTCGCTGAGCGTCACCCGCACTGTGTACTCATCTACCGCCTCGACCGATTCGACGGGCTCTATCTCCGTGCTGCGGACGGAGTCCTCTTTCTGGTAGCGCTCGAGGTTGAACTTGACGGCCTCGGCGTTAAAGGGGGTGCCGTCATGGAACTCGACCCCCTGCTGCAGCTCGAAGGTGTAGGTCTTTCGGTCGCCGGAGATCTCGTAACTCTTCGCGAGCACAGGTACGATCTTGCCGTTCTCGTCGATGTCCACGAGCCTGTCGTAGAGGCTCGCCATCACCTGCCTGTCTACGTAAGCGCTCGACAGGTTGGGGTCAAGCTCCGGAGGCTCGGCCTCGAGGGCAACCTCCAGTGTGTTGGGCGGCGTACTGACCTGTGGGGCTCCCCCACCACCACCGCCGCACCCCACCGCGACGACGAAAAGAGCGATTATCAACGACACCACTACGCCCGTACGAGTACGCCCGATCATTCCACCGACACCCCCAGATTCGGCAAAATTCCGACCTTTCGAGTAGTCTTCCCCACTGCGGGAAACGTAGCAACAAAGGACGCGCGGGTCAAGCTTCAGCATTTCAGCACGCTCCAGCCTTCGGCTGCCGCTTGTCAGCATTTCAGCTTGTCAGGTTTCGGTGTGCGAGACCTGGCTAACTGGCGGCGCAGCCGCCGGGCTGAAGTGCTGACAAGCCGCCGATAGGCGGCGTGCTGACTGGCTGACATGCGCAGTCTCCGTATGGGTCGACCCATACGGAGACTGCTGCACTACCGGCCGACGGCGTAACCCTGCATGCCCCTGGGATTCGCCGCCCCGCGGAGCGATCCATCCCTCGCATTCCTGCTGACCGCGGAGATTCTCCCGAGTGACCACCCGTCTACGACGTCGAGATCGTGGCCTCGAGCACGCAACCCGGCGATGACGTCGGGTTCTAGCCTGTCCTCGACGACGATCTTGCCCGGCGCCGCCGTGCGGGGGTAGAACGAGCTCGGGAAGTGCTCCGTGTGGAAGTTGGGCGCGTCGATCGCCTCTTGCAGGTTGAGGCCGAAGTGCACGTGCGCCAGGAAGAAGTTCAGGGACCACTGATCCTGCTGGTCCCCGCCCGGGGTGCCGAAGGCCAGGTACGGCTCACCACCACGTAGCGCCAGCGAGGGGGTGAGTGTGGTGCGCGGCCGCTTCCCGCCGGCCATGGAGTTGGGCAGACCTTCCGTGAGCCAGAACATCTGGGCGCGGGTACCGAGAGGGAAACCGAGGCCGGGGATCACGGGCGAACTCTGCAGCCATCCGCCGCTCGGGGTGGCCGAGACCATGTTCCCGTGACGGTCCACCACGTCTACGTGGCAGGTGTCCCCGCTGCCCTGGTCGTCGCGCGGCACCGTAGGCTCGCCTGCTCCGGTGGACTGGTCCGTAGCCGCGGACGGCGGGTCGGGAAGTCGCGGAGAACGCCCGCTGGCCGCGCCGGGACGTAGTTCGAAAGAGGCATCTTCTCCGATGAGGTCCCTCCGCGAATCCGCGTATGAGGGATCGAGCAACTCCTCAGGAGGTACGTCTACGAACCTTGGGTCACCGTAGTGGGCCTCCCTGTCGGCGAACGCGAGCTTGGCGCACTCTACGACGGTGTGGATGTATTCGACGGTGTTGTGGCCCATGCCGACGAGGTCGAACCCGTCGAGCAAAGCGAGCTGCTGGAGAAATACGGGCCCCTGGCCCCACAGCCCCGTCTTGCACACCGTGTAGCCGTGGTAGTCCAGCGTCGCCGGCCCTTCTAGTTCGGCCCTGTAAGCGGCGAAGTCGTCGCCGCGGAGCAGGCCTCCGTGGCGCCGTCCTGAGGTGTCCATGACCCGCGTCGAGGTCACGTAGCGCACGATGGCCTCGGCGACGAACCCACGGTAGAACGCATCCCGGGCGGCCTCTATCTGCTCGTCGCGATCCGCGCTTCTCGCCTCGGCCTCCTCGACGATGCGCCTGAGGGTACTTGCCAGGTCGGGGTTGGAGAACAGGGTGCCCGGTTTCGGGATTCCCCCTCCGCGCAGATAGACCCGTGCCGAAGAGGTCCATTCGTCACGGAACAGCTTCTCGACCCTACCTATCGTGTCGCTGATCTTGGGCACGAGCGGGTAGCCGTGCCCGGCATAGTCGATCGCGTAGCGCATCACCTCAGAGACGCGAAGCGTACCGAACTCGCCGAGCAGGCGCATCCACGCGTCGAACGCGCCTGGCACGCAGGCGGCGAGCAACCCCGTACCGGGCACCAACTCGAGGCCGAGCTCCTCGAAGTGCGCGATGCTCGCCGCTGCCGGCGCCGGACCCTGGCCGCCTATGACCAGCGTCTGGGCCCTTTCGGCGCTGTGGAAGATGATCGGGACCTCCCCGCCAGGACCGTTTAGGTGGGGCTCGACGACCTGGAGGGTCAGCCCGGCGGCCACGGCCGCGTCGAAGGCGTTACCCCCGGACTCCAATACGGCCATGCCGGCCGCCGAGGCCAGCCAGTGCGTGGAGGCGACCATGCCGTGGGTACCGACGAGTTCCGGCCTGGTGGTGAACATGCAGCGACCCTAAGGGATGCAGTGGCACGCGGCGACCCAGTGCTCCGGGCTGACCTCGCGCCATACGGGCTCATCGTGGCCGCACGCTTCGGTGGCGTAGGGGCAACGGGTCCTGAAACGGCAACCCGAAGGGGGGTTCACTGGAGAAGGCACGTCGCCTTGCAGGACTATGCGTTCGCGCTCGAGCTCGACGTCGGGGTCGGGGACGGGGACCGCGGAGAGCAGGGCTTGGGTATACGGGTGCAGGGGATTGCTGTAGAGCTCATCGCTGGGCGCCATCTCCACCATCACGCCGAGGTACATAACCCCCACGCGGTCGGAGATGTATTTGACCACCGAGAGATCGTGGGAGATGAACAGGTAGGTCAGGCCTCTCTCCCTCTGTAACTTCTTCAGCAGGTTGATGACCTGCGCCTGGATCGAAACGTCCAAAGCCGAGACGGGCTCGTCGGCCACGATGAAGTCGGGATCGACCGCGAGCGCCCTTGCCACCCCGATCCTCTGCCGCTGGCCGCCGGAGAACTCGTGTGGGTAGCGGTTGGCGTGCTCGGGGTTCAGGCCAACCGTCTCAAGGAGCTCGTGCACCCGGTCCAGGCGTTCTTTGCCGTTCGCGGCCAGGTTGTGGATGTCTATGCCCTCGGCGATGATGTCGCTGACTATCATGCGCGGGTTCAGTGAGGCCTGGGGGTCCTGAAAGACCATCTGCATCTTGCGGTTGAGGGCCCTGCCCTCGCTGCCCGTCGCCTCGTGGATGCTCTTGCCCTCGAAGAGCACCTCGCCGCCAGAAGGTTCGTAGAGCCTGACCAGAACCCTTCCCGCCGTGGACTTGCCGCAGCCCGACTCCCCCACAAGGCCGAACGTCTCGCCCTTGTTGATCTCCAGCGAGATTCCGTCGACCGCCTTCAAGTTCTCCCGGCCTACCCGGAAGTACTTCTTGAGGTCTCTTATCTCGAGTAGCGGCCGTCCGTTCGCTTCGCCGTTCTGGGTCTGTTCCGTCATTTCGCACCCCCGATGCTCGCGGGAGGCTCGACTTTGGGGGCCATCCGATGGTGCAGCCAGCAAGCCGCCCTGTGCTCGTCGGAGAACGTAGTGTAGCCTGGCATCTCCTCCTCGCAGATCCGCATGGCGTAGGGGCAGCGGGCACTAAAGGGACAGCCCGCGGGCGGGTCGAGCGCGTTCGGCGGCGAGCCCGGGATCGGGATCAGCTCCTGGCTCCGGTCCGCCGTCGGAAGCGGGATGGAGGCCAGAAGGCCCCAGGTGTAAGGCATCTGGGGGTTGTAGAAGATCTCGCGCACCGTGCCCGTCTCCACGATCTTGCCGCCGTACATCACACCGATGCGGTGGGCGGTGCTGGCGACCACGCCGAGGTCGTGCGTGATCAGGATGATGGACATGCCGAGCCTCTCCTGAAGATCGCGCATCAGCTCCAGGATCTGGGCCTGGATCGTCACGTCGAGGGCCGTGGTCGGCTCGTCGGCTATGAGGATCTGCGGATCGCAGGAGAGGGCTATGGCTATCACCACCCTCTGACGCATACCGCCAGAGAACTGGTGCGGGTACTGCCTGAGGCGCTCCTCGGCGTTGGGGATGCCGACCAGCTCGAGCAGCTCCACGGCCCTCTCCGCCGCCTGGGCGCGCGACATCCCGAGGTGTTTGCGGAGGCTCTCGGAGATCTGGCGCCCTATCCTCATGGTGGGGTCGAGCGAGGTCATCGGGTCCTGGAAGACCATCGCGATCTTAGGACCCCTGATCTCGAGCATGCGCCTCTCGGAGAGCCTGAGGAGATCCTCGCCCTCGAAGACGATCTCGCCTCCCCTCACGATGGTGTTCGCGGCGGGGTTGAGGCGCATGATGCTCCTCGCCGCCACCGACTTGCCCGAGCCCGACTCCCCGACTATCGCCAGGGTCTCGCCGCGCCTGAGATCGAAGGACGCCCCGCGTACTGCTTGCACCTCGCCGGCGTAGGTACTGAAGGAGATCCGGAGGTCGTCGACCCGTAGTACCGCGTCGCTCGTTCCGTTCGTGCTTTCGTTCACCATCCTACTTCCGCATCTTGGGGTCGAGGGCATCGCGTAGTCCGTCGGCGAGCAGGTTGAAGCTGAGCATGAGCAGACAGAACACCGCCGCCGGAAAGAACAGGAGGTAGGCATAGAATCGCATGTCTTCGGCGCCAGCGTCGATGAGGGAGCCGAGCGAGGCGTTCGGCACCTGGATACCCAACCCGATAAAGCTGAGGACCGCTTCGGTGAAGATGGCGCTCGGGATGGTGAGCATCAGCGTGATTATTATCAGCCCCAGCGCGTTCGGTAGCAGATGCTTTGTCAGGAGCCGCCTGTTTCCGGCCCCCAGCGAGCGCGAGGCGAGGGTGAATTCCTGATCTTTGAGTTGCAGGACCCGGCCTCGGATCAGGCGCGCCATCGGCGTCCAGCCCGCCGCGCCTATGGCTATGCTGATCGAGAGAATACCGGGGTCCAGGACCACCATCGCCAGGATGGCTACCACCAGGCTCGGTATGCCGTTGAGGATCTCGATGAAACGCTGCATGACGCCGTCCACCTTGCCGCCGAGCAACCCGGAGACTGCGCCGAAGGTGACGCCCACGACCAGGTCGAGACCGGCGGCTATGAACGCGATGTACAAAGAGACCCTCATCCCCTGCCACACCCGGGCGAACATGTCCCGTCCGAACTCGTCCGTGCCGAACCAGTGCTCCGCGCCGGGTCGCTCGTAACGCTGGGCAATGTCCTGCTCGGAGGGCGAGAAAGGCGTTAGCAAAGGTCCGAGGACGAAGGCGAAAGCGAACAGGATTACGATCAATGCCAGGCTCACCAGCGCCGCCCGGTTCTTCTTCAGGCGCTCCCACGAGTCCCTCCAGAACCCTATCGAGGGGCCGGCGATCCTCTCGCTGTCCCGCGAGCCTTCCTCGAGCGCCCGGAATTGCTCCGGCGTAAGCTCGCGATCGCGAGTCTCCATACTCTACTCCTCTCCCCCGGCGACGCGTATCCGAGGGTCAATCACCGCGTACAAGATGTCCTGGATCAGGTATGCCAGAATGAAAAGGACCGAGAAGAAGATCGTCGTGCCGAGTATCGTCGCGTAGTCGTTGACGAATATGGAGCGCACGAACAGGTCCCCGATGCCGGGAACCGCGAAGATCTGCTCGATGACTATGGAGCCCGTGATGATCCCCACCATGAGCGGGAACAGCACCGTGACGAGCGGTATGAGCGAGTTACGCAACACGTGCCTCCAGACCACCGCCTGCCAGCTGAGGCCCTTGGACTTGGCGAGCGTGATGTAGTCCTGCCCCAGAACCTCGAGCATCTCTGCCCGCACGTAACGGGCCACTATCGCGGTCACGAACACCGCGAGCGAGATCGAAGGCATGATCGACATGGTCCATGCCGGGGCGAAGGGGTCCCACGCTATGGGCAATAGCTCCCACCGGAAGCCGAGCCAGTACTGCAGTATCGGCCCGAGCACGAAGCTCGGCACGGCGATGCCCGCCACGGCCACCGTCGTGCCCAGGTAATCCAGCACGCCGTTGTGCCTGAGGGCCGCCAAGACACCCAGCGCGAGACCCGGTATCAGGCCGAATATGATCGCCTGCACGCCGATAAAAGCCGAGACCGGAGCTTGCTCGAGGATGATCTGGGTGACGGGACGGCTCTCGAAGTAGAAGGAGTTGCCCAGGTCGCCCTGCGCCACGTTGAGCATATACCTCACGTACTGGACGGGCAGAGGGTCGTCCAGACCGTACTTCTCGAAGAGCTGCGCCCGAGAGCTGGGCGTGAGCTTCTCGTC